>Ga0169931_10008985_pt1 | contig 14485 bp, 17 predicted proteins | sample Kivu_15m_20L_FD_129675 | JGI IMG/M metagenome (GOLD analysis project Ga0169931, IMG submission 129675) | Freshwater microbial communities from Lake Kivu, Western Province, Rwanda to study Microbial Dark Matter (Phase II) - Kivu_15m_20L... | ecosystem: Environmental > Aquatic > Freshwater > Lake...
ATAGCATGAAGACTGTTATCCAAGCAAAAATTCTGACAAGCAAAGAAGAATCCAAAGCACTTTTGGATACCATGCAAGTTTTTAACCAAGCTTGCCAAGAAATTGCCGAAGTTTGCTACAAAGCAAAATTAACATCACAATTTAAAATTCAGAAACTAGTTTATCACGAAATTAAAAATAAATATAAATTATCAGCCCAATTGACAATTTTGGCAATTTGTAAGGCTTGTCAGTCATACTCAAAAAATACAAAAGTGTGTCCTAGAATTAAAAAACATTCCGCTATAACCTATGACCCAAGATGTTTAGCGTTTAAAGGATTAACACAAGTTAGTCTTTCTACACTTTATGGTAGAAAAAAATATGCAATACAAATAAGAGATTACTTCCAAGGCAATGCAAAGAGAATTAAAGGACAAGTAGACTTGTTGTATAAAAACAATGAATTCTATTTGTATGCTACTTGTGAAACACCTGAAGACCTTGAATACAAACCAGTTGATATTATAGGAATCGATCTTGGTGTAACCAACATTGCTGTAGATTCCACTAAAGAATTTTATAATAATAATCAATTGGAAAACAAAAGAACAAAATATGCAAAGTTGAGAAAGCATTTACAAAAGAAACAAACCAAATCAGCTAAACGAAAGTTGAAAAAGATTAGTGGTAAAGAGTCAAGATTCAGAAAGGATGTTAACCACCAAATAAGTAAAAAGATTGTTTCTAAGGCAAAAAGCACAAACTCTTTAATAGCACTTGAAGACCTCAAGGGCATTAAAGAGCGGACAATTGTTAAAAAATGCCATAGGAAACAAAGAGACAAAAGGAACGCTTGGAGCTTTCACCAGCTAAGGCTTTTTATTCAGTATAAAGCCAAACTAGCTGGTGTTCCTGTTGTCATAGTGAATCCTGCTTATACATCACAGATGTGCCCCAAATGCACAGCAATTGATGCTAAGAATAGGACAACACAGAGTGAATTCAGTTGCACAGGTTGCAACTACACCGAACATGCTGATGTAGTGGGATCGATTAACATTGCATCAGCAGGAGCCACATCAATTGGCTTATTGTCGTCCGCTAACTTGCTACAAAAGGCTAGTTAGAATTGGAATGACAAGCTCCCGGCTTCAGCCGGGGGTAGTTGACTGCTGTTAAATCCAAGTTTCCATCAGAAGATATTGATGCTTTGTTGACATACTCCCCCGGCTGAAGCCGGGAGATTCTGGTATCGGGTCTTTTCTTGCCATGCTTTAAAATAGTGTTTAACCAAAAAAATATTTATAGTTGATGAGCCAGAAAACCCCGCACTCTTCAGGTGCGGGGATGAATGGCTCTAAATAACACTTGCTTTCCAAATTAGTGGTGCTATAATCATTTTAGTGGATTAACGATAACCAAGTTAAACCACTAAACAGTCTGGTTAGGGAACCTAGTCGGACTCAAAACAAAAACATGGGGAGGCGTTGACAGTACAGGATGTACAGGGTCAAGTCTATGAGCCATGAAGCCGGTAGTTCAATTTGAGCGTAGCGAAAAATTGACTAGCGGTAGTTCACTGTATTATTTAAATGTCAGCATCACAAGGCATTCTGTGGTGATGATTTAGCCCCGTAACTCAGTGGTTAAAGAGTGCCATTCTTGAAGTGCTACTGTTGCAGAAATGTGACAGTAGAGCGTCATAAGAGACGCAAAAGTTGAGCGGCAGGGCAGGAAACTCCCTGTTGGATCGGTGTGAATTCGGTGGACGCTCTGGTGTAAAAACCGTGCCAATACCGAGCCAGCAAAGGAAGAAATTCCTTGGGCGTGTGTAGAGACTAAAGGACACCGCACCTAAAGTCGAAAGACTATGGTGAAGATATAGTCCAGCCCACAAACCGTAAGGGCGGTGAAAACCGTAGTGGGATGATAAAGTGGAAGTCGTGAGTTCAATTCTCACCGGGGCTATAGAAGACCCTCCTAGAGTAAAATCTAGGAGGGTTTTTTTGTATATAATGTTAATATGAAAGACCAGATACTACATCTGAGGAGTGAAGGTAAGTCATATAAGGAAATACAATCTATTCTTGGATGCAGCAAGTCAACTATTTCATACTATCTTGGGGAGAACCAGTCGGATAAAATAAAGAAAAGAAATCAGATCAATTGCAAAGAAAACCCTTTAATTAGAAAACTTGATACTTTTAAAAACAAACACAACCGAAAAAAAGGAAAAAAGGTAAACAACGATAATTTTGGCTGGAAAGAAATAATTGAAAAATATGGGTGGGAAACAAATTGTTATTTAACAGGCGAAAAGATAAACCTAAAGATATCAGAAACTTATTCTCTTGATCATATTATTCCTCAATCCAGAGGCGGCATTTCTAGTCTGGATAATTTGGGGATAACAACCAAGCAGGCCAATCAAGCTAAGAGCGATATGTATGTGAATGAATTTTTGGACCTTTGTAAAATGATATTGGAGAATCATGGTTATTCAATTTTTAAAAATGTTGAAAAACATAATTTTTAAGTGTACCATGGCGAAGAAAAGGAGTCCTGCCATGAGCTTTGAAGAAATAAGAAATCGTTTAAATAAAGCTACCCCCGGACCTTGGGAGGTAAATTCTATAGGTGCAAAAAACTATTTGCTTTGGTTTGGTGGTAACTGGTCATCTGAATTTGATGATGCAAATTATGATTTTATAGCACATGCAAGAACAGACATTCAGCATCTTTTAGATTATATTGAATACCTTGAAAATAAAAATGAAATTTTAAAAATACAATTAGATTAATTGAATACTAATTTGGTTTGATTCGACAAATATTATAAAATATTTTAAAGGAGCATTTCATGTCGTTTTTCAGATACCCCGGTGGTAAAAAAAAATTACTTGAAATCATAACAAGTCGCATTCAAGCATACAACAACGGCAAGACTTTAGAATATCGAGAGCCATTTTACGGTGGTGGTAGCGTTGGATTTTCTTTTATAGAAAAGAAGATGGTATTTAAGAATTTTTGGATAAATGACAAGGATATTGGTGTTTCTTGTCTTTGGACATCAGTAATAACTAATCCCACAAAACTTAAAGAATTGGTTTTAAAATTTAAGCCTTCAATTAAATTTTTTGATGAATTCAAAGAAATTTTAGTCGGTCTAAAGCAATATCCTGAAAACATGGATGATGTTGTTAAAATTGGATTCATGAAATTAGCCATTCATCAAATTTCATATTCTGGGCTTGGCACAAAGTCTGGTGGACCCCTTGGTGGCAGAGAACAAAAGTCAAAGTATAAAATAGATTGCAGATGGTCACCGAATTACATTTGTAAAAAAATTGATAAGATTCATAGCATACTTTCTAGTGCAAAAATTAAAAATCAAATGTGTACAAATCAAGATTTTTCCATGCTGATTAATGAGCCCGGAGACGCATTAATTTATCTTGATCCTCCTTATTTCATCAAGGGGAATGACTTGTATCAGTGTGGATTTACTGATGACGATCATATTCGTTTATGTAATGACTTGAAGAATACTAATCACAAATGGATTCTTTCATACGATGATTGTGATGAGATTAGAAAAATGTATGCTTGGGCCAAGATAGAGGTATTAGCAGATGTAAACTATAGTATAACTGCGACGAAGGACAAAGATTCGGGTGCGAGGCAATCGAGGAAGAAATCTGAATTGTTAATTTATCCCAAGGATTTTTGATGTTAAAAGAAAACAAATTTAAAACTTTACCATTCATTGGAAGTTTTAGCATAGGTTGGAATAAAGATATTGAGGATTATTTCAACAGAGCATTAATCAAGCCATATATTGATGGTATGGAATCTTCGACTAGATACTATGAAGAGTACAGGCAAGCCAATCGGTTCAAAATTATCAAAGATCACGAAATTGGCAAGAAGTCAGAAATAGCAACCGCATATTTTTTACATAAACATTTTGGTTTTACAAAAGCAAAATTGGATTTTGAAATTAGAAACGGGCAAAAGAAAGGTTGGATACCAGACTTAGAATTTGGCAATCTGTTTCCGAATGTGCATGTAAAATCTTCATCAAATGAAACCATGAAAATTGTTGGGGAGGACAGTTGGACTTTTCAATTAAAAAATACAAGTAATGATTTTGGCAGAGACCCTATCTTAGATTGCCAGCAAAATGATTTAGTGTGTTTTGTGCATATGGATGATGAATCGTGCTGCAAGTGTGTTATAAAAGCAATCATATCAGCAAAAACAATTTTTAAAAAAACCGACCCAAATGACTCAAATAGTTTTGCTTATTTGGATGATCCTAGATTGCCTAAATACAGAGGTTTGAAAAAGTGTTTGAATCACTCTACTTTAGAGAAAATCAAATCAATATTGGGACTTTGATATTTGTTTTTGCGGGTTTTTGCCTAGAATTTAAGAATGGATGCAAACCTTACCGATGAAGAGAAAACAGTAGTACAGCAGCTTGTGGCACAGGAAAGTGCCAAGGTGAAGTACACATGGGATGAAAATTTCCAAAGGCGAATACTTGGTTTAGCACTTACGGATTCTGAATTTTTAATACAGGCAGTAGCATTAATTAAGCCTGAATATTTTAGCAATGAAGCTCACAATATTATTTGCAAGATATTGTTTGAACTGTTTGAAAAAGACAGAAATATTCCCGAAGCATTTATTCTAAGACAACTAGTTAGTGAAAAAACAGCAGGAAAACCCGATCCAGTCAGAATTTATTTTGAAGCCGAATTGGAATCAATTTACGAAGCCTTTATCCCAAATATCGCTAGCAGAACAATTTTGTTGGAAAAAGTTTTGAAATTTGCAAGGATTCAAGAATTAAAAATTGCGATGGCGGTTTCTAACAAAGAATTGAAGGATGCTCCTGAAGATGAGGCTGTATGGCTGAAAGCAGAAGATCGCATTAAAAAGGCTTTGTCTACTAATAAGGTGTTTGATGCTGGCTATGATTTCTTGATTGATAGAGAAAAGTTTTATGAGGAACTCACCAGAGTAAATTCTGGACAGGAAAAGTTTAGTTCAGGTTTTAACAAGATTGAACATACTGTGCATGGTGGTTGGCAAAGAGGTGAACTTCATGCATTTATGGCTTTGACCGGAAATGGAAAGAGTCTTGCTCTTTCGAAGGTTGCGGTTGAAAACTTGAAGAAAAATAAGAAGGTAGTTTTTGTAAGCTTGGAGCTTAGCTGGGTTACTATTTGCCAAAGATTGGTTGGGCAATTTACTGGATTCGATGTTAATAAAATTCCAGAACATAAATATGAGATCGAAGAATTGTTTGAGATGTATTTGCAACCGTTAGAAGATAAAAATCTATTCAATGTCAAACAGTATCCCTTGGGCACTCCAACTGTTAATGACATAAGGGCGTTTTTAAATAATTTGAAAAGCAAAGGTTTTAATTATGATGTTGTTATTATTGATTATGCTGGAGAAATAAAACCATATCCAAATGTAAAGACTTATGAGAGCCAAGCTATGGTGATGCGTGACTTAAAATGTTTGGCTCAAGAAGATAATGTTTTAGTTGTGACGGCAATGCAATCCAATAAGGAAGGGACCAAGATTAATCAAAACGAAGCTCTGGGATTGGGTAATATTGCTGCGTCATTTGATCAAGCGCAAAAGCTTGATGGTATATGGTCTATAACGAGAACTCCTAATGAGACTGAAGCGGGTTACGGAAGAATGTCTGGTGTAAAAGTGAGAAATGGACAAACAGGCATCTCATTCCCTGTAAAATTTGATAAGAGGTCATTGGAGATCAGTGAGTGTTCTGAAGATGAATACAATCAAGCCATGCATTTCTTGGCAACAGAGAAAGCTGGTAACATCTCCATAGATAACACCGGAAACAAAAAGAAGAAGAAATCTCAAGTGGAGGATTTAGAAAATGCAGAGTAAAGTTAAAATAGGTGATGAACTGTGGGAACTCAATACAGATAGCTTGGCTTTTAGCGATGGAACGCTCAATCAATTTTTTGAAAGAGTAAGTGGTACTATTGATTATGTTGGTGCTGGGTTGGCAAAAGCAAATCTTTGGCACAGTCTTTTGGATCATCAATGCAAGCAAAAATACATTGAAAAATTTAAGGAATACAAGGAGGCTGGTAAATCTGATAAGACCGCAGAACTTTCTGCCGAAGGCGATACTGAAGTTAGCGAGTTGAGAAAGAAAGTGATTGAGGCAAGATACGCAAAAGACCTTATTCACAGCCATTTAAATGCCCTGAATTGCTCCAGAGAAGACGCACACAACAGGGGGCATATGTTACGAAAAGAAATGGATAAGTTGAATATGGATATCACTTCCTTTTCTGCAACCGGTATGTAAGGAGATAAGTTATGGCCATGATGAGTCAAAAAGAACTGAGTGAAATTGTTGATTTTGAAAGACTTAAAAAATCAAATGATCTCATTTTAAAATGGGGTCAAAGATTTAAAATTAGCAAGAATAAGTTTGTTAGATGGGCTACTGCGTTGCCAAGGAAATTACAGGAACACAAAAAACTTTTGGCACCAAACATGCGCTGTGCATTCGTAAAGGATGCTAAAACTATGTTCTATGCCATCGAAGTTCAAGGTATTTTAGTGGAGCAGTATGAACAAATGGTTCATAAGATTCTGAAAAGCATCTATATTACACAAGATATGGAAATATATGATGATATGTATAACGAAGGCTTGATTGCTATCATGTATGCAAGCTGGAGTTTTAGGAATGTTAAAAACAAGTGTGCATTTACAACATTTTGTTTTAATACTTTGTACATGCGTCTGAGAGGCATCAAGAATAAAAATTACCGCAAAGAGCAGCGCAGGGGTAATAAGGTTCAAGTGTATAATGAATGTCAGCAAGGAGAAGACTTCGATCTTTCTAATTATGCTGTAGCCAAAGAAGTTTGGCCAGAGGATTTGATTGAAAATGTTGATGTGGTTATGGAAAAATTAATTGTAAGTGCCAAATTGGATGAAGCCGATGCATATCTTATGAAAGAGTATGCTAAGCGTAAGGAGAAAACCGAAAAAGGTGTCTGGTATCAGGAATTTCATAAAAAATTCCTGCATACTTTTAAGACCAACAGGCTTACAAGACAAGGTTTGCAGCAACGAGTCAAGAAACTTAAGGCAAAACTTTTGTTCTATTATAAGAAATTATATAATCCTGAAATCCAAGTGGCATGATATAATTCTCTTAGGGGTATTATGCATGAGTCATTTGTAATTACAATCAACAGTTGTGTTGATTATGGTTTGTCCTATGTAAAAGTAATCGAGTATTCTTCTTTACCGGAGAATATTACCTTCACAGCGTCGAAACCATATGAAAGCATAAAATTTAGTTTGAACTGACATGAAAGAAAAGTTTGTACAAAAATATATGAGATTGGCCAAGTTTGTGGCCGAAGACCAGAACCCCTGTTACGCCAGACAGGTTGGTGCTGTAATCGTTGATCCAATCAACAATAAAGTGGTTGGTACTGGTTATAATGGGCCTCCAAAAGGTGTGCCCCATTGTGATGAAGAAGAGCACCTGAAACAAGTAGTCTGGCCTCAACTTACACAAGTTGAAAAGGATATTATTGAATTCAAGCCAATTACTTGTGAAGAATTCATTTCAAAATACACAAAATGCGGCAAATGCCCAAGAAGATTAGTAAAGGCTAGGTCTGGACAAAGACTGGAGCTTTGTAGTTGTGTACATGCAGAAACCAATGCAATAGTAAATGCCGCACAGAATATTAATGGTAGTTACATATTCTGTTGGTGCCCTTTACCCTGTGTTGAATGTAGCAAGCTCATAATCAACGCAGGGATCAAAAAGCTTTATTGCTATCAGGAATTGCCCGATTATTCCTTGGGAAGTCGGTTTATTTTGGAAAAAGCTGGAATTGATATTTTTGAATTGGATAAAAATCTGTTTTAAAAACTAATTTAAAATAAAGAGGTCACCAGTGGGATTTGAAGTAAATTATAATTATTACGATAAATTAGAAAATTCTTTTGATTACAATCGTGAAGAACCCCAAACTTTCCGTAAAATATACGGCAAAGCAGTAGAAGAATATCCTATTGAAAAATTGGCTCAATCAATCATGTTGCAAATGGCAAGGCGGGATATTTTTATTTTTGATGTTGAAATATTTGAATTTCAAAAAAAGAAAATTAGTTTTCGTCAAAATAAAGGCGACCTTGTAATTAAAAATAAAAAGTTTACTTCAAAAGGTCAATTTTTAGAAGATGTTGAAGATGATGAATGCCCAGATGGTACTTGTCACTTGCCAGTAGTCGCATCCTGTGCCACACCGCCATCTCAACCGGCAGTAAATATAGCCCCGCCTATTCAACATCAGAATGTAAACATTGCCCCAAGGCCAGCAAATCTAGCAGACAGAATTTTAAAAAGGATGCAGTTCTTACCCGGTCGAGTGACTGCTCCTATTGGAGCTTTTAGTGTAGAAAAGTATTATCCTGTATATCGAGAATCATTAGCCAAAAACGGCATAGGTATGATGATAGAAGTCACTGATGACAGAGGGAGAAGGGTCATTGTATCCGATGAGCATTTTGTTTCGGCAGGTCAGTCTTTGCTTGGCGAAGACAACACGGAGCCTAATTTTGTAAGTGATGATAGATTGAACTGGGGTGGAGTAGTCAAAGATTCAGTCCCTAAACTTCGTTGAAAACGGTGATAGTAAGCAGTTTGCTTAGGAGAAAACATGTCAATTAAGAAAAGTAAAAAGCATATTCAGGCAAAGAAAGCCAGAGAGAAAGAAGTCAAAAAAAGAATCCATAAAAATAGGCTTGAATTAAGAAAAGAAAGGAGATTGGAATTGGAAAGAGAAAGAGCATTTGAAAAAGAATTTGCTAAAAAGTCCGAAGAAAGTTTGAGCAATGAAGAGAGGTTGGAGCGACTTAGAAACAACACAAAAGTTTTAGAAGCTTTAGAAGCCGAATACGATAAAGAAAACAATATTAGCAAGGAGCAGGCTGAAAAGTTGAATAAACAATTTGAGGCTACGGGTGAATATCAAGAATTACAGACAGAGCTTTACAACATTTTTCAGGAAAAAGAAAAGCTCAAAGCTGCTGGAGAACTTACTGATGAAAAATCAGCAGAATTTAAATCTAAACTGGATCAAATTGGTAAGCGCATAGAAGAATTGGGACAAATCAGAAAAGAAAACGCTGTCTAAGCAAAAATTTTTATTTGTCAGACCACTACAATAGTTTGTAGACCGATGTGGTTTACAAACTATTTTTTTCAATTTTTACTTTCTTTAACGAGGTTAACATGAGCATTGAATTTGAAGACATTAACATGAACGAGATTGCAAGCGAAGCTAATGCAATCAACAAAGAAAACGGACAAACCGATATCTTTGTCAAGATGCCCACTCAAGATGGGTATGTACTAGTAAGATTTTTACCGCCCCAAAAGGGCAAATCACTTTTCTGTTCTACTAGAATTCACAATCTTGGAACGAAGAGATTCCATTGCCTCAGACACAGAAAGACTTTGCCGAATGGCATCTTCTGGGTTAATACGACCAATGACCCCGGTACTGATTGTCCAATCTGCCAAGAGTACAGCAGGCTTTGGAAAGTAAGCAATAACCAGAGAGGCGAAGAGCAACTCCGCACTCAATCTGCTGCCAGAGAAATCAAGCCTATCGAAAGATTTTACTGGAATGTAATTGTCCGTCAGCAGATCAACGAAAAGACCGGCAGCATCGAAAAGAATGTTGGCCCAAAGATTCTTTCTTGTGGCAAGACTTTGCAAACCATTGTGCTTGAAAGCATAAATGGTAGCGAACTTACCGGCAGGAAAAAGCTGGGCAATATTACTCATCCGATTACCGGAAGAGATTTCCGTTTGGTGAAAAAGATTACCAAAGGCAACAGCGGTGCTGGTTATCCCAAGTATGATCAGTCTTCTTTTGAAGACCCTATAGAACTGGGTACAGAAGAGCAGATTCGTGTATGGCTTGAAAACATGCACAATCTTGATGATCTTCGTGGGCTTCGTCCAAGAGAAGAACTCATCGTCGCTTTGAAAGAACATTTCAACGGCGGATCGGCTGATGCTCCAACATTTAATGATCAAAAAGTCGTGTCAGTATCAGTCCCAGCAGCCCCCGCTCAAGCTAAGGCACCATCAAAGCCCTCAGTCACTGATGTTGACGATTTGATGGATGATGACTTTGCAAAAGCCTTGGGCAGCATAAACGGTTAATAAACCAAATTAGGGAGTCTCCCGTATGGGGACTCCCTTGCTTTTTGTCTAAATTTATACAATTGAGGTGTGTGATGGGTCGTCAAAAGAAGAATGTCGATGCTGGTGATGATATTTTTGCTGAACTGGCAGCGGAAACTGGTGGTGAAGTAGTAGGGGAAAGCGTGAAGTCTTCCTCCTATTATATTGACACTGGAAATTTGGCTTTGAATTATTGTTGCTCAGGCAGGTTTGCGACCGGTGGAGTACCCGGTGGTAGGCTTACTGAGATTTATGGGCCAAGTGCTTCCAGCAAATCTTTGATTGGAACGAATTTGTTATTTGGATGCCAAAAGTTAGGTGGCATTCCAATTCTGATTGATTCAGAAAATGCAGTTAATAAAGATTTTATCAAGAAGGCAAGCCACGCCGACTTAAATAGAATCATTCGTTATACTCCTGAAACATTGGAAGCTTGTTTCCATAAGATGTATCAGGCAATTGAGTTTGTAAGGAAAAATGAAAAGTACAAAGACAAGCCTGTTGTAATTGTTTACGACTCCATTTCTGTGAGTCCCTGTGCTAGGGAATTCAGGGAAGTTGATTTGCCTGAAGGCTACAGCAAGGAGCAATTTAAAAAGATCGTTGGGGCAAATGAACAGCCCGGTGAAAGAGCTAAGATTTGTTCTAAGGAACTTCGCAAGCTCAATACAGTTATGGAAGAGAATAATGTCTCTGTGGTCATTATGAACCAAATTAGAGATAAAATTGGAGTCTATTATGGCAACCCAGAAACAACCGCTGGCGGTGGTAATGCTTTGCCCTTCTATGCATCTCTACGGTTTCGTACCCAGACGCAGAAAAAGATCGAAGAGAAGGTCGCCGGTTTGGCTAAGAAGAAAGCTATAGGTATCAACCTCAAGATTCAAAACAAAAAGAATAGGTCTGTAAGGCCATTCATTGAAATCGAAAACATTCCGTTGTTTTTCGAGGCTGGAATCAATCCTATCGGTGGATTACTTGGAGCGTTGCTTGACGCAGATAGGCTTGAGGTTGGAGGAACGGGCAACTTCCGGGTGAAGGCTGAGTTTATTGGCACAGGCGAGGCTGAATATAAATTCAAGAGCAGCCTTGAGCGCAATGATGTGCCTTTAAAGGTGTTGTATGACAATCCAAAGCTGGTTGATGCTACATCTGCCGAAGAGGTCAAAGCCTATTTAGACCCATACATGGCAGCAATTGAATTATCAGACAACCCAGATGTAGAGGCTTTTGATGCATCTGAATCAACAGACGAAGAGGTAGATGGATCGTTGGGTTGATTGATGTTGACGGGATGGTGCTAAATTGGTACTATCCCGTTTTCTTTTTCAGGAGGCAGACATGGTTAGCAGTCAAGAAATTATCAACATGATTGAAACAACCATGAATATGCGTTTCGATAATAAGGATGCTATAGCTAATTCAAAGCTAATTGAATTAGGCTTGGATAGTTTAGATTGTTTAGAATTCCTTTATTTGGTTCAGGATAAGTATGATTTGAATATAAAAAGTGATCGTTACAATTCATTTATGAACTTTTCCTCGGAAGACATTGCTACAATAATAAATTCAAAATTGCAACCTAGTTAGATGCTGTAAAGACCATTTTTAATTTTCTTGATTATAATGCCCATGTTCGCCAATTCATGGCGAACATGGGAAAAATGATTGCATAAGGCACTGCTGCTTATGTTTTCTTTTTCAAACTTCTTTTTTATTTGTTGAAATGTAACAATCTTCTTTTTCAAAATAAAATCCATCATAGCTGTCCTTATTTTTGCAGCTTTGCTTGTAATAATTGATCGTGTAGCTTTAGTTTGCAGTACATTCTTCTGAATTACTTTGTAATTCGTTGGTGAAATATAACTTTGATCACAAAACTTTTTGGCCAAATCTTCCAAGCCAAAGATGTTTTCGCTAATAGTTTTTGCGTAATAAATTTTTGCCTTAAATTTGTGAGCAAATTCTATAATGTAATTCAGGTTTTTTTTATTGGTGAAATAAACTTTATTGTCTAATTCGATCATGACGCATACTTGTTGAGACATGTTGCACCTCTTATAATAATTTTAGTATGTTTTCAAAAAGTGAAAGACGATTTGGTATAGAACTTGAATACAATGCCTTTGACGGGCAAAGTAGGAGCAAGGCTGAAAATGAATTGCCATCTGGAATTTACGAGTTGGCAAATGCGCTAGTAAAAAGCACAAATCTTTCGGTAGAAATTAATAAGTGGTCCTACACCAATAATAATGATAGATGGGTTTTGAAACCAGATAGCAGTTGTGGCATCGAGGTTTGTAGTCCGCCTATGCGGGGAAAGAATGGTTGTTTTAACTTTTATGAAACTCTTAAAAGTTTTGTCAATCATCCAGATGTAGAAGCTGATGGACGATGCAGCATGCATGTGCATATTGAAATCGAAGATTTTGCTCAAACCGAAATAGCTTATCTAATTTCAAAATGGATTCAATGTGAACCTCTTTTTTTCATCATTACCGATAAAGATCGTTGGATAAATCAATATTGCATACCTCTTGGTTTGAGCCATACTTTTGATGATGAAGAACCAATACAAATATTCAGTGCAATTGAAAAACTTTCACAATATAAATATTATGCAATAAATTTTTATCATTATATAAAAAATAGAAAGAAAACAGTTGAGTTTCGCTGCATGGGCAACGATGCATGTGTAATACCTGAAGATGCATACAACTGGCTTAAGCTAATAATATGCTTTGTAGATCGTTGCAAGGGCACAAGTCTTTTTGATCCTATACGCCCAGAGTACCGCAAGATTTCAGAAATTGTGGACTTACTTGACATAGTTGATTATTTTGATGAGGATGAAATCATTATTTGGTTAATTAGCAAATTGAGTCGTGTTCTTCATGACAATTTACAAAGCCAGCATTATTGGCAAGCATATGTTAATTTTTCTAGGGAAGATATAATTTATACAATTGAAAAATTGGAGGCGTATCTTTTATGATGAAGGTAGAAAGCTTGCAAGAGGCTGTAAAGTTCGCTGGGTTATTTTCAAAGATACTACGAAAGTATAGTTATCCCAGTGTTGGGATGGATATGGAAGAAATCTACCTTCCATATAGAACATGGGAGTTTCCGATTGATGGCTATCTTGTAACAGTGCATATAACAGATATGCATGTGAATGACAGTGTTATTCAAAATCTGCAAATTTTTCCTAAAAGACTTTATGTATTGCCATTTCATTTATACTTCAAAATTGCAGTCGCATTTTTGGGAACAGATGGGATTGTCAATTTTTCAATACTTCGACATGGGCATCTAGTTAGTTGTTGGACAAAGTTAATTGAGAAGTCGAAGACTGGAACTGTCACTTTAAGGAAAAATATAATTCGGGACAAATATCTGGGTGTCGATTTTGGCTATTTATGATGTCGTATTTTAAAAAATAAAAATATTTTTTTCTTCCAAATATATTTCAAAAATTTTTATAAAACACCTTGAATTCAAATGTTTTATAAAAATTTTTTCCTATGTGTAAGGGGTAAATACTAATGACCCTTATTCAAAGGAGTTCGACATGAAAACTAATAAAATTCAAGCTTTGCTCATCAACCATCTAACCAAGTATGGTACGATTCAACTCGCATTGCCGGATAACATGGTAATAGAAATTGGTATCACAGCGGAGACGAATCATGGTGTTGAAAAAATTGATGATTACTGCTGGGTCATAACCAAGAGAGAAAATAAGGTTGCATGCATTGATAGCTACAATCTTGGAATTAGATTTAATGATGAGGACAAAAATATTGTATTAGATGATAGCTTTACAGATTCTGACGGGATGCAAGTCAGACAATTAAGTGTTGTCTAAACATAAAGATTACCGACAAAATTAGTTATTTTGTAATTGCCGCATATGTCAACAAGGACTTCCATAGTTCTTATTGCTAATTTGTTTTCAAATGGAATTTCAAAATTCGCCCAAATTTTAATTAAACTATTTTCTTGAATTTCAAATTTGGAAAAATTTATAGTTTTTAATTGTCTGGGCTTGATAGATTGAATTATGGACCAATTAGATGCATATAATAGTATGTTATTGGCTATGATATCTAAAGCAGTTTTATAGCTGATAAATTTGGACCAGTTGGTTGCTAACAGTTGCTCCAACTTTTTCTTTTCAATAAATTTCATGGGGATTGTCCTGTGGCA
>Ga0169931_10008986_pt1 | contig 14484 bp, 6 predicted proteins | sample Kivu_15m_20L_FD_129675 | JGI IMG/M metagenome (GOLD analysis project Ga0169931, IMG submission 129675) | Freshwater microbial communities from Lake Kivu, Western Province, Rwanda to study Microbial Dark Matter (Phase II) - Kivu_15m_20L... | ecosystem: Environmental > Aquatic > Freshwater > Lake ...
CAGACGGGCCACCTGGCTCACTCAGCGCCGCGGCTGATCGCGTTAGAAAAACACGCATGGTTGCAGTCCGGCGGAACCGAAAAGGCGCGTCAAGGTGCATGGCACCTTAACACAAAAACGGTTGCAGGAATTGAACTTACATCGAAAACTGACTGTCACAGGGCGAAAGCGGTCTTGCGCGTTTTGGTGGTGGTTCCACTCCCTGACGGTCGCGGCTCGGTTGGGGTTCGGGGGCGTCGAGGTGCATGGCACCTTGATGCGAAAACCGCTTGGCATCGCGGCTGATCGCGGCAGAAAAAAACGCGCAGGTTGCAGTGCGGTGGAACCTGAAAGTTGCCTGAGGATTACGGGAGCGGTTCTGCGTGGTACACGTGGTGAGGGCGACCGAAGTCATCCTCCCACGCCACGGTTCTGGGGAGTCCGAGGCAATGGTAGATGGTGGCCGCGAGATTTTCCGGACGCTGTGGATCGACGGCGGGGTAGGCACCGATCGCATCGGATTCGCCGATGATTCTGCCGCCCTGCAGTCCGCCGCCGGCGAGAAAGACTGACTGGACGGCGCCCCAGTGATCGCGGCCTGGCTGTTTGTAATGGCTGGGAAGCAGGCTGATTTTCGGAGTACGGCCGAATTCGCCTGCCATGACGATGAGTGTCTGGCTGAACAGTCCGGATTCGACAAGGTCATCCAGCAGAGCACTCAGGGCGCGGTCTGTGGGCGGGAAGAGGTTGTCTTTGAGGTGTGGGAAGGCGTTTCCGTGAGTATCCCAGGTTTCGTCGTTTCCGAGGTTAACCTGCACGAGATTGACGCCAGACTCGACCAGCTGACGTGCCATCAGGAGTGACCAGCCGAAGGCATTGCGGCCGTAGCGATCCTGGATGGCGTCGGGAGCGCGCGTGACATCGAGGGCCTGGCGGACTTTGGGATCAGTCAGCAGCGACACGGCGCCCTGGCGGTAGCGATCGAAATTCTGAGCTGTGGCGGCAGCATCGAGTGTGCGGCACTGGTCTTCAAGGCTGGAGAGCAGTGAGACGCGGCGATGGAGTTGGGGGTGAGTGAGATCATGGGCGAGGCTGAGGCTGGGGGCTTCGAAGAGCCGTCGATCGGCATTGCCGCGGTCCTGATGATCGAATTGGTGACTGGGGTAGGCGCCGTAGGAGGTGGAGTGGAAGGGGGAGGCTTCGATGAACCAGGGATTACGGCGGTTCCCCATGATTCCGGAGAACTGGCCGGGAATGATCCGTCCGGAGTAGTGTACAAGTTGTTCTGGGAGCACGGCGGCGGTGGGCAGATTGTTTCGGGGTTCGGTGAGTGCTCCGGCGACGGCTGCGATGCAGGGCCAGTCCTGTGATCGAGGCACGCTGGGGTTGAAGCCGGGCGGCAGATCCGAACGCCCGGTGAGCATGATATGATGACCGGCGGAGTGATCGTTGGTGGTGTGGCCGAGCGACCGGCAGACGGACCAGTGGTTGCTGCGCAGAGCCAGTCCTGGGAGGTGTTCACAGATTTGCAATCCGCTGACTGAGGTGGAAATCGGGCGGAATTCGCCGCGAATTTCTGCTGGAGCGGCGGGTTTGGGATCGAAGCTGTCGTGCTGGCCAAGTCCCCCGGACAGGAAGATGTAGATGCAGGCTTTGAAGGATGGCGTGGGTCCGGCTGCCGCCGCCATGGACTGCAGGCCAGTGAGATGGTTCATTCCCAGGCCCAGAATTCCGATGCTGCCGGCCTGTACGGCCGTGCGGCGAGCGATTCCCGGATGACGCAGCGGCAACGGGCCTTGGGACATAGGCACCTCGGGCGGGGAGAGACGGTTGGGCGGGAATTGGCGGGCAGGGGGACGGAGCGACTGGAAGATGATACTGGCCACTCACCTTATCGGGCAACTGAAAAGCGGGCTGGAGCGGGAAGTTGGGCTCATGCAGACAGAATTTCGGCGATTTTTCCTCTTCTGCCTCTTTTCCATCGGTTTGATTTCACCCGTTTGCCGGGCGTTGCGTAACATAAGGCGGACTTCTCCACGGCAGCGGGTTGACAGGGCCAAAGGCAATGACGCAGCAGTTTTCCACTGATACCACTCCTTCCACACCGGGACTCACCAAACAGGAACTCCCGTTGCCGACTCCTGCTGAAGCCGGTCACGCGATACGCCGTGCGTGGTCGGATTCCGACGCTGAAGGCGAATTTGATTACGTGCCCTTCTCTCCGTGGGCCCCGGTCGCCCTCGTGCTCGGACTGCTGTCGCTCACCGGGTTCATGGGCTTTTTTGGGCTTTACGTAGCCGGTTTCAGCATTTTTGTGGGATTTGCTGCTTTTGCAAAGATCCGAGGCGGTGCCGGCACAGTTAAGGGGAAGGGCATGGCCGTTGCTGGTCTGCTGCTGTCCGCCGTCAGTCTCGGTGGCGGCAGCGTGAAAATGGCTCACGCCTACACCACCGAAGTGCCTGAAGGTTTCCGCCGGGTCCATTTCCCCCGTGAAATCGCTGATCATCAGTTTGTCTACATCAACGGTCGTCGCAAGATTTCACCCGCGGTGACCGAATTGGTCGGCAAACCGGTGTATCTCAAAGGCTTCATGTGGGCCACCCAGGCTACCGATGGCATTCCCCGCTTTATTCTGATCAAAGATAACGGCGAATGCTGCTTTGGTGGTAAACCCAAATCTCACGACTTTATCACTGTCACCCTCAAATCCTATCCCGACGGCGCTCGCCCACCGCTCGCCAGTCGTGCTCCGGGTATGTCCGATGTGATACTCACACCGGAACAGCAAAAAGCCCTGGGCGCGACCCACGCAAACCAGCTCACCACCGAGGCTTTTATCGGCATGGTCGCGGTTGCCGGCATCCTGCAGGCCAATCCCCAGGCAGGCGAAGGCGGCTCACCGGAAGACTATGATTTCGCCCCCGTGTACACCATGGACGCCGACCTTGTTGAAGAGGTCTGGACTCCGTTTTAATCCTTCTGCCTTGCGAAGGGAATTCGCCTCGTGAGTACTGCTGCCCCAGAACCGCGTGCCAAGTCCAGCCACCATCGAATCTTCATCGGGCTTGCCGTCGGCATCGTTCTCGGGCTTATCGTGCACACTCTGAAAGGTCCTCCGGGGCAGGAAACGACCATCTTTAACGTCACCACCGGACTTGCAGGAACCATCGGCAGGCTGTTTTTACGTCTGATGCAGATGGTGGTGCTGCCCCTTGTGGTCTCGGCACTCTACCTGGCTGTCGTCGATGTCGGTGACCTCCGACGGCTGGGTCGCATCGGACTAACCACGCTGTTTTTCACGGCAGTGCTGTCAATTTCCGCGGTGCTCATCGGTGTCGGTCTTGTCAATCTCACACAACCCGGGAAATCGCTCTCTAGACAAGCCCGGGAAAGACTCATAGCGGACTTTGCTGACAAAGCAAAGGACAATCAGGACAAGGCAGAGGCCGCCAGGCCGTTTGGAAAAATCCTTGTCGATCTCCTTCCCGAAAACCCAGTTCAGGAAATGACCGGAGCACTTGATGGGTCTTCGCCTGGCAATGGCATGCTGGCCGTCATGACGTTCGCGCTCCTCTGCGGCATCGCTGCCACTTTCAACAAGTCCGAAACCGCCACGCTCACCGCTGTGTTTCGGGGACTCTATGAAATCGCCATGACGATCATTGGCTGGTCACTTGCGGTTGCCCCTTTCGGTGCCGGTTGTCTTGTCTTTGGCGCCACTGCTCAGCTCGGATTCGAGATTCTCAGAGCGCTCGCCGTATTCATGCTGGTTGTCATCGGCGGACTGCTCATCCAGCTGCTGTTCGTTTACAGCACGATCCTGAAACTCTTCGGCCGCATTTCGCCGCTTGAATTTTTCCGATTGATTCAGGAGGCGATGATCGTCGCGTTCTCCACATCGTCCTCCAGTGCCACGCTGTCAACTTCCATTAAAGTTGCCCAGGAAAGGCTTCGCCTGGCTCCCGCAACCTCCAACTTCGTGCTCACCGTCGGGGCCACGGGTAATCAAAATGGCACCGCACTGTTTGAAGGAGTGGTGGTACTGTTCCTGGCCCAGGCGTTTAATGTGAATCTGAGCTTTAGTCAGCAGTTCGTTGTCGTCCTGATGTCCGTGCTGGCCGGTGTCGGCACCGCTGGCGTGCCCGGCGGTTCCATCCCGCTGATCATCGTTGTCCTGAAGTCAGTCAATGTTCCTGCAGAAGGCATCGCACTCGTCCTCGGCGTCGATCGAGTACTCGATATGTCACGCACCCTGGTCAACGTCGTCGGCGACCTCGTGGTGGCGAAATGTGTCGATGTCTGGAATCAACGGAAATAGACAGCTCGCGGTCTGTGCCCCCGGCGCAAGTAGCTCTCTTCAGCTCGGTTTTGTGCTGATGGGATTGGCATTCACTGCATAGCCTGAACCTCGATTAGCGCCGGACCAGCACACCAAAACAGAAACGAGAAAAGTTCGGAGAAAAGTTCGGAGAAAAGTTCGGAGAAAAGTTCGTTGAGACAGAGGCGTGCAGTCTGAAAATCGCGCCCGTGGTCCCGGCAGCGGGTGCGATCAACGGACCAGGCAACTCCCGCTAAAACCCACCGCTTGCTACCTTTTTCCCGAGTATTTTATATTCTCAGCAATCCTGTACCGCGCAGGAATTCGTCCATGCGGCGTCAGCATCGAGCCGCTGTGCTGTCAAAGTGCATTGGCACGGTACAGATGCCTTGACTGGGGATTACCGGGATAGACACAAAAGCCGTCTCGTCATCGACTTGCCGGAGAGATAACATGACCAGCCGCAAGTCCTTCACACTGCCGTGGCTCAAATCCGAAATCCGACTCGGTGAAGACAGCACGCGCCAGTTCAAACGCGACATCCGCAACCCTGATTCCCTCGCTGCGGAAATTGTGGCCTTCGCGAATGCCGACGGAGGTACGATTCTGATCGGCGTGAATGACGATGGTACCCTCAGTGGCCTCGCAACCGGCGATCTGCAGCGAATCAACCAACTGATCGCTAATGTCGCCAGCCAGGCCGTCCGCAGCCCAGTAACCGTTCAAACTCACAATATTCTGCTTCCCGGTGGTCGCATCGTGGTCGCTGTCACCGTACCCAAAGGACTCGACAAGCCCTATTTTGACTGCAACGGCGTGATCTGGCTGAAAGCCGGATCTGATAAACGACGACTGAATTCCAGAGAAGAGCTGCGTCGATTGTTCCAGCTGAGCGACCAGTTTCACGCCGATGCCCTGTCAACTGAAGCCGGTCCGGAGGCACTTGACCTGCCACGCCTCAGAGAATTCCTGCGCGATAACTACGGCACCGGACTGCCGACCAACCGCACAGCCCGCCTGCAACTGCTCAGGAATCTCAATCTCACGACTGCCGACGGTCGGCTCAACCTGGCCGGACTCCTGCTGTTTGCCCACGAACCCGAGCGCTGGAAACCTCAGTTCATGGTCAAGGCTGTCAGATACCCGGGCAAGACAATTCACACCAGCCGCTACGACGATACTGAGGACTTCAGCGGCCCACTGCGACAGATTTTTGATGGTGCAATGGCCTTCATCAATCGCAACCTGCATAAAGTGCAGGCCGGTCGTGGCGTTAACAGTCAGGGTGTTCCGGAGATTCCTTTAGTGGTCTTCGAAGAACTGCTGGTGAATGCACTTGTCCACCGTGACTACCTCGTCAGCGCCCCTGTTCGTTTGTTCATCTTCAGTGATCGCATCGAAGTCATCAGCCCCGGTCACCTCCCCAACAACCTCACTGTCGATAACATCCGCAACGGTAACTCCAATATTCGCAATCCGATCCTCGCCAGCTATGTTGCAAAAGGCCTGCTGCCGTATCGTGGCCTGGGATCCGGAGTTCCCAGAGCCATCGAAGCCTGGCCCCGGATCGAATTTCATGACGACCGGGACGGTATGCTGTTTATTGCCAAAGTCACCCGAACCGCGGCCCCCGCCGGTTCGGAGAAAAGTTCGGAGAAAAGTTCGGAGAACGAGTGGGACCGGACGTCCAAACGCATTCTCGAAATTATCGCCGCGGACCCTGCCGCCAGTGCTCGCGAAGTTGCCGCAAAGCTGGGCCTGACCTCCCGGGCCGTCGAGAAACAGTTTGCATCGCTGAAGGCCGCTGGCCGACTGCGACGTATCGGTCCCTCCAAGGGCGGGCGCTGGCAAGTGTCGGAGTGACGGCGTTCAGATTGTCGATTGCAGAGATTTGGCGACGCGGCCGGCGGTCAGGTGGTCACTGAGCAAAAAGGACCAACTGCTGGTTGCCGCCTTGCCCTGCTTACGTCACAGAAAGACACACTCAGGCGTACGGCCGATTTCAATCGGCCGGTGTGGCCCACGTTTGTTCCGATGTGGCCCAGGTTTGTTGATGATGGGCGGGGTACAGGCTGCGCAGGAACGCGAGCATGGCCCGGGATTGACATTTACTGCAGGCCATTTGTGATTTCCTGCTGTGATTGCGCCTGCGTTACAAATCTTCTTCTGCGAACTGTCGGAGACCTGATATGAACTGTCGGAGAAACAGGTCGGTATCCGCAGCATTGAGTCGTGTTCCGTCGGTGCGGAGACTGATGTGCAGTTGTCCCGCATATTCGGTGATTCCGAAAGCGGCAAGGGTGTGGGGTCGAACGGGAGGGGCGCCGCAGACGCGTTCGACGATGATATTTCCAGCTGTCCAGCGGCCGTGCGTGAGTGGCAGCTGGATGCGGCAGCGGCGGCTGACGTGTCCTACGTTGGCCAGTACCAGTGTCCCGGCGCAGGGCCAGAGTGACAGGAAGGCGCGGACGCCCCAGGGGATACGTCTGAGCAGTCGAAAGATTTTCAGGGCAATCAGTCCGTCTTTTCCTGACCGCATCGTTGCTGTTTTTTCATGAATCTGCTGGAGCAGTCGTGAAGGTTCGCGGCAGTCGCGCATGCGGTGGGTCACGAGTGCGTAACTGACGAGGTTACAGGCCGGGAGTTGACCGTTGCGTGGATTGCGCATGCTGACGGGGACTGCGATCCGCACCCAGCTGCGTTCTGATCCGAGTCCGGCCTGGGTATTCCAGTTGGTGACGTGGCGGAACATTTGCAGGAGCAGCAGGTCGTTGAGTCCAACGGCCTTTGTGGCAGCGATGGATCGGAGTTTTGTGAGGAGGCCATCCGGCACGCTTTGAACAGAAATCGCTGGAAACGGATCGCCGACATGACCGTCGGGTGAGGATGGCTGCAGTTGCATGACCGCGTTGGGATGAGACTGGTGTCGGGCCTGCGAATCGGCGATGCGTACGGGACGTCTGCCGAGCAGTCTGGCGAGTTTTGCGACAAGGATATGGAGGGGGGTGGAGCGGGTGGTTGAATTGTTTTCCGGAGCCTGTGATTTCTGCAGCGGGCTGCGAGTTTCAAGTGCCTGAAACGCAGCGGCATCGGACGGTGGCGGTGGCAGGACAGCACCACCAGTTCGTGCGGCGTATTCCGCAAACAGTTCGTTCAGGAGCTGAACAGCGGCGATGCCATCTGCGCAGGCGTGGTGCAGTTCAAGAGAAATCCGGGATGCCGTCGGCGTAAACCAGACGGTCACGCGCAGTCCCTGTCCGGATCGAATATCAAGTGGCTGCACGGTCGGAACCGACATCGCCGGATCCGCACTTGCCACACAGTGCCAGACGACGGGATCGGGAATTTCAGTCAACGGGAGCCATGCAGGTCGGCCGTTGTGGATCTGTATGCGGCAGCGCAGCAGCAGCTGGCGACGAAGCAGGGCTGCGACACTTGTTCGAAACTCTGCTTCGTGGAGCAGACCGGTGACATCTGCCAGCATGACGATCACCATTGGATGAGTCGGCCGGTCGTCACACAGCATGTACTCTTCAAATTCTGACAGCGGCAGGCAGCGCGCAGCGGGCACCGACACGGCAGCGGGTGCCGGTGAAGGAGGCAGCGTCAGCGAATCGAGAGAAGCGGAGTCCATGCTGAGCGGAGTCTATCGCGAAGCGGGCGATTGGCTGCGCAGCCGGACAGGAATTTCCCTGGAAATACCATGAGAATTCAGCGTTCCACCACCTGCAGCCGCATTTCGTCGCTGTTGCCAACCAGTTCCGGTGAATACATGCCCTCGATCACCGCCGGCAGCGCACTGACGTCGCCCGGTGCCTCTGCTCGCAGACGATAGCTGAGACTGTGCTGACCGCGTGCCAGATCACCAAGGAAGAAAGCCACGCGATCATCCTTCAGTTCCCGATACGCCCACAAGCCTTCATTCACATAGCCGCTGCGCTGATCGTCCGGTTCAAATCCCGATGGCTTGCGATCCTCCAGTAACAGGTACTCGTAGTCGTTCTTACTGTCGATTACCAGTTCAACTTCCACCAGAGTCCCGCTGGGAAGTCCATCTGTGGACTGGATGGGCACACGGCGATACTTCACTGTCTGCTGCTTCACCACCTGACCACGCTGGCCCTCCACACTGACCTCCCGATCGTCTCGTTCCAGCCTGTAGAAGCGTCGCTGCACCTGTACTTCGAGACCGGTGGCTTTGATTGCGTCTTCTTTCGTGAAGTTTGTCAGATACACATTGAAGTACAGCGGCCCTTCACCCTTTCGACGCAGTTCAATGACATGCTCGCCCGATGTCACTTCTGCACCGGCCAGCACGAGGGCATTGTCGAAACTGAAGATGTTTTCCGGAGTGATCTCGACGGATTTTCGCACGTCGCCATCGATCAGCACTTCAAGGGTCATCGGAGCCTTCGCTTCACCGGAAATCCGCACATATCCGGCCAGGGCTTCCAGCACGGCTGCAGTATCGCGAGTGCTGTTCCAGCGGCTGCCATGCTTGCGGTTGTTGAGCAGATACTTCACCAGACGCGGCGACAGCGCGTCCTGAGGATCGACTGCCAAACGCAGTTTCAGAAAGACGGCCATGGCTTCGTTATCGCTGCCGTACCAGTACCACCATGAGTTTTCCGGAAGCCGCAGCCACGCCGTCTGATTGGCGTCGTCCTGAACCAGAAACTGATCAAGATTTCGAATGATCAGATTGCGTTTTTCGAGATCCTGCATGTGGTGCATCACAAGGCCGCTCAGAGCCAGCCCGTAGGCGGTGAGCTGACCGCGGTCGCGGAAGAGGTATTCATTCATCGCCACGTCCGACACGTTGTGTTCGGCAAGGACCGAGGCGACGAAGGCATCCAGGTTGTCAGCCGAGCTGCGATGGGGTGCCTGCCCGCGGTAGTTGGGATCCTGGCGATAGCGGTCGCCTTCGCGCAATTCAGCCAGTGCCTGCTGCTGGTATGATACCAGCCACGTGATACCTCGCTGCAGGACGTCCGGCAGCACAGGGACATCGTTTTGCTGCGCGATCGTCAGGCCGTGGACGATCTGAGCAGTGATATGGGGTGAAGAACGTTCGCCGAAGCCGGAGAACCAGCCCCAGCCCCCGTCGGCCAGCTGCATATCGGACAACTTCTGCAGACCTTCGCGGACGATGCGATTGAGTTCTGCATCATCGAACACGGGGTTGAAGTTTTTGCCGAGACCGCGGCGGGCTTTTGCATCTTCGTCGATCTTCTGCTGGATCCATGCAGCCAGAGTACCGCTGCCCATGCCGAAGCCGGCCGGGAGTTCTCGAAGGTCCCGAGTTTGAATGGCAGGCGGTTCACCCCAGTGTGCCGGGTAACGTCCCAGATAAGTCTGCTGGGCGTCCAGATTCGTACGCTGGCGTTTCACGTCGTCCAGATTCACTCCCATCCCCAGCAGAGTTTTCTGGACCAGAACAGCGGGAAGGAAACGATTGAGCGTTTGTTCCGTGCAGCCGTAGGGATATTCAATCAGGTATGGCAGCGAATCCACGAGCGACATTGCAAGGCTGGGGCTGAAGCGGACTTCCAGTCGAGACTGTTCAGCTGTCCGCGCTTCGGGCACCCTGATCTGCACGCGGCCGGAGTTTTCCTGGGACCGAATCACGCCGGCGAAACTTTCTGTTTTCAGCATTCCGTGCACCTGCACTGGCACGCGGACTTCAACAGCATCAGATTCGTCATCGGCAAAGGCCTTCATGCGAATCACGGCATCACCCGCTGAAACGGCACTGGCGAGCCAGTCCACGCGGACTTCCTGCCCGGCGGGCACAGTCACGGTTTGTTCGGCTGCGTTCTGCAGCGTGAGATGCTGGCCATCCTGTTCAAGCACAACGCGAACAGACTTATCGGCCGCGAGGTCATTACGAACGACAGCGGACAGCACGAGTTGATCGCGTTCGGTAAGAAATCGCGGGGTCTGGGGACGAATAATCAGGTTCTTGCGGACGATGAGTTCTGCGTCACCGCTGCCAACGCGGGTGCCATCGCCGATGGCCCAGACTCGAATCTTCCACGTGGTCAGGTTGTCCGGAACTTTGAATGACAAATCCACATTTCCGTCGGCGTCAGCTTCTCCGGAGGCGAGCCAGAAGGCGGTGTCGGCGAACTCGGAGCGAAGTGCGGGTGCGGCTTCGCCGGGAACCGCGGCAGCTTCCCCTTTGAACATGGGCATCGCACCTCCCATCATGCCTCCTGCTCCGGCCATCATCCGGCCTTCCGCAGGCGGACCACCCGGCGCTGCAGCCTCGGGTGCAGCCGCATCCATCATCATCATGGGTGCGGGCGGCATTCCTCCACCGCCTCCCGTCCTCATTCTGAAAGCACTTGCAATGGGAACACCCCCGCCTCCGAAGCCGCCGCCAAATCCAAACAACGGCTGCATTCGCATCTCTGTATCGCCGTATACGCTGTAACTCATGCGCAGCAGCGATGATTCAACGCCCATGCTGTGCTGTCGCCTTACATCCCAGAAGTAGCTGCGGATTTCCGGGATGGAAGACGCGGCAATGTATTCGAGACTGGCGTCGTAGACCGCGGCGGCCACATTTCCGGTAATGGGGCGACCGTCGAGATCGGTGAGTTTCAGTCGGACTTTGGCTGCTTCACCAGGCCGATGTGTGGGCGCATCGGGTTCAACGGCCACCTGCAGAATCCGCTGGCCGGGCGGGACGACGATCTCCCGCACCTCATTGTGAACACGACCATCGCCGATGGTGATCGCTTCCACGAAGATATTGGGCATGTCAGAAGCAACCACCGGAATTTCAACAATGGTGCTCTTGCCCTGCAGTTTCAGGACCTGCGGAGCCGGGCAGACGCCGTCCTGCGAGCGGACGAACAGCAGCACGGTGCTGTCGGGCTGATCGATGTTGATCTGCAGTCGGGCGACATCACCGGGCTGGTAATCCTGGCGGTCGGTGATCAACTCGATATTGTTGAAACGATAGCTGCCACCGTTGTTGCCTTGACCACGAACGAAGAGTACTGAAGCGCCTTCCTGTTCGTGTCCGGCTGCGTCGGTGAGTCTGACGCTGAAGCGATACTGTCCGGGCTGCTGCAGTTCAATACGCAGGCTGCCGGCTCCCTCGGCGTCCGTCTTCACATCCCACGCCTGCACTTCACGTTCAACGGGCAGATCACCGTCACCGTAAGTGACCGCATACAGCACCGCACGACCACTGGCAGGAACCGGTTTGCCATCAGCGGTGCGAGCCTGAAACAGCAGTGTTCCCGGGTCACCGGTCTGATAGTGCCCGCGGTCTGTCCATGTGAACACACGGAACGGATCCCGTGCGACAAGTACGGAACCGGATCCAAAAATTGTGCGTCGTGAGAGGTCCACAACATCGGCTGTGATGCTGTAGCGATGATCACTGTTACCGTGAGCTTCCAAAGCGGCAGCGGTATCGATTTCCACAGCAAAGGTCCCGTCAGGACCGATGGCTGCGTCACCTTCCGCGACGAGTTCCGGGGGATCGGGGTTCCAGTTCCACCAGGGGCGGATGGGAGGCAGGCAGCCCCAGCGGTTGAATCCCGGGTACCAGTCATAAGCAGGGGCGAACCACCAATAGCCAGGGGAATAGAGCCAGTCCCAGCGGGCTACGGGGAACCACCGCTGATCCTGTTGAGTGCGTTCCACCTTGTAGTGCACTCGCCCCTGAGTCACCGGGGAGCCAAAGTAGTATTTGGCTGCAATTTTAATCTGGATTTTTTCGCCCAGCTGCACCGGTTTGTCCGGTGCTTCCACAAGCACTTCGTATTCGGGCTTGCGGTATTCCTCGACCACGAACGAGCCACCGCCGATGATGTCCCGCTGTTTCTGCTGAATTACTTTCACCTGGCCGTTTTCTTCGACCGAGACCGGCACGACCCGTTCTTCTGCGATTCCGACGAACCACGAGCCGAGTTTGGCGTCTGCGGGAAGCGTCCACTCGCCGTCGATGCCCGCCCAGCGATCGGTCTTCCCCTGCTTTTCGAAGACCACTTCGCCCTCAGGGTTGCGGATCTGGACCCAGCAATCGCGTTCGGCGTAGCTGCGGTCTTCTCCCTCGAACTGCGGACGTCGCGCCCAGATGCGATATTTAACAGTATGTTCGGGGCGGTAGACCGGTCGATCCGTGATGGTGTAGACTTTGAGCTGCGTCCACGTCAGTGGCTGGATCTTCTGCGGGTTCCAGGCGCCGGCCATGCCGTGGAACGCCAGTCGACCGTCAGCCGTGCGGGCAATTGTGAGCCATTGGTAGTCGGGCTTGAGTTGTGCGGGGTTGACAAAGCAGAGTCCGTCGTCGTTTGTACGGTCAGCAAACCGAGTCGTGTTGATGCGGCGACCGGCACGGCGACCGTAGTCGAACTGCCAGCCAAAGAGTTCCAGATTGGCTTTCACGGGACTGCCGGTGACAGCATCCGCAACGTATGTCAGAGTGCCTGATTCGACGTGTCTTCGAGCGATTGCGAGGTCGGCGATCCAGAGCACCATACGGGATTCATTGCCGTCCCGCAGCTTTGCGCGAATCCACCACGCACCGGCTTTGAGCAGCGGTGACTCGACGGTCAGTCTGGCATCAAAGTGACCGGCGGGTGGCTGGAGTTCTGATTCCCAGCTGGCAGAGACGGGTTCAAGATATTCGCCTTTGCCGTCATTGAGCAGTCTCCAGCCGATGTCTTCGGGATTGGATCGCCGCCAGTCGAGGTCATCAGGGGCAGTCTTCAGGTATTGCTGGATGTCGGCGAGCAGTTTATCAACGCGGACGCGGGAGGCTTCGAAGGTGACTTTGGTGCCGTTGCGGAACCGAACATCAAAGGTGGCCGCGCGACCGGCGGGGAGGGTGCGCGAGGATTCCAGTTCGAGCCAGTTGCCTTCGATCTGACGAATACGGTTCTGCACTCCCTCCCGCTGCGGCTCGGGGACGACTTCGAGCATTTCTTTCAGCAGAGCGGCGGCTTTGGGATACTGATGCCGATTCATGCGTTCGCCGATGAGCAGTTCGAGTGCCTGAGTTTGCAGGGCGTCGCCGCGAGCGACGATCGCCTGAGCGACCACGAGGCAGTTGAATTCGTCCGCTACGGAGAAGCGTTTGACACCCGTCGCAAGTCTGGCGATGGTTTCGTTATCGGGCAGCTGATGAGCATTGTGCAGGCTGGCTTCGCGGGGCTGGTCAGCGGCCGCGTCGGCAGCTTTTCCGAGCGGCACAACGGGGGGAGGCAGTTCTGCTCCGCCGCTGCCGGTGCCAAACTGGGATTGCAGAAATCCGGCCCACGATAATTCGATTTCGCTGCGGCGTTTGGGATCCAGCCGTGCCGCTTCAGACATCGCCCAGCGCCAGCGTTCGCCATCACTGGTGGCTGCCACCCATGACTGAGGTACGCGATGAACGACGGGCCGGCCCTCAGGATCTACTGGAGCCCCCGATACCGGCGATCCCATGCCTCGGCCACGGAACATCCACGGGAAGCCGGGCTCGGGATCCGGCAGTACAGTCAGGTCCGTGAGGTCCTGCAGCTTCCACGCTTCTGAGTAACGTTCGCTGCTGATGGATTCGCCCAGTCGCAGCCATGCATTGGCGTGTTCGGTTGCAGAGACACTCTGACCGTCCTCAGCCGCTGCAAGCGCCTGCAGGCAGAGCTGGATGGAACGGATGCGGTCGCGAGCTTCCACCTGAACCTGCTGGCCACCCCCGCGATGGCTGCCACGCTCGAATTTTCCGGCAATCAGAAAGCCGAATTTTTCGAGCGATGCGAAACTGTTGCCCGCCTGCATTAACAGATGAAAGTCACCGGGATGCGCTGCCACCGACTGCTCGATCAAACCGTCCGCCTCCGAAACTCGACCCAGATGCTGCAGGCAGGCAATGGATTTTTCAAGGTCCTGAGCGTGCCGGGGGTCCTTTGCGGGCAGCAACAGCAGCTGTCGATAAAGCGTCAACGCTTCGTTGAAATTATTCTGCTGAAACAGCGTATCTGCCTGGCTGCGCTGATCCGAGGGATTCTGGGCCATAAGAGGTGCAGTCATGCAGAAGGAAATGAGCAGAAGAGCAGCCGCAGAAACTGAAGTGGACCATCGCATGTGTTGCGTTCCTGTTCACGAAAGCCTGAAAGTCGCTGCGGAACCCTAAACGATTTGCCAGTGATGCACCAGAGGATGCGTCCCCAGGCATACGCACGGCC
>Ga0169931_10008988_pt1 | contig 14483 bp, 16 predicted proteins | sample Kivu_15m_20L_FD_129675 | JGI IMG/M metagenome (GOLD analysis project Ga0169931, IMG submission 129675) | Freshwater microbial communities from Lake Kivu, Western Province, Rwanda to study Microbial Dark Matter (Phase II) - Kivu_15m_20L... | ecosystem: Environmental > Aquatic > Freshwater > Lake...
CTCGCGGCGTCCGTGTGGTTCGTACGGCTCGGCGCGCTCGTTTCACTGGGGGTGCCGCTGGCGGTCGCGTTCATCCCGGGCGACTGGCTCATCGACACGAGTTCGCTCGGCGGGCGCGCGCTCGCGGCCAGGATCGGCGTGCTGTTCTACATCCTCCTTGTGCCGATGGTGCTGTCGCTGCTGCCGGCGGTGTCGCGCGCGTGCGCACGAAATTACTGCTCCCGGAATCGCTCGTGCCCGGATGGGGGCTGATGGCGAGCATTCCACTGTGCGTACTTCTCACACTCGCCACGTTCGTGCTGCTGTACCACACGTTCGGGAACGCGCTGATGATCGCGGGCCTGCTGCTCTGGATCGGCGCGCCGCTGTTTTACTTCACCAAAGCGCAACTGCTCGCCAAACCGATCACGGCGGCCGAAGACAAAGCCGCGCTGGGGCGCGCGTCGTTTACCGTGTTCGTGCTCGCGGCGAGCGGTATGGTGGTGCTGCTGCTCTTCTTGTTCACCGCCAAAGTGGGAGCGGAGGGCACGATTCTGGGGTTCGATTCCGAGAAATCGATCGTCCGCCCGTGGAGCCTCACGCTGCACAAAGTGTGGATCGAGTACGTCGGGCGGTCGCTGTTCCTCACGGTGTTCTTCGCGGACATTGTGCTGCGTGTGGCGCTCTCGGTGTGGAAGGAATCGAAGGCGTTCGCCGGCACCGAACCGGCGTCGGCGCACGATACCACGATGGAAGGCTTGAGCGGGAGCGTCGGCGCGAAGTGAGGCACCAATGCGGGTGATCGTCTCCGGAGCGGTAGCGTGGACCGATGCCGCCGCCATCAGCCGCGAGTTAGCGAAACTGCCACCGGGCACGACCGTGATTCACGGCGACTGCCCCGGCGTCGATGCGCTCGCGGGGCAGATCGGCGCGGAATTGGGCTTCGCGGTGGAACCGATGGCGAAGACCGCCGCCGACCGCGCGAAGTTCCAGCGCCTCGCGTGGAAGGGACTGAACGAGCGCATGCTGGCGAGCGGCGCGGACTTGGTGCTGGTGTTCCACCCGGACCTGAGCGCGAGCAACGGCTCAAAACACATGGCCGCACTCGCCGAGCGCGCGGGCGTGGAAGTGCGCACCTTCGCGGGGTGAACCCATCGAACGCGAGCCTCAAGTGCTCTGATTGGACGCTCGAATCGTGTGGCACTCTGGGCACTTGTGAAACGTCACGATCACACCGTCGCCGTGCTCGCCGAAGGTGTGGACGCCCGGCACCGGTTCCGCGGGCACAATCGCGAGCGGCACCAACCGCCCGCGGCGCGTGTGGTTCGCGCACGCCGGGTTCGGGCAGACCGCGTCGGGCTTGCCTTGCGCGAACGGGAACGAGAGCGCGGCCGCGATTTCTTCGTCCGTTTCTGGAGCGGCGAAGCCCAACCCTTCGGCCAACCGCACCGCGCGGGTTTTCGCGCGTTGGCGGTCCCGCGCCGACAGGCGGTCGATCCCGAAGACGCCGGCCCAGTTGTACGCGTCGTCGAGCTGCGCCGGGTTGAACGGGTGCGGCGCGACCGCGACCTCCCGCTGCGGAAACTCGGCCGGGTAGTCGTCGCCCGGCCACGATTCTTCCGAGCTCACGTTCGGATCGTCGGTCGGGAAAAATGTCACCAGCTCGCCGTCGGAGAGCAGACGATAACCGACATCGTTCGCGCGAAAGTCGAAGCAGTAGTAGAGCGGCAACCAGCGCACGCCCGGTACGCGCACCGGCACCGCGGGGTCGGTGGTATCGAACCGGTACAGCAGGTGAAGGAGGATGCCGCCGCAGGCGGCGCGCGACACTCCGGCCCGGTCGTGTGAGCCGCCGAACGTGTGGGCGAATGGGCCGCGCCCCGCGGTCGCGGTCGCGGTCGCGATTCGGTACTCGCCGAAGAGATAGCTGGTTCGTGCACCGATCATCGCTCACGCTCCGTAGCGGCGTCAGTGCGCCAGTTGGAACCAGTCGCTGCCGCTCGCTTCGTACTTCGTGTACACGTCGTTATCGTCCAACTCCAGTGATTCAACGCCGGCAGCGGTCGCGGCCTCTCTTACGGCGCGGGCGGCACTCGCCTCAATCATGTACGCGCGGCTGACGCGGCCGGCTTCGGAGCCGAACGCGCGCGCTTCCGCGAACACCGCGTCGTAGACGTCCGGTTGGGAACGCAACAGCAGCGTCCAGAAGGCGGTGAGGCGCGTTTTGAACGCCGGTTCCGCTTCGCCCGCGTTCCCTACGAAGGTCAGGCACAGGTATTCGTCCATCGAAACGTTCCAGCCGGAGGATTCTGTTCAAACGCCGCGGGCGCGGGTATGTTGTAGTCTGAAACACCTAGCCGCGCGGAGAGGCCTGCACATGCCGAACCCGAACGACAATCCGAACCTCGGCAAGGCACCGGCCGACGCGCGCGACACCGACACCGCGCTCGCGGACATCGCGGAACTGCCGGACGAGGAGTTCTGGGACAAGTTCAACCGGCGGCTCGAGTTCCCACTCGCCACCGTCGGCGCGATTCTGGTTCACGTCTTCTTCGGCGCGGGCATTGTCTTCGGCCTGTTCAGCCTGATGAACGGCGAAGACCGCTCGAACCCACCGCTACAACTCGTGAACGTCGGCGGCATGGACGACATCGGCGAAGGCTCGGCCGGTTCCGGCGGCGTCGCCGATCCGGACCTCGTGAAGGACGTGGACCCGATCGCGGCCGCGAACGCTGTGCTGCCGACGCCCAAGGCGCTCGCCGATGCCAAAGAGGCCATTCAGAAGATCGTACTCGACGACCCCACCGGGCGCATGCCGGTCAGCGCCTCGAACGCCGCCGCCTACAGCCAGTTGGACGACGCGATTCGCAAGAAACTGCTCGGCGTCGGCGCGCGCAAGGGCGACGGCCCCGGCGGCGGGAGCGGGTTCGACGGCACCAACGGCAACGGTCCGGGCGGCACCGGTGCGGACTCCACCCGCGCCCGCGGTCTGCGCTGGGTCCTGCGGTTCCGCATCAACGACGGCACCGACTATGTGGCCCAACTGAAGGCGATGGGCGCGGAAGTGTTCGTCCCGCTCCCGCCGGACAACAAAAAGTGCATGATTATCGCGGATTTGAGCGCGCCGAACCCGCGCATCGCCACTGAGGCCGACATGAACCGCCTCGCCGGGAAGATTCAGTTCAGCGACAACCGACCGAAGCTCGTGCGCGAGGTGCTCAACGTGCTCAAGGTGGACGCCCCCGCGAAGGCGTTCTGGGCGTTCTTCCCGAAGGACGTCGAGGACAAACTCGCGCGGGCCGAAGTGCAGTACCGCAACCGCCGCCCGGAGAACATCGAAGAAACGATCTTCCGCGTCACGGTGCGCGGCGGCAACTACGAAATGGTGGTCGAAGAGCAAACCGCGAAGAAGTGACCGAGGAGTTTTCAGGGGGCAGTTCTCAGTTGTCAGAAAGCGTGAGCCGTTCGCGGCTTTTCTGATGACTGAAAACTGACGACTGACAACTTTCCAATGTGGTCGCGCGGTTGTTCGACCCGTATCCTTACACTCTTCGTAACTGCACAACGTATCTGTTGGATCGGGAAGCCATGTACGCGATCTTTGAAGACGGCAGCCGCCAGTACCGCGCCGAAGTCGGCGCGACCGTGACCATCGACTTCCGCGAAACGGAAGTTGGCAAGCAAATCGAACTCGACAAGGTGTTGCTGGTCGCCAGCGGTGCCGACGTGACCATCGGCCAACCGACCGTCGCCGGGGCGCGCGTGCTGGCACAAGTGGTGGACTTCCCGAAGGTCAAGACCGTCACGCAGAAGTTCCGCCGCCGCAAGAACTACCGCCGGCTCAAGGGCCACACGCAGCCCCACGTTCGCGTGAAGGTTACGCACATCCTGAAGGCCGGCGAAAACCCGGCGTAATCTCGCGCCAGCGCTTCGGATTCGCGGTGCCCTTGTTTCACGCGGTGCGCATGCGCGCCGCGCGAACTCTTTCGGGGCCCCGCCATGCGCACCCTCGTCTTCTGTTTCGCGCTCGGGTTCGGAACCGCGCCACTCCGTGCGGCCGAACCCGTGCGCCCGCTGGCCGAGAAGTACCTGCACGCGGGCGAACTCGCGCGCGGCGAACAGGCGCTCGCGGTCGTGCTCGACGCCCGCCCAAAAGACGACCAACTCCGGTTCGGTCTCGGCGTGGTTCAGTTCGCACGGGCCATCGAACACCTCGGCCAATCGCTCTACCAGTACGGCGCGAAGTCCGAGAACGCGACCGCGCCGTTCCTGCGCGTCCCGGTGCCGAAGAACGACAAGCCGCACACCGTCAGCTACGAGGCGCTCGGGCGCACGCTGGACGTGTTCGTCGCGGACCTCGGGCGCGCGGAGCGCACCCTCGCGGGCGTGACCGACGACAAGGTGAAACTGCCGCTGCGCCTCGCCGCGGTGAAGTTCGACTTCGCCCGCGACGGCAAACCGACCGAAAAACTCATCGACGTGCTCGCGCGACTGAACGGCGGCCGATTCGAGTTCCAGAAGGACAACCCGGACCTACTCGTGTGCTTCGACCGCGGCGACGTGGCGTGGCTCCGCGCGTACTGTCACCTGCTGAGCGCGATGGTAGAAGCGTACCGGGCCGTCGATCTGGAGTGGTTCTTCGAGGACCGCGTGCGGCACGTGTTCCCGAAGGTGGAGCCGAGCCGGCGCAAGCCCGCAAACGACAACGAACTCGTCATCACCGACGGGGCGCGCCTCGGCCGCTTCCGCAAGCACATGCTCGAGGTGTGCAAACTGAACCGCGAAACGTGGCGGCACATTCGCGCCGAGACCGACAACGACCACGAGTGGCTGCCGCACGCAAAACAGAAGAGCGTCATCGGGCTGCCGGTGGAAGACGCGCGCATAGACGGGTGGCTCGACTTCGTGGACACGCTCGAAGGCTTGCTCACCGGCGAGCGGTTGGTGTCGCCGGAGTTGCTTCAGTTCGTGGGTTGGAAGAACGATGGGAAGGGCGTGAACCTCGCCAAACTGCTCGACGACCCGCCCGCGAAACTGAGTAACAAGAAACTGCGCGACGACGGCATCGGCGCGAAGTACCTCGAAAAGGTGGGCGACAAGAAAACGTTCGGGCTGATCGACGCGTTTCGCGTGTGGAACGTGTTGAACGACGGCCCCTTCGGCTTCGCCTACGCCGCGTGGTTCAACTGACCGCCCCGCGCAGGGCTTCCACGAACTTCACCAGATCGGGCGGCAGCGGCATCTCCCAGCGGAGGGCCGCGCCGCTCGCGGGGTGCGCGAAGCCCAATTCCGTCGCGTGCAGCGCCAACCGCGGCGCGCCGGAGCGGTCGTCGAACGCGGTCGCGTTGAACCGCTTCACGTACACGCGGTCGCCGCAGATCGGGTGCCCGGCTTCGGACAGGTGAATGCGAATCTGGTGCGTGCGCCCCGTTTCGAGCCGGCACTCGATCAGCGTGTAGCCGCTCAAGCGCTCCACAATCGCAACGTGCGTGATCGCCTCTTTGCCCACATCCGGCAGTTTCGTGCTGCCGCGCCGTCCGTCGCCACGGTCTTCCACCAAAAACGAGCGAAACGTCTGCGGGGCAAGCGTTCCCGGCACCACGGCAAGGTAGCGCCGCGCGACGGTGTGCTTGCGGAACTGCGCGCCGAGTTCGCGCTCCGCGAGCACACTGCGCGCGAACACGAGCAGACCGCTGGTTTCCTTGTCGAGCCGGTGAACGATGCGGAGGCGCGGGAGCGCACTCGGGTCGCGGTTCAGTTGGTGGGCGACGGCCCACTGCGCGAGGTCTTCGAGTGTGGGGTCGAGTTCGCGCCGCTTCTCGGACCATTCGAGTTCGGACGGGTGCCGCACGGTGTTCACGCCCGCGGGCTTCTCCACCACCACCGCGTGCTCGTCGAGAAAGCGAATGACGAGGCGCTCGGGGTGCGCGGTGCGCGGGAGGTGTTTGGGGTGTTCGAGGAGCGCGACCGTTTCGCCTTCTTTGAGGCGACGGGCTTCGTCCGAACAGACCGAATCGTTGATCGTCACGCGGCGGGCTTCGATGAGCTTGCGGACTTCGCCCCACGACGGCCCGTGGAGCCGCGAGCGGAGCACTTTGGCGAGCGTGAACCCGGCCTCTTGCGGGGCCACGGCGAACGGTGCGAGCGTGGGGGGAGAAGACATCAGCGCTTCCACGGGGCGACGAACAAGTTCACGAACAGCGTGAACACCACCATTCCGACACCGAGCCAAAACTGCCAGTTCCGCCGGTCGCGTTCCTCGCGCCACTTCTTCAACTCCGCAACTTGCTCTTCGAGGGTGGCGACTTTGCGGAGGATCGCAGCCGCGTCCAGCACCGTGAGGAGCGCTTCGATTTTGGTGATGCGGTCGCGGAGTTCGTGCATCTCCGCGCGTTCGATATCCTGCTGCACGAGGCTCAGCGCGACACGCAACCGCGTCAGCTCGCGCTGAAGCTCTTCGATGAGTTGCGTCAGTTCCGCCGTGGATTTTCCAGCCATTGGTCACTCCTTCCCTTCGAGAGCGGGTTCACTGCTCGTCGCCCGCTCCAGCGCGTCGAAGTCGATGTTGCGAATCAGTTGGTTGATTCGCAACATGCTCTTCTCCGAACGCAAGCGCAGCACTTGGCCGTAGGCGCGCAGCATGCCCACGTCTCGCGCGTACGGGTCTTCGATGTCCGCGCGGCGGAACAACCGGCTCACCACGGCGTCGCTGAAGTCCGTGGTGTCCGACATCTGAAGTTCGACGGCGGTCGGGTCGAGCGCCGGCACGCGCCAGCGGATCGCCGCGGGCAACGGCACCGTCGTTTCGACGGTCGCGAAATACGCGAGCGCCTTCGCCACCGCGTCGGCGAGTGCCGGGTCGGCCTTGATGCGGTCGTCGATTTCGACGCGCGGTTCTACTTGTGCTACCATCGTTCGCTCTCCGAAGAGTTCACCCATTATCCTCGTCCGGCGCGCCGAAGTCCACGCCGCTCCAGTCGTCGTCCGGGTCCGGCACGTCCATGTAGGCGTCGCACTTCGGGCACGTTTCGGTTGTGCCCATCGCGGTCGCGGGCCACTCGCTGACGTGCCCGCACTCTTCGCACGTCGCTTGCACGGTGCCGGTGCGGGCGGCGCGCTTCGCCTGCGCGCTCTGCACCAGCGCCTTGTTCACCGCGAGGTTCAGCAGTTCGCGCGCCTCGTCGGCTCTCTTCGGGTCGGTCACGAGCACCGGGAACGCTTCCGCGGGCACGGTTTCGGTCGCCCCGAAAAGCCCGGCTTCGAGGTGCGGGCCGCTCGTGCCGTGCTCGGCCACGATGTTGTTCGCGGCGAGCAGTTCGATGACCCGCTCGGCGACGGGGCGGCTGTCCGCGACGAACACCGTGCGCGGGTCGGTCGGGTTGTCTTCCATTGGGTGCCCTTGGAGAGGTGCGCGCGTGCTTCACCAGAAATGCTACCGCGAAACGCCGAGCGGCGGCAGAGCGCCGCCGCCGGTTCGAGCGAAACGGTCTGCACCGCGACTACTGCTTCTTGCCCTTACCGCCGCCGATCGCGGTGGCAGCGGCTTTGGCCGCGTCGCCGAGTTTGCTCTTCTTGTCGCCGGCGGTCGCCTTCTGAATTTCGCGGATCGCGGGGAGCGCGTCTTTCGCCTCTTCGCGCATCACCGCCAGCCCGCGAAGCGCGCCGATCTTCACCGCATCGTCCTTCTCGTCCTTCAGCATCTTCACGAGAATTCCGCCGGCTTTGCTGTACGGCTCCGCGGCCTTGCCGAGCGCTTCGGCCGCCGCCGCGCGAACCGCCGGCTCTTTGTCCTCGGTGGCCTTGTAGACGTCCGGCAGCGCGTCGGCGATCAACCCCTTCTTGATCTGAGCCAGCGCCCCGAGTTCGGTGAGGGCCTTCACCTTCGTTTTGCTATCTTTGGCCGTGCGCAGTTGTTGCGCGTACCGCTTGGCCTCGTCTTCCCGTTCGCCCGCGAGAACGTTCGCTTGCGCGCACAGGAACAGCGCGCCGTTGAACAGAACCACCGCGGCCATCGCCTTAACGAACCGTGACGCGCCCATGAGTGCGCCTCCGAACTGTGTGGGTGTCTGTTCTAACCCTACTCCGAGAAAGGTGTACCGGTTGGACGCCGGAACGCGGATTTTCGTTCCCCTCGCGCCCCGGTTGTGGTGAAATCGTTTCTTCCCGCCTCTCGCGCCCGCCCGCCGCACCCTCGGAGCCGCAACCCCATGCGCACCATCGCGTTTCTCTTCGTCGTTTCGATCTCCACCGCCGCCGTTGCGGAGGATTGGCCCGTGTGGCGCGGCCCGCGGGCCGACGGCACCGTCACCGACACCGGGTTCGCGCTCAAGTGGAGCGCCACCGAGGGCGTGAAGTGGAGGTTGCCCCTCGCGGCCGGCGGGCACGCGTCGCCCGTGGTGAGCAAGGGCAAGGTGTTCGTCGCGGGGTGCAACGAAGAGACCAAAGCGCGCACGCTCGCGTGTGTGGACCGCGCCACCGGCAAGCTGCTGTGGGAGAAATCGGTCGTCGTGTCGAACCTTGAGAAGAAGCACGGCGAGAACAGTTGGGCCAGTTCCACCCCCGCAGCCGACGGCGAGCGCGTGTACGTCACCTTCCTCGACGCGCCGCAGGCCCGCGTGTTCTGCTTCGACTACGCCGGAAAACTGCTGTGGACTCAGAACCCCGGCGAGTTCCACTCGCAGCACGGGTTCTGCAGCCCGCCGCTGCTCTACAAGAACCTCGTCATCGTGAACTGCGACCAAGACGCGCCGCGCGGCCAGAAGGCGTACATCGTCGCCTTCGACAACAAGACCGGTGAGGAGAAGTGGCGCATCGACCGGCCGAACAAGCTGCGCTCGTACTGCCCGCCGGTGGTGCTGGAATTCGGCGGTAAGAAGCAGATGGTGCTGACCGGCAGCAAGTGCGTGACGAGCTACGACCCGGACACCGGCGAACAGTTGTGGATCGTGGACGGTCCGACCGAGCAGTTCGTTTCGAGCGTGGTCGCCCACGACGGCCTCGTGCTGCTCACCGCCGGGTTCCCGGTGTACTGGGTGATGGCGATCGACCCGACCGGCAAAGGCAACGTGACGAAGACGCACGTGAAGTGGTCGGTGAAGAACGAGGGCGGCTACGTGCCGTCGCCGGTCGCGCATCGCGGGACGATGTTCCTCGTGGACGACAAAGGCGCGGCGAGCGCGTGGGACGTGAAGACCGGCAAGCAACTGTGGAAGGAACAACTGAGCCGGAGCAAGCACCACGCCTCCGCGGTCGTCGCGGACGAGCGCGTGTATCACTTCGCCGACGACGGCATTTGCTACGTGGTCAAGGCCGCGAACGACTACGAACTGCTCGCAAAGAACGTGCTCGGCGAGAAGGTGTTCGCGTCGCCCGCGTTCTCGGACGGCGACATCTTCGTGCGCGGCGCGAAGCACCTGTGGTGCATCGGGAAGTAATCCCGGGACCATCTGGGCGAGCGTGCCGGTGGTTCGGCGCGCGAAGAACCGGCACGCTCACGCGTGCCGCTCGCCTCTTACTCCAACCCCAATCGCGCACACTCCGCCGGTGACAGTTCGCCGAGTGCCGCGCTCGTTCGCGCCGCGGCGCGTTCCCCGGCCGCGCCCTTCGCGTTCCCGCTGCGCGCGTAGGCGTCCGCGAGGTACATGCGCGCGCGCGGGTCGCTGGGTTTCAGCGCCTTCGCGTCGGTCAGCGCGCGGAGCGCTTTACACGTCACCTCTTCGCAAAACGCCGCGTCGCGCCCCGCGTCGGCGTCCAGTTCGGTCAACAGCGCCAGCAGCCCCGCGCCGCGGTGGAGCAACTCCGCGAACCGGTCGCCCCGCGCTTGCGCCAGCCCCATGAGCTTCGTGTGCGCGTCCGGGAGGTACTTGCGGAGCGCCGGTGCTCGCGCGTCGGCCACGAAGCGTTCGAGGTGTTCGACCGCGGCTTCGGGGTTCGCGGTGCGGGTGTGCAGGTCCGCGAGTTGGATCCGGTACAGCGGCTGATCCGGGTGCGCGCGCACGTGTGCTTCGAGGTGCGTTGCGGCAGCGGCGAGTTCGTTGCGCGAAATGCAGTCTGCCGCACGAGCGAGCGGGTCGTACGGTGCGGTTTGCGGTTCGACCGGGACGCGCGCCGCGGCGCGAAGCACTTCGGTCGTCGGCGCGGGCGGCACGGGCTTCGTCACGACCGGTGCGACGTGCGGCGCGGGAACCGGCGGTGCGGTGTGGCGCACCGATTCACACGCGCTGAGCGCGACGAGCGAACCGCAAAGGAGGAGTTTCCCGCGCATGCCGCACGAATCGGCGGCGCGCGCGGCGCGGGTTCACGCGGATGAGGAAAGTTGGGAAAGGGCCAAGCGAAATTGGGCAAAGTGTGCGCGTCGCGCCGCGCGTGCGGGGTCCGCTGTTCTTGTAGGTCGCGGTCGAGCGGCGCTTCGCAAAGCCGCGTCGCCGAGATTGCCCCGCACGTGAGGCGACGCGGCACGAAGCCGAGGCCCGACGGCGAATTGCCAAAGCGTGAAACGCTTGCGCGCCTTGAAGCGCGAAGAACGCAAGCGTGCCTGTGCAATGTGATTGGCCGTCGGGCCTCGCGGCGAAGCGCCGCTCGACCGCGACCTACAAGAGCAAACAGTAGGTTGTCAATCGCCGCAGAGGTCTTCGCTGAGTTTCGCGAGGGCTTCGCTCTCGATCTGGCGCACGCGCTCGCGGGTGAGGCCGAGGCACTCGCCGATTTCCTTCAGCGTCTTCGGCTCCTCCGCGTTCAACCCGAACCGCATGCGCAACACGGTCGCTTCGCGCTGGTCCATCTTTTCCAAGAGAATCAGGACGTGCTTCAGGTCGTCCGATTCCACCATCTCGGTGTCGGGGGTCTTCGCGCGGTTGTCCATGAGCATCTCTTCGATGCTCCACCCCTGATCGCCGCTCTGATCGGCTTGCGGGGCCGCGTTGTAGACGCGAATCGCCTTCTTGATGATGCTCAACTTCTTCTTCGGCAGCCCGAGGAACTTCGCCACTTCCTCGTGCGTGGGCGGGCGGCCGTACTCGTCGCTCAGCTTGTTGGTCGCGCGCCGCCACTTGGCGAGCAGTTCCACCATGTACGCCGGGATGCGAATGGTCTTCGCGGTGTTGACGAGCGCCCGCTTGATGCTCTGCTTGATCCAGTAACTCGCGTAGGTGCTGAACCGCGTGTTCATCGTCGGGTCGAAGCCCTCGACCGCGCGCAGCAGCCCGAGGTTGCCCTCTTCGATGAGGTCTTGGAGGGCCAAGCCCTTGCCGGTGTAGCCGCGGGCGATGTTCACCACGAGCCGCAGGTTGGCGCGCACCATGCGATCGCGGGCTTCCGTGCTCCCGCCTTCAATCGCGCGGGCCAACTCTTTTTCTTGGTCGGCCGTGAGCAGCGCGGTCTCGTTGATCTCGCGCAGGTACGTTTCCAGTGGGGACTGGACCACGTCCGGGCGGTAGCGGCGAAGTCGCGACATGAACGGCATCCTAGCAGTCAAGTTCGAGCGGCGAGTGCGGGCGCGGTCGGTGGCGAGACAGCCGAACGAACCCGCACGGACGTATCGACCGTTGTCCCTAAAGCCTCAACGAAGTCCAAAGCGAAACGCGCGGCCTTCGCGGGCTTCCGACGGTGCCGGACGCACAACGCGCACGGTCCGTTCCGCGGGTCTAACCGGTACGCCCGCTGCGACCGCCGGCCCCGGCTCGCCCGGAACACAAACGGCGGGCGCGACGCAGACCGTCAGGGTACTCGACCGACCCGCTCGCGTTCAACAAAACGGCCGGCGTTCGTCCCCGATCACTGTGCGGCGCGGCCGCGCGACCGTTACTACTCTCCCAGTTTTGAACACGAATGGCACTGTGAGTTTCGGGAAAGTCAAGAGACTTTTGCGGGGCCGCGGGGGCGCTGAACTGAATCCGGGCGCGTGTCGCGGGATCGGACGCGCCGCGCCGAAGCGCGCGTGCAAACGTGAGCGGCCCCGGCGTTGTTCGCCGGGGCCGCGGGGGCGGATTCGTTGCGGACGGGAAGCGCCGTTACTCCTTCTTATCGCCCGGCAGTTGGAACAGCGGGCCGGCCGCGCCGGTACCGCCCCGCAGCCCTTCCTTCGCGGCTTCCTTTTCCTTGGCTTTGTTCTCGCGCGCGGCTTTGGCGGCTTCCATCGCCTTCTCCGCGTCCGGCCCCTCGATGGGCAGGTCTTGCACGTCTTCGGGCACCGTCGGGTCGTCGATGTTGCGCATCGAGAGGCCGATCTTGCGGTCCTTCGCGTCCACGCGCAGCACCTTCACGTCCACGTCGTCGCCCACCTTCACCACTTCCTCCGGCGACTCGATCTTGTCGTCGGAGAGTTCGGAGATGTGGAGCAGCCCTTCGAGGTTCGGCTCCAGTTCCACGAACACGCCGAAGTTGGTGAGCTTCGTGACCTTGCCGCGGGTCTTCTGGCCCGGTTGGAACCGCGCCGGGATGTCGGTCTCCCACGGGTCGTTGCCCATCTGCTTCAGGCCCAGCGCCACGCGCTTGCGCTCCTGATCGACCGTCAGCACCACGCACGTGAGCTTCTGGCCCTTCTGCACCAACTCGGACGGGTTCGACACCTTCCGCACGTAGCTCATGTCGGAGACGTGCAGCAGGCCGTCGATGCCCTCTTCGATCTCGATGAACGCGCCGTAGTTGGTGAGGTTCCGCACCACGCCGCTGATGACCGTGCCCGGCGGGTACTTCTTCGCCACCTCGCCCCACGGGTTGCTCTGGCACTGCTTCATGCCGAGCGAGATTTCCTTCTTGTCGTGGTTGATGTTCAGCACCTGAACTTCGACCTTGTCGCCGATCTGCACGATCTCCTTCGGGTCGGCGATGCGCTTGATCCACGACATCTCGGAGATGTGAACCAGCCCCTCGATGCCCGGTTCGAGCTTCACGAACGCCCCGTAGGGCATGATGTTCACGACTTCGCCTTGGAACCGCTGCCCGATTGGGTACTTGGTCTCGATGTTCTGCCACGGGCTGGGCGTCTTGTGCTTCAGCGACAGCGCGATCTTTTCCTTCTCGCGGTCGATGTGCAGGATGTAGACTTCCAACTCTTGGTCGATCTGCACCACGTCGCGCGGGTTGGTCACGCGGTGCCAGCCCATGTCGGTGATGTGCAGCAGGCCGTCGATCCCGCCGAGGTCGACGAACGCGCCGAACTCCGCGATGTTCTTCACGATGCCCTTGCGGATTTGGCCCTCGCTCAGTTCGGCGAGCAGCTTTTCCTTCTGAATCTTGCGGCGGTCTTCGATCAGCTTGCGGCGCGACACGACGATGTTGCGGCGCTGTTCGTCGATCTTGAGGATCACGCACTCGATGGTGCGCTCGATGTACTCGTCGATGCTCTGCGGGCGGCGGATGTCCACCTGCGACGCCGGCAGGAACACGTTCACGCCGATGTTGACCAGCAACCCGCCCTTGATCTTCTTGAGCACCTTGCCGGAGACGACGTCGCCTTCCTTGTGCTTCTCGAGGACCGCGTTCCATTCCTTCTGGCGCTTCGCCTTGCGGTACGACAGCGCGATGGTGCCGTCTTCGCCTTCCACCGTTTCGAGCAGCACTTCGACGGTGTCGCCGGCCTTCGGCGGCGGGGCGTCGCTGCCCTCCTCTTTCCACTCGTCGATCTTGATGACGCCTTCGGACTTGTAGCCGATGTCGATCACCACGTCGTCGCCGCGGATCTCGAGCACCTTACCGGTGACGATCTTGTTCGCTTCGTACTCTTGCTCTTCGGCCTGCACCCAATCCGAGATGGCTTGGTTGAAGATCGCGTCGGTGTCTTGGATCTCGTCTTCGGGAACGTCGAACTGGCGGAGGAGGTTGCGGTTAACCATAGTGTGATGGGAGCGGACGGCCCGCACTCCGAGTGGAGGCGCGGGAATCGGCATGGGTTAGTGGTTGCTCCGAGCGTGCGGCGCGCCAAACGCGGCGCGCGGGTGCGCAAGCACGAAGATAGGGAATTGTAGAAGGCGTTGCGGTTTCGCAACAGCCCACTTCGCAAAACCGCGCGGATTGTTACACCCGCCGCCGTGTGCCACCGGAAGTAGACCGTTGCTGGCGCACGGAGCCGTTTTGTAGGTCGCGGTCGAGCGGCGCTTCGCCGCGCGGCCCGACGGCGAGTACGTTCCACGAGAAACGCTTGCGTGTTTCGCGCTTCCAAGCGCGCAAGCGGTTTACTCAAAGGTGATGCGCCGTCGGGCCTCGGTTTGGTGCCGCGTCGCCTCACTTGCGGGGCAATCTCGGCGACGCGGCTTTGCGAAGCGCCGCTCGACCGCGACCTTCGCGCGCACCGAAGCGACGAAGAGTGCCTAATTCCAGTGGCTCCCCCGCCCGCCGCGCTCAATCTTGGGGATTCCACACGGCGCGCTGCGCGGGTTCCGGCGCGTCGATGAGCGAGCCGTCGGGGTTGGTGACGAACTGGTAATCGCCGGGGAACATCATCGTCGGCGGGCACTCCACCAGCCAGTAGATCACGCGCCCGTCCACGCCGTCGCTGAGCAACCGGA
>Ga0169931_10008989_pt1 | contig 14482 bp, 18 predicted proteins | sample Kivu_15m_20L_FD_129675 | JGI IMG/M metagenome (GOLD analysis project Ga0169931, IMG submission 129675) | Freshwater microbial communities from Lake Kivu, Western Province, Rwanda to study Microbial Dark Matter (Phase II) - Kivu_15m_20L... | ecosystem: Environmental > Aquatic > Freshwater > Lake...
AGATGTCTTCTGGAAAATGCGTCGTGATGATCCGTTTGGCGTGATCCACGACGCTGTTTTTGTTGGAGGCGGCGGACATGTTGTGCGGAGGTCCCTATATAGGACGCGGTTTTCTTTTAGGCTCCTTCCGCCAGTCACAAGGGCTTCAACAGAGACAACAATCGACACTGATGCAACATAGAGACCATACGGGGCAATGGTTATATACAGATAACGGGTATACGGAGTAATACATCGAGAGATGGATATCAATGTCATTTTAAAAAATAGATAGAGAGTAGAGATACAATGACGTCTATGCTACGTAGCTATGCGATCCGAAAAGAAGGCATGACCACCTTTACTAAACCAGAAAGCGCCACCTATTATAATGGAACGAATGACGTTCTGTTCCCATTCTCTTATTCTAATGGTGTTCTGGATATTAGTTATGCAGGCAATGACTTTAAGGCCATTATGGTGGATAGTCTGAATCAGTCTCCTGATAATGAACCAAAAACGGCAGTTCGCGTCCTGAGTGGACCCTATCTCGTCTCTTCGCTCGGTGATCACTTCAAAGAATACATCCGAGCATGGCGCGATGGATCCATTGATGCTGGATCGCCCATTCTGATCCATATTGCTCCTCAACTATTGCTTGTTCAAGAGGCAAGCAATGATCTAGTCAATTCCATTAGCGGAGTATCGTATCTTATTTCCACAGAGGCTCCATCAGGAGACGCCTATATCACTGGAAATGGGACCGATCGCTATCGAACCACCTATGTGTTTAAGACACCCTTGACCATTTCCATTGTGGAAAGCGGTGTGGTTCAGTATATTACCTTTCGAACCATATTGGACCAGGAGTAAGATGTGAACCGATACGGTACATAGTATGTCATCTATGTGATCCTTTTTCTATATTGATCTGTAAGCATACGGAGTATATCTGAATCACACATTCTTTCTCTCCTTATTAAAAATCTTACGATAAGATATAAGATGACTTCTGCGGTGCGTTCCTATGCCATCCGAAAGGAGGGAGTAACAGCCTTTCTTAAACCCGAAAGCGCAACCTATTATGATGTGGATCTTGGTCTCAATATCTTGTTTCCATTCTCTTACTCCAATGGCGTTCTAGACATTTCCTATGATGGTAACACCTTCAAACAGCAGATGGTAGATAATCTGAATCAATCGCCGAATGCAGAGACAAATACAGTGGTTCGCATCATGGGCGGCCCTCAGCTTGTCTCTTCGCTCGGCGACCGATTCAATGAATATATCCGAGCATGGCGCGATGGATCCATTGACGCTGGATCGCCCATTCTGATTCACATTGCCCCACAGGTGTTTCGTGTTCAAGAGGCGACTTACGAATATGTCAACGCAGGAGGAAGTTCCTATACGATCTCCACTCAACCTCCATCGGGTGATACCTATACCACTGGAAATGAGGCGAACCAGTATCATTCTACGTATCTTTTTAAAACACCATTGACCATTTCTATTGTGGAAAGTGGTGTGGTTCAGTATATTACCTTTCGAACCATCATGGATCAGGAGTAAGCGATGGATGTATGGTATATACTATGTTTCTGTTGTGATATGTTCTATCATAGAATACGTCACATCATATTTTTATTTGTTTACTATTGCATGATACATACATAAAAAAGAAATATCTCCCTTGGGTTCGTGGAATGTAGAAAGGGTCTACTTGGAGGGAAGAGCAGGCTGAGGAGGGAATCCCGCTGCTCGTAGTCTTGCATGGAAGAGCTCAGGTGGCTCATAACGCGCCATGAGGCTGTTCATCATTTCCACACACGACTCTTGCGGGCTGTGATAAACGACATATTTGGTCCAGCGAAAATGTCCCTCAATACGACGCAACGCATAGGTCACCCACACCGTCTCTGAGGGCGCCAAGCTCTTGAGAATGATGATGTCGCCGATGCGAGCTCCCACACAAAGGCGTTGTTCCTCCTCCCACTCCTTGGAGCTCATCGTTCGGTGAAACGGCGTAACCACACCGCCCTGTTTGGGTGTCATGGATTTGCCATAGATCACCGACTCCTCTAAGGCAGATCCTAGCGCGCAGCGCATGTTGTGATCCAACAGGTTCTTCTTATACCAGAGCTCGTCTTTTTCGGCAAGGGTGGGCTCCTGGAGCGACTCGAGAAGTCCCACGCGCGCGTGGATCGGGTCGTGGGAGTCGTTCATAGAGTGGGCCAACTGATGTAACAGTTGGCGTCGTTCCGTGTCTTCCACGGGAGAGCGGTGTTCATGAGCCTGTAAGTAGGCCAGTCGTTCTTTCTGTGCGTCGTTCATGGTGTCGACTTTGTTTTTGGGCGGGGCAGGCTTTCAATTTTGTGGGTTACGTGTCCCACACATACTAACATAAAGCGTGTTGTCTCCTATTCATTACCATGAAACCCTTTCTTCAGTTAACCACTCGCGTTATTAACGCATCCCACATCGTTCAGATCGTGACCACTCCTACGAGTTATTGTATTCATCTAACTTCCCAGAAAACGTCTGGAATCTTCCTGTTTTCCAGTGGAAGTCTCGCGTCTTATCCTGATACGATTCAGATCTGCAAAACCAAGCAGGCAAGCGATTACGATGCGGTCACGCGCTTTCTTGGCTCTCTGTAAGGCCACATAAAGTGATGTATTCTTATGAAAGTAATGAACACACGGGCCATCTGGGGCGCCCTAGTAGGCGACGCCTGCGGCGCCACCTTAGAATTCTATGACGACGAGATCACGGAAGAGATCGCTCGGCACGCCATGACGATGCCTGGCGGTGGAAGTCTCCGCGTCGGCTGTGGCCAAATCACCGACGACGGCGAGCTGACCCTTGCGCTGTGGAGCGTGTTAAAGGAGAGAGATACCATCTATGGGTATCCTTTGGAGGCAATGGTAAAGGCCTATGCCGCATGGTATGCGTCCTTTCCCTTTGATATCGGTCGAACGTGCTCTCTTGCGTTTGATTTGCTTCATGAGTGGGTCCATGATGAGAAGAAGGAGCTCACCTATGTTCTTCGTAGCATCGATGAGATGTCCCGTCATTCTGAGGCCAATGGCGCCCTCATGCGAGTGACTCCTATTGCAACATGGCGGGCGTCTCATCCGTTACGGATGTATGGTGGGGTTTGTGTAGAACAAACGGCACAGTTCGCGGCGGCTTCTGCAGAAGAAGATGCCAGTCTCTCCCATCCAGGCCGTGTGACCCGAGATGCCAACGCTGTGTATACGTATGCGATGACGCTATTGCTGTTGGGATGTTCTCCCGCAGAGACGGTGGATCGTGTGGAGGTCATGGTGCGCAAGAGGTGCGCGGAGGTCCAACGGTGGATAGAAGAATCCAAAAAGGAGTGGGGGGTGAGTGACGCACGGGTGTTGATCGGTCACGTGCGTCACGCCTTTGTGGCGGCGTTCTGGTTTCTACGACGGCCTGAAATCGGATATGAGGAGGCTGTCCGTCGCACGTTGATGCGAGGCGGTGATACCGATACTAATGCGGCGATTGTGGGAGGGCTCGTGGCGTGCTATCAGGATGTTCCTAAGGCGATGAAGGATGCCGTGGTGGCATTCGATTGCGTGGTGGCGGGACGACCGCGACCCAAAACATATGGAGTGAAGTATCAAATGGGGCTTGCTTCGTAGCCACATCTCTTTATGTTCATTATGGATAGACATGGAGCCCGTTGTCTCTTCTCCGATCCTTATTGCTCAAATACCTACCCAACGATTTTCCGAAGAGCATCTCGACGAATACCGTGATGAATACCACAATGAAGCCGTGGAAATCTTTGTCGAGCATCCTCTTCCCTCTCGCGTGGCACTTGATCTACTAGAGGACAACCTTTCTCCTTATCATGGAGGATCCTATGGTTCCTTACGATCCTTCACTCCTCCGCCTCTTTCTTTCTGGGATCGTTTCTGGTGTTGCTAGACAGGCGAAGAGGTTGAGACAGAACTCTCTTGTTCTGGGATCGTGGACAACACCGAGCTGGAAGAACTAGAAGAGGTCGATTCCTCTAGACTCCGTTGGCGTGTCAGGGATCTCATAGAGGACCGTGTCGCTTTTAGCTCTAGTTCCTCTTTTCCGCGCTCGACACGGTATTTATCTTTGATCACGCGAAGCGCCGCAATGTGTTGAAGTTCATACTCAATGTGTTCTCGTTCAAACTGCTTCTCCGCAATATACAACTGAAGATTCTTGTGTAACTGGTTGACGTGATCACTCTCGCTTTCTGCTCCTAAGATCTTAATGCCTGGAATGGAGGAAAAGACAGGAGGAAGGGAGACCTCTACATTGTTATCTTGCAAATACTTATTACGAAACTGTTGAATGATGTCATTGTCTAGCAATTGGGCCACCTCCATGAGATTCTTGTATTTCACCTTCACCATATCCAAGAGGATTTTGGCAGGCTGTCGTTGTTTTCGGCGAAGAGATAGTTCCGTCTTGATCTCATTCGAAATCTGACCAAATTGGAGAGAACAGATGCGATGATTCTCGCTTCGCTCGCTGAGTTTTAAATAGGACACGATGCTTTTCATGATGGAGACAAAGACACTTGCGGCTCCCAGGGCAGTATTCGTATAGGCATAAGGGAGGCCGATGCCCGTGACAAACCCAATGACGGCGGTGATGATGATAAGGGGAATATTGAATGTGTCATACCTGTGTCGGTATTTTACATACGACATCTGATGAAGAATCGAGTAGACCTGGCTGTGATCTCCTTTCTCTTTCAGTAGCTGTTCGAACTCTGGATTGTAACCTGCGTCCTCTTCCTCATCGATCTCGAGTGGTATGTCGTCGAGCCCTTCGTCGTCTGGCATTCTACTATGGGTGGGGACAGAATGTCCCCACACCCCTCTCTCATGGGAGCACGTCGCTTTCAGCGAATCCCTCCATCGAAGCAGATTTGTATCTACACGATCTCCATGATCAAGTAAGTGTTCTAGATTTGTATCTACACGATCTCTATGGGGAAAGTACTCTATGAAAATAAAAATAGGGTTTCCCCATTTTTATTTTTGTATTCTATGTTTTATTCCGTGCAGCGGATGGTTTCGATCTCCTCCATGATCTCATCAATATCAGAGAGAGGCTCATAGACATAGTCGTAAGAGGGAGGTGCCTTAATCGTCAACTGACATAGAGGCATATTCTTGATGGTGCGATCCAACAGCGCCTCATTAAACGGTTCACCCAATACCATCCCGTCGATCTGATCCACGTAGATGTGGTTCAGCAATAGAACATTGCGAAGAGTGATGTGTTCCGACGTGTTCATGGAAACGACGTAGCCATTCTCTATCAAGACAGGGCATTGTTGGATCGTGTCCCAATCAATCTCTAGAAGAGCGTGGACAGTGTCCGTTGCGACGGTCATATTCAATTTGGATGCGTTGCTCAAGAGAAGATTGCAACATGCTGCGGGAGATGCGGGAGATGCCTCTTTCTTTCTCGCGCCACCCATTTCAATTTTATGGGTGGGGAAACGAAGTGTCCCCATCCTCCTTTCCATAGGAGATCGTGTAGATACACGTCCGCTTTGTGAGAGAGGGGTATGGGTTAAGTGTCCCCATGGAGAGGGGTATGGGTTTGCGTTTCCACTTAGTAGCCGTGCTCCATTACCTGATGCGACATCCGAATCTGCCACCATGACTCCGTAAATCGTGCTTGGATCGTCTCGGATGCCGCAATCCACATATGGTGCTCATCGTATTCTCGGTAGGGTGTCGTTACATAATAGATGATGATCGATCGGTCCCATCCTGTGGACGTGAGAGTCGTCACATAATCCATGACCACGCCCTCTTGAGAATGATCGTCTCGTAGCACCAGACAGGTCGTTCCCACACGTCGGGAGGATTCCGCCCGTTCCCATGCTTCCTCAGGAAGACCCTTGACCGCCACAGGAGAAAGCACAACGTCCTCTAGAAATTCGTAGCGCATGTCTTGTCGTAAAAAAAAGAGGCTCGCTCTTTTCCTTTTCGATGGATTTATTTTTGGGGGATAGAAACGCGGATCTAGTCTCCTAGATTGGGGTCATCATACGACAGGATGTCATTCTGCGTCGCCATCTCTCGTTCCGTCGGATTCTCTTTCATCAGGAGAGCGGGGTTGAGAGGAATTAGACCCGTTTTCCTCTTGGGTTTCTCCGCTCCTCGCTCTAGTTGGCGCTCGCTTTGTCCCGTGTACACGATTTCGTGGCTGTTCTTCATCGTGTTCGCCTCCAAGAAGATCGGGACGCTCGTTTTCTGATACAGCGCATGTAACGTCTCCCACTGAAGATGGGAGACTTCCGTAACGCTGAAGATGATCTGACGAAGGCACGGTGGATACGATGCAATGGCATCCGTGATCTTACCGATGATCCAGTTGATCTGAGGATGGTCCGTATCGATAATGATGCGCGATAACATACGATCGTGATGGAGCCAGTCGGCAAGGAAAGGCAGATAGTGAATGTGGAGTTCACGATGGATGGACAGAACGCGCTCGTAGGAGCGCTCTGGAGTCATGGAAAGCGTCACCAGCGATCGCTGGGGAATGTAGTCGGGGCGTGGAAGGGGATCGGACAGTGCCAAGAGAAGGCTGGAATTCTCTTCAAAGATTCCTAGCTCGATGTCATCCGTGAGGACACACTCGTATTGCATGGAGTAATAGTGTTGCTCGTCAGGATAGGCTCGGTAAGGCTGATTCGCGTGCGAAAAGAGAAAGATCTTGAGGTCATAGATGGTCTCCATGTACGACGCACAGACGTGGTAGGTTCCGCAGCAGGCAGTGATCACCAATGTGACCTCGCCGTGAGAGGCTGGTTGACTGGTGACAAGATGCATCATCGTAGGTGTGAAGGGGTAATGTTGTGCAGGCGTCCTTGGATTTCAATTTTTAATGGACTCATTGTCCTATTTCTACACATTTCCATGTTTCAAAAGGACTCCTCTATGTTAAAAATTGATTCATAGATCATGTGTAAAATAGAGTACACAACACATCCGATCACATATCAGATGAATTCCGATCGGTCCATGAGATCCAATAAGGAGTTGATTGAACTCTGTAAGAGCCACGGTGTTAAAGGATATCGTGGAAAGAAGAAAGAGGAGCTATTAGCGCTGTTAGAGGCAGTTCCTACGGGCTCTGCGGTGTCTGCAGTGTCTGCGGTGTCTGCTGTGTCTGCATTGTCCGCAGTGTCTGCGGTGTCCGCAGTGTCTACAGTGTCTGCAGTGTCTGCAGTGTCTGCGGTGCCTGCGGTGGAATCTCTGCCACGGCCCTTGCGAATGGTAGATCTATTCGCAGGCACAGGAGCATTCTCTCATGCCTTCCAAGAAACGGGTCAGGTTCAAGTGGTCTTTGCAAATGACATGGTCGACCATTCCAAACAGATCTATGATGCCAATTTTACTCATACACTCACCCTACAAGATCTGAACGATGTCTCCGTCACAGATGTGCCGACCCACCATCTCCTCACGGGAGGGTTTCCATGCCAACCCTTCAGTATTGCAGGAAAGCAAGAGGGATTCAATGATGTTCGCTCTAACGTCTTCTGGAAGATTCTGGACATTCTTGACCATCACCAGCCACCCTTTGTGATCTTAGAGAACGTAAAAAATCTTGTCTCCCATGATCAAGGTAATACGTTCACTACCATCAAGCGTCATCTGACGGATCGTGGATACCATCTGTGTGTGCGTGTATTGAATACCGCAGAGATCACTGGAATTCCTCAACATCGCGAACGAATTTACATTGTGTGCATCAAATCCAAAGCCATTGCCGATCGCTTTACGCTGGACTTTCCCGCGGTTCCAAAGCGAACCATCGAGTCGCTCTTGGATCCCGCGGAACACATTCCAGACAAATACTACTACACGGACAAATCCAGCACATGGGCACTTGTTCAGGAAGGCGTGACCAAACGCAACACCATTTATCAATACCGTCGTGTCTATGTGCGCGAGAATAAGAGCAATGAATGTCCTACCTTGACGGCAAATATGGGCGCAGGAGGTCATAATGTTCCATTGGTCGTGGATGATCGTGGTATTCGCAAACTAACGCCTCGCGAGTGCTTCCGATTTCAGGGATTTCCTGAGTCCTATGTGCTCCCTGCATTATCCGACTCTCATCTCTACAAATTAGCGGGCAATGCTGTTTCGGTTCCCGTCGTCCGTCTGATTGCGGATCGTATGATGGCCCTTTTGTCATAGAATAAAAAACGGAGTATTCCGCTTTTATTTTTATTGTTATGTGTCGTGTATGTCGTGCGCGTGGAAGGATCACACAGAAGAAAGAATGTCTTCCAATGTTCCCTCTATTATCTTTTCGCAATAGGCTTGAATCTGCGGATAGAGTGCCTTCCATGTAATATGCGGTCGTCTGCCTTGAATGCACTGATCGTGAAAGGTCTGTGATTTGCTCATATGAATCTGTTTCCATTCGTCTGAGCTTCGGCGTAGAGTGCATTTCCATATGATAAAGTGATGATCCAACCAGTTGCGCGCATCCATAAAGTAGATTTCATCCCATTCGGAAGAAGGAGTGAAAGACAATGGGCCATCTGATGTAAAGCATTTGCATTCTTGTTTTCCAACCTTGGTAGAAAGCAAATCGCCCTTGCAGTCCCAACGAGACGTGGTATCTCCATGACGGTGAATCGCGAATTTAATAATGTTTTCGCTGATGTCTTCGGGGATACAGGGGAGACGAAAGTGAATCTGAAGACGCTTTCCAGCCTCGATGCGATTCTTCACATAGGCCATATGGGTATCATACATCTCTCGGAGAATCTCTCGTGTATACGAATCACTTGATACGACTGTGAGAGATGATTCGGATGACTTGGTGGATGGCTCTGGAGAGGGATGAATGGAACCTCGTTTGGGACATGACTTGCTTACGTTCGTATGCCCTTCTTGTCCACAGGCGGAACAGTGGCGGATACGTTTCGGTATCGGCGCGGACATCTCTGTGACAGCATCAGAAAGCGTGATCTGCTGAAACGCAACGGCAAGGTCGGTGAGGTCAGTGAGGTCGGACATGTTTGTGTCAAGGGTATACTCTTCGTCTATTGTGTGAGATTTTCAATTTTTTCTGAGTGCGACGCACACCGCATGCCTTCTTTATGAAACACCTAAAAAAAGGGTCCTTCATCTTCCCTATCCACATATCTATCTTCCACTTTTATATGGAGACGCACGCGTAAAGCGTCTTTTCAGTCTCTGCCGAGACTGAACCGCACAAAGCAGGCCCGCAGGGTCTGCGAGCCTTGTGGAAAGCGAACTCGTTAGAGTCCCCATACCTCTCTCACAGAGAGGGCAAGTATTCCACGATTTTCCCATGAATCCAATAAAAAGAGGGTCGCCCCTTCTTTTTTATTTTTGTTTTGTTTATCATTGTCATGGAGGTTACGTGCGCACGGCCGTGTCCGATTTTGCAAATTCCACGGTCACCTGCTTTCCGCGAATGGAAAGACCAAGCGCAGAAAGGACTCGAATGGCGCGATCTGACTGTGCTGCCGTGTCGTATTTGATAAGGGCGAACCCACGAATGGTTCCATGATGAATACTGTTGGGATCCTTGTTTCGCGGCAGATAGACATCGCGCACGACTCCATAGAGCTGAAAGCGTTCACGAAGCTCCTCTGGAGTGATCGTGCGAGGAAGGTTGCGCGCAATGATCGTCTTGATGCCTGTGGGAGCCTGCGACACAAATGGTGACGGATCAGTGGGCACAATGGTGGCCGTGGAGGTGAAATAGGTGTGCTTCACCGTTGCGACAGGCGTAGGAATCGGCTCCGTGAACAGTGGAGAGGCGGAACGGGCTGCCGCAAACAGTTGCGCCACAGGCTCTGCGAGTTGCGCCACAGGCTCGGCGAGTTGCGCCACAGGCTCTACGAGTTGCGCCACAGGCTCTGAAAGTTGCGCCACAGGTTTCGTGAACTCTTTGAGCTGCGGAGTGTTACGAGCAGACACCATCAGTTGCGCCACGGACATCGTGAGCGGGGAAGAGGTGCGAGCTGCTGCAAACAGTCTCTCTACCGCAGGCTCCATTGTCACAGGATCGGTGAACGGACGAAAGATCGCAGGCTCTGTAAACAGAGGCGTGGCTCCACGCGTCATCGTAGGCTCTGTAAACAGAGGCGAGGCAACACGCGACGGAGACGGGTCCGCACTCTTGATTGACGCATGAAGCGCCATCTCTTTCAGGGTAGGAGCGCACAGTTCTGCGACATTCTGCTTCCAGTCTTGGAAGTCATCACAGAGCAGGTCCGCCCACGCACGTTCGTGAGTGTGCATCGCCAGCAGAATAGGGTCTTCCATCAGAAAACGACCGAGAGTCAGGTGTTGGCAAGGGGACATTGTAATTGCGAATAGGCGCGGGTGCCTTTGTTTATGTAGTGTTGCGTTTCAATTTTTTATGGGGAAGCTTGCGTCTCCACAACAACATAAAAATGGGGTTGCCCCCCGTTTTTATGTTGTTTTTGTGTGTTTTTGTGTGTTTTTGTGGTCGTGGAGTTAGTCTAAGAGACCAATGGGAAGCTCCTTACATAATTCATGGGCATCGTATATCTCCATCAACTGCTTCCACAGCTGACAGGATACGCAGTTGTCGCAGGTGTTCGAAGGTTCAGGTTTCAGTAAGGATACATGGAAGGAAGGGGCTGGGACGGGTTCGAAGAAATGGGGGCGTTGCGCATACATGATTGCTTTCTTTCGCATGACGGCGTGTTTCAATTTTAATCCATGATGCTGTTGACGAACTCTTTCATGAGCTCCCAACGATTCATCTTGTGATGGTTGCAGGTCCCGCAGCGGCAGATCTTGTCCGCGGTGAGGAGCCACTCCGCATAGGGGACAAGCAATGACTGCGCAATGAGACGCTCGTGCTTGATGAAGCCCGTCTGACGAATCAGAGTGGCCATGGTGTTGATGCGGCCATCGGCTTCGGGGTGATCCTTCCAGTAGGCGGGGTCTCGTCGCTGGATGCTTGCCTCTTCTTTGGCGGCCGCTTTGGCCGCTTTGGCTTCGGCTTTGGCCGCCGTTTTTGCGGCTTTATCAATCGCTTTTGCCGCCGCTTTGGTGGCTTTGATGGACTGGCGAGCAGTGGCGCGCTCTTCTTGGTTCTGGGGACAGGTTGAGTGCTTCATGTTGGGGGGCAACTTCCATGGGGCATCGTTTTTGTTCAATTTTTCTGGGGTTCAATGATAATAGATCTTGACACCATCGTGATAGACGGGCCATCGCGTCGGGTGCTTCCGCCAGCCCTTAAAGATCCCCGTTTCCGCCTTCATCATGTCGCGAAACATTTGGCTTGCCTGGCTGGCGGGAGGGATATCTGAGTAGTATTGCTCTCCTTTGATCACGACAATCCCCTTGGATTTCTTTTCGGTCCGCGGCTTCGCTCGCTTTTCGGTCCGCGGCTTCGCTCGCTTTTCGGTCTGCGGCTTCGCTCGCTTTTCGGTCTGCTTCTTTCGTGTCCCTTTGCTCATCTACCTAGGAGCAATAAAAAAGCGGGTTTCCCCTTCTTTTTTATTTTGTTTTCTTTTGCTTGTTTGCTACTGCCGCCTGTTTACTCATCCTCATAGAGTGGCTCCTCCGCCATCTCGATCTCATTCGTCGCCTCGTTGTAGATGCCCTTCCACGCACCCAACTCGCCTCCTTGGAGCGCATGCCACACACGGTTCTCGTTGTCACGCAAATAGGTCTCTCCCTTGTGACCCCACGCCTTCACATTTCCAGGCGCAGGAGCCTCCCATTCCTTCTTGGCCTTCAGCGGTGCCTTCTGCATCACCTGTTTCTTGGCCTTCACGGGCGTAGAGACAGACGCCGCAGACGCGACTTCAACCTCCTCAGGCTCAGAAGCAGACTCCGCAGACGCCTGCTTTCCATACTGCGTCTCGAACGCCTCAAAGATCTCCTTGTGAGCACCCGTGCCTGTCTTTGCCGACCAGAGGTGCTTGGCATAGCTCATCGCCTCCTTCGGCGCCATGCCTTTTCCCGTCGCTTCATGGACGTGAACGCCATCACGAAGGACCGAAGCAGCCACCTCCACATCGCCCTCCTTCTGATGGATGAGGAACGCCTCCCATCCGTTCGTGCGCGTATGCTCTTTCACATACGCGACCCACGCATTGTTCTTCATCAGATGCACGGGTGTGGGACCCTTCACCTTGGGCTCCTTGTCCTCCTTGGGTTGCTTGACGGGCTTCTTGGACTTGATCTCGAGTTCCGTCGCGACCGTCTTCATCGCTGCCGCGAGGGACTTCATCACCTTCATCAGGGCGACGGCATTCATTCCCTTCACATCAGGGAGGACGAACAGGTTCTCTTGTTGGGCGGACATTCTTGCTTTTGCTTTTGCTTGTATGCGTTGGTATTCCTCGGCGACGGCTTTTTCTATGGGGGTTCGGCCCTTTCAATTTTTTATGGAGGCACTGCGCGCCCCATACCCTCCTTTGGAGTGAACGTGACTCTCACCTCTCCATTGGGCCCTTACGCATGGGGACAATAAAAAATCGGGTTTCCCCTTATTTTTTATTTTTTTAGTGTGCGGTGGAGACGCAAGCGTCCCCACACCCCTCTCTAGGGGATTTGGTGTCGTTACTCCAAGAGCGAAGGGTGCGGGTTCTCCATGAGAGGCTCCACGAGCTGCTCCTCGTCCTGAGCAGAAGAGGGGCGCAGTCCTTCCACGAGGTGCGTCTCTACGAACGCCGTCATGAGCGCCCAGCGGTTCATCGGACGGCCATTCACGTGCATCTTGTTGGCAGTGAGGAGCCACGTCGCGTAAGTCGGCATGATCTCCGTGGCCTGCTCCTTCGGCATGCCATGGGCGACAAGGACTTTCGTCATCGTATCACGGCGGCCATCGTGATTCGGATAGTAGGTCCAGAAGTCGGGCTCCAACTTGCTCGGGGCAAGGAAGGCCCTCTCCGCCTTTGCGCGGAGAAGCTCATTGCGGTTCTTCTGGCGAAGAGCGGCAAGATCGTGCTGGTGCTTGTGGTAGAGCTCCTTGAGCGCCTCGGGCTGGCGCTGTGAGACCCAGATCTTTTCGGCTTTCTGGGCAAGCACAAGGTCCTTGATGCGCATGTGGTAGGCGGGGGCTTGCATTGTGTGCGATTGCTTCAGTATTCTTACGCGGCGGCTTTTGGAGAAGGGGGTCGGCAGTTTCAATTTTTTTATGAATTTGATGGAGACACTGGCGCACACTTCGTAAACCCCATACCCTCTCCCTTAGGGCCCATGGGTAAGGTAGGGGGGGTCCCTCCGCTGTTTATCAATTTTTTTATGCATTTGATGGAGGCCGTGGGCACCCCCCCCTCCCTCCCTGGCGCACACCTATGCGCCCATAGGCCCCCCTCCCCCAAAGACCATCAAATAGATAAAAAAATTGAAACCGCTGACTCCCTTATCCAAAAGCCGTCGCCGAGGAATACCGAAGCACACAAGCAAATGGAAGACATCGCCACTGCCACCACCCAGATCAGCATCGGACACTACGTGCCCGTGATGCCCACCGAAGAGTCCCAAGCCGACAAGGGAATCGACCACCCGCTCTGGTCCTGCAGCGATTGCGACACCGTCTGGCGCTCTCACGAGTGCATGCGTTGCCCTGGCTGCGCACGCGAGGTCGGATCTCGTTTCATCCTGAACGAAGAGCAGACGAGCGACCTACTGGACGCCGTCGTGGATCTTGACGAAAGCGTGCCGACCTGGGACGAACAGAAAAAGGACCATGCGATGTGGGAGTTCCGCAACCTGCTTCGCACGCACGTTTCATGGTATGACATGAACTCACGCCAGACCATCCAGGCCTGCTACGAAGCACTTTGCGCTCGCGCACCGCACTTGAAGATCCTCTTCGCCATCTCCTTCTTCCAAGATGAGTACACGCATGCTCCCGAGGAGGAAAAGACGTTCTGCCCTGAAATGCCCTACTTCGAGCGGGATGCGCATTATGACCGTATGAGACCCAGCTGGTAAGTGGGGGCACTGCGCGCCCCCACACCCCCCTCCATTGTAGAGGGAGCAAAACACATACGCTACAAAAAAATAAAAAATAAATAAAAAATAAGGGGACACCCTATTTTTTATGTGGTTGAAACAAAATTGAAGAAGGCAATGACTAAAAAGAAAGCCATCCAACTAGTCATGCCAGCCATCCACGTCACCCAAGAATCCCAAGCCGATAAAGGAATCGACCACCCGCTCCTCACGTGCGCCTGCGGCACCATCTGGCGCTCCCATGTGCGCTCTCTGCCCCATGGGCTCGTGCGAGGAGGGCACTCTCATGATGCTGGATGCCCGTCAGAGCTCGAACCTGTTTGTGGCCATGTATCAGCTGGATCTGATCGATCTCTCCTTGACCCAACCGCAGATGGGGTTCGAGTTTGGAAAGTTCCGCATCCTGCTTCAAGAGCACGCGCCGTGGTATGAGCGTGGAAATCGTCGATTGATTCAGGCCTGCT
>Ga0169931_10008990_pt1 | contig 14481 bp, 11 predicted proteins | sample Kivu_15m_20L_FD_129675 | JGI IMG/M metagenome (GOLD analysis project Ga0169931, IMG submission 129675) | Freshwater microbial communities from Lake Kivu, Western Province, Rwanda to study Microbial Dark Matter (Phase II) - Kivu_15m_20L... | ecosystem: Environmental > Aquatic > Freshwater > Lake...
CAGCAATAAAAAGTAGGGTTGATTAAGTTAGTCTACAAGACTAAACTTAAACAGCTGGAGTTGAGATAGGAAATGGTTGAGTAAAGATAAAGGGCTTGTAGGTAGTACTAAGGTAGTCATACAGAACTAACCTAAACTCTACTTAGAGGCAAAGAAAGAGATAAGAATCTAAGAAAGAGAGAAAAGTAAAAATTTTAATAAATTTTGAAAGCCAGACACGCACTATAAATGTAGAGTTAGTAGCTGGCTCAGTCGGAAAGGAGTCTTAATTCTGCCTATCAACTGTAGCTTATGAAACTTAAAAATACGATATAGACGCAAAATTAAACTTATGATCGTGAAACAGCACTGCTAAAGAATAAAATATAGGCTTTATAGAAGCGTAAAAATGAGCTGTAGAAGCTTTCTGAAACAAAAGATACAACTTTAAATGAAAATAAAGGAATAATAACAGATTTTTAAGCAAAATTGAGTTAGTTATAGAAGAAATGGTAGATTTTATCGAGCGAAAAAAAGGCAACTGCCCTAAGAAACGATTAGTTGCAATCGCAATACAACAATACTCTTTTGAAGAGTAGCCAGATAAACTTGGCTAGAAACTAATTGATTGCTAAGTTGTAAAAGAAAAACAAAGAAAATGAACAGTTACAAGCCTCTATTAATGACTTATAACAAAAGATAAATTTAATAAAGCAAGAATTTGAAGGCAAGATAGGGCATTTGTAGCAAAGTAATCAAAGGTTGACAGAATAGAATTAAAATTTACTAAAATCAGCAAGCAAAGAGCAATCTTAGCTAATCTAATCAAATAGCAAAGAGAAAGACTAGTATGTAAAAGCAATAAAAGAAAAAGATCAGCTTATAAAATCAGCTAAAAAATAAAAATAATAGCTTATCAAGGCTTATAATAAAGAAAAAGATTAACTTTTGAAAACACATGCTAAAGAAAAAGAATAGCTTATCAAAACGGCGAGTAAGGAAAAGCAAAATTTGTTGTAGTTGACTGATAAATAAAAGAAACAGCTTGAGAAAGAATTCACATCGAACAGAAATTAATTACAAAAAACAAAGAAGGCATAAAAATAATCACTAATTCAAGCAAACCGGGCTTAGAAATAATAAATTAATGCAAAATTAGTTCTTAAATAAAAATAAAATCGTAACCTGAGACTTGTTCTGCAGCAAAAATAATAATTAATATCAAAACTTACTGTTTAAGTATCAAAGGGCATTTCTGTTGATATTTCATAGTTTAAAAAACAAGTTCTGTTGTAGCTTTAAAGAGGGCAGCGAGACCGTCAGCAAACAATCGATGATTTCATGACTCGCATGAACAACATTATATAGTGATCAGTATGTAAATCTATTATCATAAATTATCGATGTAATTAATTCAAAATTTACATTTTCGTTTATTTAGTTTAGTAATAATTCAAAAAGAACAGTCATGACGATGCGAAGTCTCAAAAAATAGCACCTTCTTCATCTCTACAATCAAAACACTTAAATCGAAGACGCCTGCCTGACTGCCTTTGCCTACCACAAAACCATAGTAAATATTACTCTAGATAGGCTCTTGAGTTAATGGGAGTCATATTTATATCTCTTGGAGCCAGTTCTGTGCTAATAAATCACTTCGAAATGAACGGAAACATTTCTCAGCAAAAACTACATATGTTTTCGATTTGTCTGACTGTGCTGACCATAATCACGGTTATTCTATAGAAAATGGCAAGACTTAACTGGCTCAAACTCACAAAAGACAACCAAACTAACCCAAAACACTAAATACTCTACCTTTTACTATAAATTTTCTTTCTTTTGCCTACTCCTTCGCCCTGGATTCAAGACTACCTGCATTTTTCAACATACGATGTAAAAGGAAATTCCATGAACATAAACTACTAGGACATCATCGGAGCATATGTATTGCTTCGGGCTGTCTATATTGTCAAGTTCATGATACACATATAAGCTTTTTACGGAAGTCGACCGGATCGTCTTTCTCGACTATACACTGTCAAATTTGGAACATTCTAAGCTTTTAAATTCATCATAAACTAAAAACCTTTATTCATCTTAATGGTCATTTTCGTACTAAACTACATGCTTCTACCTTTGTTGCTTTTAATAGTATAGGGGTAATACAATAAATATATAGGAAAGTAAACGAAAATCTTGATAATTTTGTTGCATGTTTGTACTATCAAGTGGTCACTCAAGTTACAGTTGGATATGGAGATATCACTGTTATCACTTATCTCGGCAGAGCCATAATGGTGTTTTCTGTCATCATAGGTATCACGACCACATCAGTTTTGTTGATTTTTTTCATGCAGTTCATGTAACAAGGAACCGAATAATAATAAGCGCATTCTCGTAATATTTGAGATATTTAGTCTTAAGCAATCTGTAAAAGAAAAGGGCTTCTTAATAGTCAACTGTTCGATTTATATAGACGTCGCTTTCGTACTTGAAAACAAGAAAAACTTAGTAAAAAAAAGAAGAGTTTAAAGACAAATTGAACAAATGTAAGTTCGAAGAAATGAATTTCAATAGAAACATAGAGAAGAAACAACCTAATTTGAAGCGCATGATGGATACCAAGTTTTCCTAGGTTTTCAGTCAGCTAAGCGATTTGAAAGAAACGCAAGTCATTTTGACTAAATACATCGACATCATCAAGAAATCAAAAGTAAAACCTGACGTTAAAAGTAACGAACATATCGAATGACTGTCTTGAATGTTTATAATTTAGAAAAGATACACTTTTTAATCTGAAAAGGATTATAATCATCAAAACACATCATGAGTATATCAACAATAAAAATCGTTAGCATTTTGGTATTTTTAATTTTAATGACTTGTTTGCTAAGTTAAATAAATATCTAATTTATAATGTAAAATTAATTTATTAATTATAACGGTCCAACGGATGAGTTGTGAAGAGTAAGTTAGTCGAAATATAATACAACATGGCATGTAGCAAAACAGACTTTAGGCCGTCTTTTTTGCTAAATCTACTATTTTTGAGAAAGGATTATAATCATCAAAAGACATTATGAACATATCAATCAATAAAAAAATCATTAGCGTTTTTATATTTTTGTGTTTTTTATGATTTTATTGTCAAAGTAATTTAATATCTAATTGTACCATTAAGTAAGATTGAATTGATTGAACATTATTTTATTTTCATGTCCAAGACACCCAAAAACCTGCTCGACTAACACAAGAAATAATAGTGGTAAGGCTTCTAGCATTTCCAAGACCACACCTACCACACTCAACTCCCTCCACTTAACACCCTCTAAACAGTGCCATCTTCGACCCTAGATGAACGCAGTCGTAATGCTTCGCCTCATCGACAGCTCAACAAAAACAGAATAAAAAAGAAAACGTCATTTCATGTTTAGAAAGAACATCCGGTTCAGAGAAGTCATCAGGGCTAGTTGAGGATAGTCCAGCCTATCAAGCCTACAACCTTAAAATGTATTCAGATGAATGCAGTCATGTACAGACGCATACCTATAACTAGATTCTAAGACACTCTCTTTCGACCTGGCAAAATCATATACAAAACGTTCCTACCTCGCAACGCCGATAGTTTACTTCGTAGTCTGAAATAAGACGACGCGAGTCCAAAATAGATACGAGGAAATATAACATTCAATAGTTTGTTCGAGGGGGGCAACTTGAATCTTGCTTTATAGGTACTTTGCACAAGATATCAGGGTGGGAGAATTCGAGTATGACTTGTACATGCGACCCGACACCAACACTCAAGGCCACCGACAATGGTTCTACTTCAGCATCCGCAATCGCAAACAATGCAGAATACGACTGCATATCCATCGTTTCCGCAAGATGTACTCATTATTCCAAAGGGGCATGCGACCTTATGTCAAAAACAAAAGATCATAATAATGGTTGCCAGGTGGTTAAGCCATAGCATATCATTATGAAAGGAAAGGATAGAAAGATAATCAAAAAGGTGTGAGGAATATGGTGTTATCGTTTTATTATACATTTGATTAAGAAGATGACTAAGTTTATTTTGCTGCAGGGGTGCCGTATACATATTCTTTTCTTCAGAAACAGCTTCAAATATACAAATAAAAGATAGATAAAAGAAGTCAGTTGAAGTTTAATATTGGTGGATTGTGTAGATCCATGTGTGGGGTATAGGTACAACTCATAACCGTATAGCACAGAATGGCTAGAGTGATAAACTAGGACAAGAAAAAACAATATATAGTCATCAATTGTAGAACGCATAGTGGATAGACTTCGTGTTCATGGGTCTTAGATGGTCTTTTGATGTAGCTTAGTATCTCGTAATAGATCTAATAATGGATGCTTAATTAAAATATAGTGCTTCAGATTGTACCGATGCTCAATCCGGATGGTGTTTTGCTGGGCAACTACCGTACAGGTATCATGGGTTAAGACTTCAATAGATGTTTTACTTCAGGAAAAAGATAGGTATATCCTTAGATATTCGGGTTGAAAAGATTAGTAAGTAAGTGCAAAAACGATGGCAACATAGCATTATTTTTGGATCTACATGGACACTCTATCCTCAAAAACAGTTTCATATACGCACCCACACCTCAAGACTCAAGTCATTTCAGACGTATCTCATCATATATATAGTCAGGATGCTTCCCAACAGATTATAGCATCAATCGATATATTTTAACCTTAAATCTTGTTAGTTCAAGACACCTTCTGATAAGATATAGACTGCTAGAGGGCATTTTCAACTACATTAGAACATACTTTCGCATACTTGCTAGAATTCTTTGGGCTTGTATCAGCACGAAGGGAAAACTTTTCAGATGTTGACTGCAGATTGGCAAAAATTCGGAGGTAGTCTTTTGCAATCTATCAGAATCACCTGGCTTAGCTAAACTGCCTAGAATGCCATCAAACACGGCTGCTAGAGGGTAGTTAGGGCTAACAACATATACAAGAGCAAAAAGAAAGCCAGAGAAAGTCCTCTGAATCAGTCTCCTGTTAAGATAACGATCTAGAGATAGGATCTATCATAATAAGCTTAAAGTCTTACCCATTCTTAACAAAAAATAATGGATTCTAACTCATCTTTTTTCAACAAAAGCAAACAGCTCTACCACACCTACAAAGGCACAAAACAGACAAGACTATCCAACTAACGGGCCGCGTTTAAGATCCGTAGAAAATCAGATATAATGAAAACACCTATTGCCAGCTTACACAAGTAACACTAATAATAAATTATTCCTTTTTAGACCCTAAATGATTAGAAATGGTAGAGATCAATCACCCATAACGTCTCTTTTGCGCTTTAATCGCATATCCGTTCAATGGAATAGTCTATTTTCGAGGTGACTCAGATCAAAGACGAAGGCAACTAGTACTAAATGGTCACCATAAACTAATAATGTTTTTCTGAATAATATTCGTCTATGAACGATTCTGATTCTTCATAGGATGACCTGCCCTAAGCCTAGAAAAACCTGCTTCTCGATTACATCCGAGTAAACAAACTATAATAACCCGCTGAGTAGTAGCCGTAGAAAAAGAAATAATTGAAATAAAAATAACAAAAAAAAGGATACTCTCAATTCAAATAAGTCCGTCTAAGTGACATCTAGTAATGGGGCAAGCTATAATCATCATCAAAGCCATCACGTAAACCGTAGCCGCATAAGTTAAGAGAGAAAGGATTTAGGTCGTTGGCGACTAAGATGCGGGAGATGTCATAGGATTCAGAGATGGTGTCAATTTCGCAACAGAAAATGTTGGTGGAGAGGGCTATTCGGCCACAGGGAATGAATAGGGCTAGAGAAGACAGCTAGAGGGGAGTTGCACGGTTACATAAAATCAATCTGTGATGCTTTCTTTAATAACTATAACAATAATAAAAACATCATATTGTTGAGATTAATACTATTGATTTAATATCAAAACTTAGCACTATTATATCAATGATTTTAATTAAATCATTTTAATTAGTCATAATGGGTGAATGTTCTACGTTGTTTCTTATAATACTGGAAAATGAGTTACTACGCCCGCAAACTCTTCATCGGCACCGCTGGAGTCTGGCTCTGTTACTTACTAATCAGCTACCTCACCTAAAAAATGTACCACCCCCTCACCTAGTTTCCATCTCAAGTACACTTCCATCAAAACTGATGCAAACGGCAAACATCTCAAACACAATTTCGTCTTTCCATCCCTAACAACATGGGCTGGCTGTTTATTTTGTTCCATCTATGGCACTCTTTATGCTAGATTTAAGGACAAGACGTAGAATAAGATACCTGCGAGTTAACGTTTTACCCTAGGATTGCTGTTCACCCTCAACTACCTTCCCACCAACTATGCGCTTTTGTTTATCTCATACCCTCTCCAAATGATAGCCAAAAATATAAGGTATTCCTTCCCTGTATTATAGATACCTTTTCGTGGTTATAATTGGAGTTTTCTTCTCACGAGTTAGCAAAAATAGATAATTACAGCTACCCAAAAGCAAGTTCTTGATTGCTATTCTGATCACCATGGCAGCCTTGATGTTCATGTATTTCGAATCAGTAAGGATGAGGTTATTTAGTCGAAATAGGTCAAGAAGATGCATTTGGATCCAAGTAAATAATGGATAGGATATATATTGATTTTCATTGCCATAGTGTGTGATGCCATGTTTAGTGACAGCCAAGCCTATTGCAAGGCTAATTTCAAACCATCATCCAATCAACTATTCCTTGCTGCTAATCTATATGGATTTCTACTCATTTTCCTATTTGCACTTATATCTGGATAACTGGTTCCTTCCCTCAGATTCGTAATATAGCATCCTAGAGCACTTCTCGATGTAGTTTCAGTGGGTATTCTTCAAATAACAGGTCAAGTATCGATATACTACGTTATCTCTAATTTCAAACAACACATCTACCCTTTGATATCAACTTCAAGAAGGATCATAACGATCTTGTTGAGTATATTTATTTTCCAGCACTCAGTCACAAAATGGCAATGGCTAGCAATCATTATCCTGTTCGGATCGATGGCATATGAACTATTTGACTAGATCCAGTCTCAGGAGTATCATCGTCATGTGAGAAAACAAAAAGAGTTGTAGAAATATATCGAGAAGGAGTAAGAAAAGAAGAAATCTAAAAGAGGTAGTTAAATTAAATAAAATAAATAAAATGAGAAAGGGTAGACAGCTGCACAGAATATTATATAGCAAGAGGAGTAAGCCTAGGCTATGATTGGTCAACCATAACAATAATAGCGGGTCAATCCTTTCAGTAATGGTAATGTTCGCAGGAGTAGAGAGAACTAAAGGCAGAATAATCATATTGGAAAGTCTTAAAATTAGGCATAAAAATAAAGAGACCGTCTTTAATCGCTATCGAAGTATAGGTATGGATGGCGGGTTGAAGAAGTTGTGCAGGATAGAGAGACATCGCTTACGCCCAACAAATGATCGTATATTTCCATCATCACAATCATAAAGATATCATACTATAATACTATATTAGTAGATAAAGTATACATAAATACACTTCAAACACAAAAAATCATATTATTATATATTCTAGTCAAACTTGCACAGCTACAGCCATATCGCATATCCCACAAGTATTTCCTTCCTTGATCCATCCAAACCCCTATTCCCCCCATTACCTCCCTCAACTATTCTTAACCTTCCAGCCAATTCCACTAACATATCCCACAATAATAACCGCATGATCTAAACTCCTATCACAATCATCAAATATGCCACTATTATAAAACTGCAAATTAAACCCTGATATTCCAGCTGAAACTGGACCTCGGGATAACTACCTAACAATACTCACGCATTATCCAATAGGTAAGGAAGAGAAGGAAGATAATTTAAAATTCCCTCCGTTTCTACGGCAATGACCTTTTCTGTTTTTGTTCTATGATTTATAGGGGTATTATTGTTAGGTTGCTATTCCGTTTTATTGGATATGCTTATACGCACCTTAGAGATATCCGCCTCGACATCCGAAAGAAAGTTTGTTGTTAGAGCAATCGACTACTTGTTGCACTGATAGTGGGACTACAAAACCATAGTTTTTGATAGCGTGATGTGTTGATAACGTTCCGACTGAGCTGAAAACGTAACAGGCTCCGCAAATGCCTTGAAAACGGACTGAACCAGTATAGAGCGACCAGTCTATTTAGACATGCTGAGCTGGAAGTTAAGATATACAAGAGGGCTAGGGTTAGCTTCGTAATTGATCTTGTTTGCCAATAACGATTACTCTGGTGCTTTAAAGAGGTTAGCAAAGCAATCTTGAAGAATTTTTTTGTTTTTATTATTTGTTACTGTTTATTGTATTTTTATGGTCTACTATTAAACTGTTGGAGTATATTCCTTTGAACTCTGCTCTGTTGATATCAAGAAAATAATTAGGTTTCATGTTAAAACTTCTTTTTCCATCAGAGTTATGCATATTCATTTTATTCATATTGGCCATAAATATTTGTTATCGATAGTGTTACTCAGCTATTGTCGAATACGCTTTATTGTAATGTTTTTTAAACTCTTCAAAAGTAAGTGTGAATGCAGTAAGAAGAGGTAGATCGGTAGGTTTATTGTGTACTATGGTCGGATCGGGCGGTAGGGGCGAGTCTATTGTCATGGTAGTGATGATAGCCGATAGACTCACAGAAAAAAGGCAGGTGAGTATCAGCCACATTACAGAACTATTCGAAAATAGACACTATTTAGAAATATTATATTAACAAAAAGAACTATACAATACAAATCATCTATCTCATAAACTTTCATAACAAAAATTAGTCAAAACATCTCAAAATTAATATTTTCTTTATTTTTCTTGATATTTTTATGCATCTACGATCACTACTTGACAAGATTGCCTTCCTCTTCAAATGACAACGGAATCTTGGTAGAAAAGCCCAAAGTATAATCATTATCCGCAAAGGCAGTAATAACATTCGAGTATCCAGCAGGGATGGCTGAGAATACTTGAGTGCAGTTGACCAACACCTTATCTCCAGCCTTGTACGATCCAGTCTTAGTAGTGCACTGACTCTTATCAGGGTTAATTGGCAATCTGGGGCTACCCATATCAGCCAATACATTATCGATTGATTTTTCTTGCCAGTTGTAAGGCAGTTTGAAGTTGATCACAGCTCCCCATTGAATAGTCTTGCCGTCGACACGGACGATAGAACAATCGGAAGCGTTGCCGTTCTTGGATGGACCAAAGGTAGTGCAGGGGACCGCTACTGAAAGGACGGAGACTGCAAGGATGGCTAGAAGGAGGGTCTTCAACATGGATACAAATAGATTTATTATAGGCATATCATATCCAGAAATAAACTTATATAGACTATGTAAAATATATCTATCATAGTTAGTTTAAAATCTTACATATAAATGGTTCATTTGATCATATTTAGCTGATATGACTTCTACCTCCTTGCGAGAAATTCTTCTTCATAAGTTGTTCCAACATCTTAACCTTATTTTCCTTAACCACTTCCTTCTTCCTGGGTTCCATGACCTTAGCCTTCATTTCTGGTATCGAACTGGGCAGATACTCCACACATCCATTAATCTCTTCCCCATTTCCTATAAAATTGCCACTCAATATATTCCCCTATATTCTCTTCAACTACGCTATTATCTAAGCCTAAGTTATACAATTCTATCCCATAAAATCATCCTAGAATATAGATTACGTCACCAACGAGTAAATGTCATTTACATTTTTTTATATCTTGCTTTATTACATCGCATCTCCTTTGAAAAGACGAGAGATTAGTAGTTATTATTAATCATCCTAGGGTTATATCCCAAATAAGATGCCCTCTTGTCGTGGAAGGAGTTAATCGTCGATCATACTTTTACTCTTATCAAACTTCCTATTATCTTTTCTTTATTTGTTTCTGACAGGTGACATGTGACTGGCACACATCAAGTCATCATCCTATAAAAAATCCATCTTATTATAGGACAAACTCAACTCTTGCTGCAAAGTCAAAAAAGTAGTCTATCTAGGGTTCATCTCTCTCCAAATATTATGTTTAACCAGCATCTGAGGCTAGATCAACCAACAACAATCCACCGGTTCTTCTTTATCATTGATCAAACTACTAACAATCTAAGCCCTGAATCTATGTATCAACTGCTATTTCGATAACTTCTATATCTTCGATAACGACATTTCCTTGCAACTATCTTTCATTAACTTTTTATAGTCTTTGAATCTGTAGTAAGATAAGAAATATTAGTATGCTTTGTTAAACCATTAGCCTTTTTACATCTTCTAAAAAGTGTTTGTGATGGCATCGGGGTAGTGCTAGATCACTTGTTTTATTTGCCATATCTGTGGACCGTTTGGTTAGGGTTTTAGGCCCAGGAAGACGTCGATTTAGATTTGGCGGTTGTCGTCGCGGAGGGTGTTGTTTACGTGACGGGTTATTGAGGTTAGAAACTAAAAACGGGATTATGTTGTTTTTTGGATTTTTTGTTTATGGGCCAAACTACTACCATACTGAATCGATATAAGATCACCCATCTACTAGTACAACTTAGAGTATTAAGCCAGAATACTATATATTATGTATAATACCCACTATCTAATTACAACTGCTATAATCTTACATCCTCGCCTGTAAGTCTATTCAATTGTACAGCTAGAATAGTCTCCCCGACCAGTTGCTGAAACGAATTTGTTCTGTCCAAGCAGTCCACACAATTTGCTCGTATCAACCCATCCTGAAATTCTACTAATTGCTGGTATGAACTAGTCGATGGATGCAGACACATAAACATCCCTGTTTTCTGCACTGCAAAGTACGCAAATGTCTTAATTTGTTGCACAAATGCTTTCTTATCTGTTTTTAACTAAAATTTCATATCGATCTAACTGTAATGAAGCGCATTCTATTACTTGAGATCGATACTGTTGATCATTGTTATGGCATTACGGTATTATTTTGAAAGTTAGCTCTAACGGGCTGTTTTTTATTTCTTTTTCATTAAATTTACGCAAAATATGATGCGACCGTAGCGGCAGATGAGGTTGTGGAAGTGTCGGCGGGTGCCCAAACACATGTAGTCTGCGTTACGACGGACTTGCTTATGGAATATCTACGTTAGATTGCTGGTTTTGGGTTGGCGAAGTTGGGTTTTTGCATCCAGTATGTAGGCACTGACCCTCTTACCTTAATAATGATTAATATACTTGTATGAATGAGGAGCAGATGGGTCTTTGATCTTGCGAGATGGAATAATTGACAACAATTTGTTCGACCTATACATAATTGGCCACAAATCCACTACTAGACAGTCCTCTCTTGATATACCTTGTCCCCGCATGATGTCTACTCCTCCTAGCTATAACAATCAGATTAAATATCGTTCCTTTCAATTTCAAATCTATATCATGAGTGTATTACTCACATGTTTAGCAAACCCATGGATGATGGCAAGCACCCATCCCTTACAAACCAAAGCCTATCCGAATTATTGGACAAGATTATAGTTGTATTGGAACATCTAGCATATTCCTGAAGTTTGAGGTAGACCTGTATATGGGCTATTAGGGGCTTAGTCCAAAGGAAGATTAAATAAAGCTAAAGAGTTGTTTACCATGTTTTTTGCTAAAGAATTTGTTAGATCGTAAGTATAGGAAAAATAGAAGTTTTAGACTTTGTAGTCAGATAGAATCTTACGGTATTTTTTTTAACTGTCTTGAGTGCCATCAGATCGCATATCGAAGAGTTGGATGGTCTAGGTTGCCTTTAACTCGTATACTTTGTGTCCTATATATCGATATAGATACTTCCTATTTTGGCGATGGGGACTGCTTCTTTGATATAGGTAAGGTAGTAGCCTTGAATGAACCTAAATATATTTCTTTTAACCTATGAAACCCTAAAATTCCAAAGCCAAAAACTGACTCCTTCTCATGATACACCCCCACCCCTTCCTCAATTTTCCTTTTAATCTCTTCTAACGACTTCGCAGGTCCAAATTCCAGCAAACACTATTTAAGTGGCAATATAGGATCACATACCCGTACCTTGGGCAAGACGATTGCACTGAATTGTGTCTAGCTGGCATTCCAACCGATTATGATGAGTTTCTAGATCAAAGGGAAGGTACGTTTTATTTGCATTTGATTATTTAGGTGTATTGGAAGGATGAGTAGCCTTTGTCGTCCAGGGGGTATTACAGGTTCATGTTTTTATTATATGATGTATAATGATGTGATTGTATTAGATTAATTGAAATTATTTAATATATGCAATTTTGATTGAAAACACCAAAATAATTACTAAATCATCCATTTTTTGCTTGATTTAATTGTAAGCTGTAATCTACGGTATTCCATATATCGAACCATAATCGAATGGCAATTTAATTCTTGATCGTAAAATAAATTACATTACATCATGGATCCCAAGCACCACTAAATGAAAGGCAACCAATACCCCTTCGGCTAGCTTTCTTAATAATCCGCCCTAAACAAAAAAATCCTAGTCCTCCGCAAAATCCCCTACCGCAATCGCAAATAATACCTAAAAATTCATTAGACAGTCTAAGTTCTAAAAAAGATCTCTCATAAAAACACGATAAACCTGAGAACATAATCAGATCGAGGCGATGGGCATATTGATCTTTTTTACCCCTACGTGCATATCTCGCTCTAGGAATCATTTAGCTACAACTCGTAGCAGAGTGTTAAAGAGTTACACAAACAATTCATAGAATTGGCCATCTATTTGGCTAAAAATTATATCCTGACCTCGTTCAGTCCAGCCCGATGCGGCATCATCATCAAAGAAGGATAATCTGTTATCAAATACTACCTGCCTACGAGTTAGATCATTGTTACCGATAATATCAGCATGCTAGAACGATCTGTTCAATTGTTTACCTTACAGTCTATGCATTATTTGGATACGCTGTCGCAGCATCATCATAATTCTACGCTCAGCTCCAATCATTCTTCACAATCTTTCATACAAAAAACACGCTTGAATCATATCACGACTAAATTAAGGAAAGAATCGCAACCTGTGGCATTAAACCCTAAGAAATTTTCAGATTCGAAGACTAAGTCTCAAATCAGAAAACTATCTACTCTTAGCAAAGAGATGTCATAGTTTTCACAAATGCACTAAAAACGCAAAAAATAGTCAACCAAGATGTCATCTCATTCTAAGATAAGTTTCAACAAGGGAGACAACTGCAAATCATAGGCCAATCTTAGTGTGGTCAATTAAAGCTTCAACTTCGTATCGCAGATCGAGGAAAGGATACAAAAATTGAGGCAGAGGAGTAGATTGGCTTTGACTCGGTTTGGGAAGTTGAAAGATATGCTGAGGTCGTATAGAAGTCTATCGCCTATTTTGCAGAGGATACATAGGACTGTTTCGGCCAGTACGTTCGATTCTTGATTATTCTATTCTATCGTTGTGATTGTCGTATTTGTAATAATAGTATGAAACAGGGACATTCGAATGGAAAATTCAAACAATTCGTGTATATAGATTCAAGTGAGTAGTAATACGACGTTAAGGAACAGTTGCCAACACAACTGCCATCTAGAAGACCTAATACAGCCAAGCCATCAATAAATAGATAATGCAAAACACTAGAACATTGCAATAAAGATACCCCTTAATACAACTAGTAGTTAAAAGCAATAGTGCACACTTAGATCGACAAACTCCAACACGGCCAAGCCCTCCTAATCCATCCCAATGACCACACCCTCCAACACAACATTCAAATGCGCAAATAAAAATACGCATATTTTGTAAAACAGATGGAAATAAATGAAAAGTACCAAGCCATAATGAACTAAAAAGTCAGGAAATTGAAGAAATAGAATAAGAGGAAGACGTAACTAGGGATGAGAAAGAGGGAATAGATTTAGATGAAAGATTAGGAGAATTTGTTAAGGAAGTATGTTATTTAGAAGCGAGGGAGGGAATAAAAAGTGCTCAAAAATGTGTAATTATTTGTTGATAAAGAAAGAAAACAGTTCATGCGTTGGGTGTAGAAAGGAAGACGCTGATAACAGCAAAAGCTAAGATTCAGATCGAAATATAGAGGACTAAAACAAGTCACAAAATACACGACAAAGGGTCAAGACAACGCGATTAGCTGCAATAACTAAGATAACAATACTAGCAAATTCAAAAATAAAAAAGGATGAACAAGATAGATTAGCAAAAGGCAGTGCGATAGATGTAAAAACAAATATCCCAAAGAAGATAATAACTCAAGGACAAATTACTTTTAAAGCGAGATTTTATAATATGATTTTTGTATTTCTATTCTATATATATATCTACTCCAATATATACAAAAATAAATCAAACATTACGATCAGAATATGTGATCTATCTTATTATAGTGTTTCAGCATCGCCTATGCCTTATCCAGAACTCTTTTGCCTGTTTTGA
>Ga0169931_10008992_pt1 | contig 14481 bp, 15 predicted proteins | sample Kivu_15m_20L_FD_129675 | JGI IMG/M metagenome (GOLD analysis project Ga0169931, IMG submission 129675) | Freshwater microbial communities from Lake Kivu, Western Province, Rwanda to study Microbial Dark Matter (Phase II) - Kivu_15m_20L... | ecosystem: Environmental > Aquatic > Freshwater > Lake...
CTAGCTGAAAATTTTGAGTAAAAACCGTTTAATTGTTTTCCAACGTGTAGTTTAACTGTTCCAAGACATGAAGGGTAACAAATGCCGCAACCTCCAATAAGATTCTTTGGTAAAGTTTCATTATTTGAACCCAAGCTTCTTATTAATAACATTCCTCCAAAAGAAAAACCGACAGCGAATATTCTTTTTTCAGGATTAGATTTGCATAAATGTTCCATGTACTCTCTAACATCTCTGTAGCAGTGTGTGCTTATCATATGAGGAGATGTTAATTTTATCCCACTGAATCCTCTAATATTTAGCACCTGGCATTCAAATTCTTCTGCAAAATCATCTACAAAGGATTTAATGTAATACTCATCAGAATTCGAAGTGAAACCGGGTATTACTAAAAGAATTCTGTCGTTGTTAATTGAGTGAGACTCCTTTTTAGTAAAATGATCAACGGTAACTGTACCTCCATCGCTAATTTCAAAAATTTCTGTTTTTAATATTCTTAGGTTCGAAGAAATTTTAAAACAGCCTTTAAAAGCTTTAAGAATTCTATCCATTAGTTCAAGTAGGAAGGTTTGTACATGACCAGGGTAAATTAATTCACTAGCATTCGATTCAAGAAAATTGTCTGTGATCATTTTGAATATTTGTGAAATCTTCGTATAGGAATGAATTATTGTTAGATGATTTCTTTGACTTCTTTTTGCAATTCGTCTATAAATAAAGTAAATTATTAAAAGACAAATAATTAGGGAGATATAATTCATTTAGGATTTCTTTTTTAATAATTGATAAAATATTTTAGCTTTAAATGGAAGATAACGCTAGTGATAATGAAAATATGATTCAAACCCAAGTCGATGAAGAAACTAATGTCAATGATTCTGATGATAAAGATCTTTATAATTCAATCTCTGACGGAGGATGGATTCAATGGTTTTGTCAATTGGAAGGGAACGAATTTTTAGTAGAATTAGATGAAGAGTTTTTAAGAAGTCGTACTAATTTATTCGGGATTGGCAAAAAGGTAAATAATTACAGGTAAAGCATTAACCCTTCAAATGTTATTTTATATTTTAGATTTCTGTTGGAATTCATCCTTTCTCCAGAAACACCAACAGAAGAAACAATGAGTGATGAGTACTATTTCAATAAATTATTATAGTTTTATGGAAACTGTACAACAAGCAAGAGAATTATATGGTCTATTACATTCAAGATATATTATCTCTCCAAGAGGGCTTGCTATAGTTAGAGAGAAATTTTTGAACGGGGTGTTCGGACACTGTCCCAGGACATTATGTAATAAGCAAAATCTAATTCCTTTGGGATTGAGTGAGGAATTGAAGTATTCAAGAGTTAAAGTAGAATTTGCATATATTATTATTGTTTTAGGTATTTTGTCCGAATTGTCAAGAGGTTTATAAACCACGACAAAAATGTTCTGAGATCGACGGTGCGTATTTTGGAGTTTCCCTCCCTCAAATTTTCCTCTTGGTAAGAATTGATTTTAATGTAGAATTATCCTGATTTAAATCCAAAAAATATTTCCTATAAGGAATTCATTCCTAAACTTTACGGTTTTAAAATATATGGTAAGAAAGGGTCGAAATATTATGAAAGAGTAAAATTGGATAAAAAACTTGGAAAGGATGAATCAAAAATATTTAGTGAGGAGAGTAAGAGTAATACTAATTATGAGATTAGATCGGTTTATCATAATTTCAAATCACTTTGTTTTAAATAATTCATTTTTTTAATAAAAACTATTCATAAAAAAAATTTATTCTAAATTATTTTTGAATTGAAGAATTTAAAGGAGCTTCGTCATCATTTAGTAATATATCATCAGAAGAATTATCTCCATTAAAATCAGTAGGGCTTCTGATTTCTATTTGCCTAGATAAAATCTGCAGATCTTGTTTTTGTTTTATAATAATTTTATTTTTCACGTCAATTATTTTCTATTATAAATTAAAAAAAGTATTTTACAAGTAATTCCAAAGGTGTAAGTGTTTCTTTTTCTTTTAAATTTTTAGATAGCATATTTCCCTTATAAATTTTCCCTCTCTGAGGTTTAAATGCTGATTCAGATTTTTGATGTAGATTAATATTCAATGAATCTTCGAAATTATTAGATTTCTTCGTATTAATTTGATTCAAATTAGGGAGTTTCTAAATTTATGAATTAAAATATACTTGGATAGAATTTTTCCTCTTAAAATTGCTTTCTCTTTCTTTTTCATGCCTTTCGTAATTTTCTAATTTTTTAACCAAAGCTGAATATTCACTCTTGATCTTTTTATAATCTTTTTCCAAATTAATAAATCCATTTTATTTTTATTCAATTCATTTATCAAAGTAGAATTCTCCTCAGTTCTGCCATGTATTGCATTTATTTGAATATTGTCTCTCTTTTTCTTGATGTCAGTAACATTTGACAATGTATTATGCAAAAAGTTTATTTGTTTCTCTAATTCATCTCTTATGTCAACATTTAATCTACTCGAATCAATAAATTTGCGTTTATCTGAAGAGAGATACATTCGATAAATCTCCGAAATCCCCTCGAAAATCTTTTTTTTGTCGTTGGTCTGAAAAGAATTATAAATCTTTTTTAATAAATTATCCATTTCATTTTCCTTCATTTTCGCGTTCTTTCTTTCTTCGTAGCATTTGTATTTTAATTCATCAATCAAAATTTTTTGCTTTGCGACTTCCTTTTCATAATTTTCTAATAGACGCATCGCCTCTTCCAGTTCTTTTTCCATGCTTTTGTTGTTTGTTTTTAATTCTGAAATGTCTCCTTGTTGCTGGTTGAAGTTTGACATTATTTCGTTGTTTTTTTTGTATAGTTCGTTTCTCAGTTTGTTGGAAAAATTTGCTAAGGTTGATTTTTCTTGTAGCACTTCTTCGCTTTTTTTTAGTTTCTTTTTCAAATCTTCAGTGTCTTTTTCTTTTTGTTCTATTATCTTCTTCAAATTCTGGTTACTAAATATTTGGCGTTCTAATTCATCAGAAAATTTTTTAATTGTGTTTTCTTTTTCTGTTTTTTCTTGTTCCAATTTTATTTTTTGATCTTTCAATGAAAGGATTTCGTTTTGATTCATTATTTTTATATTCTTTTCTTGTGCCAGAACTTTTTCGTAGTTTTCTATCTTGTATGCAATTTCTTGTTCATGTTCTTGATCTAAATGAACAAATTTTAATTCCTCTAACTTTTCTCTTTGATGTAATTCTTCAACAAGTTTGTCATTGTTGGATTTCAATTCCTCAAATTTCTTCCTAAGTTCTAATTCGAAATCTTTGAATTTCTTTTCGTATTCTTGATCTTTCTGATTCATTTCAACAATGTGCTTGTTTTTGAGGTAGTGTATTTGGGATGTGAGATCGTGAATAGTATTAGACATTTGGTCAATTCTCAAATTGTAATTCTGTTCATTTTCTAACAGCCTCTGATTTTTTTCAATTACGATTTGTTTAATTTTTTCTTCGTAATGGTCGATAGTAGAATCCTTAGTAACCTTCAATTCCTTTAATTTATCGTCTAGGGATTTTATTTCTTGTTCTCTTTGTTTATTTAGTTTCCCCTCCAATTCTTTCAAGTTATTTTGATGATTTGAAATTAAAAAATTCTTTTGCTTTTTTTCTTCTAAAAGTAAATTGCTAAGACTTTCAGCTTGCTCTTCGTAATTAAATATTTCATGCAATGGATATAACACATTGTCGCCTAATCCTTCGTCAAGGATAGAGGATAGTTTATTTATATTCATGGCTTTATTATCCTCAAAGGCTATATTCTCTCCATCTGGAAGTTCATAGATACAATAAATGAATATATTTCCATCTTCTCCTGAAGAGAAAATTAGATTAGTATCTCTAGAATATAATACATTAGTAATAGAATTTCTATGACTCTTTAAACCCTCCCATGAATGCCCATCGTAATGTTCAAAAACTGGGTATGGATATAAATGAAGATAGCCGTCTGTAGTTCCTGCGGCTAAAGAAAAAATATTGTATTTTTTCGAACGTATTTGGCAAACAGAAAAAATTCTTTCTGAAATTTGAGTCAGCTAACAATATTAATAATTATTAAAATACACTTGAATTATTTTGGTTATCATTTCCTTCTGCGATAGATATTTCTGATATCATATGTTTAGTCCCTGACTGGGTCCCGCATGCTATAATGTTTGTTTTATCTGCCAAATTTAGTATTGTACCACCCGTATAAGAGATATATTTGCTTGAAAGCTTTTCTCTAAAATTAAAAATGAGATGTTTATATTTTACATTCTAAAGTCGAATAAACTATATTCGACGACCATCCCTTCACTACCGATGGTATAGACATATAAATCTTGATCGTGGAATATTATATTCTTAATAGTCCCAGTATGAGGTGTTTCTATTTCTTTTAAAGTTTCTCTTGTGTAAGAGCGAAGAATATATAACGTTTTGTTACTTACCGCAGCGAGAATATGTCCACCATAAGAAAACTTTAACAAATGACAGTTTGCTTTAGGATTTTCATTATTTACAACGTCGTTATTGTAAAATCTCAATTCTTTATAGCACAAGTGAAAGAATCTTATCATTTCTCTATCTGATACTGCTAAGTAATAACCATTAGGGTGAATTGCTACTGCTAGAACGTCCATTTCTCTATCTTCATTTTCTTTTTCAGTTAAAAGAATCTTGCAATATTCACAATGTCCAGTCAAGTAATTCCACACTCTTACTGTTTTGTCTGTTTGTGAAGTAGTCACAATAATCGGCCTTTGCAGAGCGATGTCCATAGAAGTAATCGGACCTGAATGAAATCCATCACATACCAGGTTAAATTTAACTCCATCAAATGTTTCATTTCTTAGATTTTCCAATATGTTCGAAGTATTAATAGTGCAAATCTCATTTGAATTGAATGCGATAGCCAAATGATCCTCCTTGCTATCAAATGACAAACCGACAACTTTCGCAGGTTTTTCTCTGCTAATATATCTTATGCTTTTATACATATGTTCATAATGGTTGGTCCTTTCAAGAAATAGTAAGTGTCCTTGTACAGATCCGATTACCATTCCTTTACTAAAAGCTTTGACTAAACTGGCGTTTTTAAAGAAATCATTAAAACAGTTAGATATATGCTGACGTATAACAAATTTTGTAATTCTTATGTTAGAATCGTCATCATCTAAGTCTTTAATAATACCTTTGCTTATCTTATCATGATCTCCCTCTAAAATATAAACATCATTCTTGTCTGTTATGGTAATCAAAATAGGTATCTTTCCAGATACCCAATCGTGATCAATAAAATTATTATTACTGATATTTAAATTATGCACAGGATTTTTAAAAGCCTTGATTGAATTCTCATAGATATAATAAAAAGACAAATCGCTCTGTCCGGTAGTACATATAATTTTATTTTCTATCGAAATTTTTGTGACTTCTAATGATAAATCGAAAATGCACTTGGGCTTGTAGTTATCTTCTCTAAAGGGTTGAAATATTTGAAGATCCCAAATTACGCCTTGTAAGTATTTTGTTTTGCTATTTTCATTGTTTAATAGGCCCAAACTGACTACATAATTGCCATCAACATAGAAACTGGAATATTTGAATTCCGAATAAATCGTAGAAATCACTTTTCTTTTTGGTTTGAAGATTGTTAAATTATTGAAGTTTAGTTTGTTTACTTTATAAATTGAAATGCAGGCAGTTTTCGCTCTTTTCTCACAAACTAATAATAGACTATTATCTGATGATACATTCATCGAAGTGATTTTCTCGACTTCTGGATCATTGTAAATGAACATTATATCGTTTTTTCTCATGTCTTCTCTTACAAATAAATCTCGAATAGCGATGTGATGACCTACTGGATAAGCAATTGCTTTCAAATTTTCTGATACAAAAAATAACGAGTCTCTTATTTCTAGATCTAGGTCTGCACCGAAGGCTTTTATTATGTCTACTTTTAATGATGAGGTGTTTTTTCTTCTGTCTATCATTGATAGTTATCTAAATAATATTTAATTTATTAATTAATAGTGGATAATAATTATGAGTCTTAGTTTTTAAATAGGGATGAATTTTGATATAATTATGTAAATTTCGTTTTATAAAAAGACACATCTCAATATGTTTAACTTTAGATTGAATTTAATTTTTGGTATTAAAAAGTATAGACACATATAGGATCTCTATAGCAAGATTAACTTTTTTATAATTTGATAAACAATTGTATTAAGTTATAAAAACATTTCGGATTTTTATTTCATAAGAAAGGTTATTGAATATTTTTTCATAATATTTAGACAAATTTCACCATAGAGTTTATTTTTAGTAAATATCAGTATTGATCTTAAAATATTGAATATAATACATCAAGTCTTTTGTATATGCGCACTCCTTATTATTCGGCCAAGCATCTTTATCAATATAAAAATTATTTTCATTATCCATGTTATACCAATTAGAAATAGCTTCTTTTAAATTCGTATTATTCATTAATCTCTTTTTCCACTGAAATGAATACATGACAAAATCATGAAGATAGCAAGCAGGGGACCATATTCCCCAATCTTTCTTATCATCTTTAACTTTCATGATTGATTTCACGAATTTTTCTCTATGATCTTCTGAATTAAGAACATTATTGATATTGAATGAAGTAAGTGAAAAATTACAATTGGCTCCAATCAAATTGCAAATTCCATAAATATCATATTGAGAATGGATCAAAAACACAGGTACTCTTATATTTTTATAAAAGTATTCGGGTAGAAAACATTTCCATTCGTCTTTTTCATTACAATAAGTTTTTAGCAGAGGTTCAAAATTCGGCTTTGTGTCTTTTATTAAATCTTTCCATACGACACTAAAATTATAATAAGGATTAATTTTATTTTCATAATCTAAAATGAAGCCGGAGTCTGATATTGTTCTGACATCTGAATTTGGTAGATAATCTGCGATAAAATTTGAATAAGTTAAGCTAGCTACTCCTCCCGCAGATGCTCCCGAAATGATAACTTTATTTGCCGTTTTAAAGTTCATTTTATGACTGAGATAATTGATAGCACCTATAGTATTGTTGAAGCCTCTAAAATAAAAAAGATCTTTTCCATCACTTATTTCATCGTTATTGAACCCTAGAAATCCTCTTCCATCACAATAATTTAGGAAAACTTTATTCCAATTGTTAAAATTAGGATTATTTAAAGAGTCTGAAGATAGTATATATCCCCATCTCTTGAAGAAGGGATATTTTCCAATAAAATTTAGAATTATTTGAGTTATGCTGATATTTGAACTTCCTAAGTAAGTTTGTTTCCTTTTCCAGCAACTAGATAGAGTGGAATTGTATACTTTCTTGCTACACCACCCACCTCCGTCGAAAAATATAAGAAAATTATTTATTCCATCACCAGATCCTTTTTTGATGAAGAAAGTATACGGACTTCCATCTAAACACCTTGCTCCAGTTGATTTTTCTAATTCTATTATATCAAAAAATTCTATTTCTTTGTTGTAAAACAATATACCAATAAACAAGATTAATAGGGACAAAAATAGATAAATCGATTTATACATTGTAGAATATAAATTTTTATAGTATGTAGTTTAATATTATGGTGGTTTTTTTATTTTAATCATAAGATTTCTTATGTCTATTTAATAAAACCGTTTTATTTAATTAAAATATTATAGAATTATAAAGTGAAATTTTCTATTTTCTTAATTTTATTATTTTATTTACATTCCACATTTGATTACATTATGTAAAATTATTATTCTCATTTCGATCATCATGGATCTAAATTACTTTTTATTTAATTAATTATTAAGCTTGTTTAATTAGTTGACAATAATCTCAGAATTTTTCCTATTCGTTGCATTCATATATTCAAAAATACTTTGAAATAGGAAAATAACAAAAAAATAGAAACTAAGGAAGGTAAAAAAATCTTAAACAAAACAACTATCATCATATTAGCATTATAACTAATCATGAAAAATGGAATCATCATAATAAAAAAGTATATAATAGTAAGTAAAGTCCTCTTCGAAGTCGTTCCGAAATCATCTGTGTGATTCCATTGAGTATCATAATTTTTTCGCAGCAATCTCTGATTTTCATCATGTTTATGAAATCCGAAATTATATTCAATCCATTTCTTTAAATTCGAATTTAAAATGTAAGTGTACTCTACCCAAATCCCGATTACTGCAATCAAATATAAATGAATAAGAGTGCAGTTAAGATAGGCATCATTTTCAAATCTTTTAGCAGTACCAATATCTCCACAACCCTTTAAATCAACAATATCATTAAAAATAATTTTATTCGGATTTAATCTTCTCAGGGTGTAATAAAGTAAGCTATAAGCGAAGAAAATACCCAAATGAGCTAAGAAGAAATTTCCAAGATCACTTGAAACAAAATTAAAAAGTTGATAAGGATTATCAGGGTTCAGCATCAAAATAAAAAAGATAAAATAGTAAATAGAAAATCCGAGAGAGCATCCTAATATGATTTGATTAATACCATGAACGCCGAGAAGGAGTCTTCCTATGCAGATTAAAATTATCACAAAAATAATTAGCGAAAGAAACAAATATCGTTTATCCGAATTAGTTTTCAATTCCTTTTCATTTTCATAAAAGATTAACTTCCACATACTTAAATAAAAGGCCATTGAACATAATGAATGTCCAGATGGGTTGGCCCAGCCAGCCTCGCATTGATAGGGAAGGATAATTTCACTCACCCAATAAGGCCTGTACTGAGCATAAGTCATCTTAAGAAATCCCGTCAAGAAATTGGCTATTGAAATCACAACTATTAAAATGAATGTCTTGTAAATGTTCAAGAAATTGTAAAATATGAACATAATTATTATCATTACTCTTTCAGTACCGAAAAAAGAAAGAAAATGTTCAAACGGTATCATAAATTTTAAATTCGTCTGCATCCAAGGAATTATTTGAATAGATAAATTCCATATGAAATCTCTTGTTACATATTCAAAGACGAAAACAAGAGCTATAAATATCGTAAGATACGTCAATCGTCCTTTCTGGATTTGACTTAGATTTGGCATATAAATATATTTAGAGTTATAAAAATATATAGAGATAAAATAATTTAATTACATTAAATTAATAAAATAAATTATTAAGAAAATGAAATTATAATAAAATAAATGATAATTTTTTTAAATAATTAAATAAAATGAGTATAAAAGACGGAGGTAAGATAAATCTGAATTTTTATTTAAAAGCAAATGTCAAAATTGAAGAAAGTTTTTCAATTACTAAAATTCCAAATGAAACGAAAATGCAAATTGATGAAGACAACGTAAATTAATTAAATTAAAAATTGCTGTTTAGGATTCAAAAATCGACCCATTCGGAAAAAATTCAAATATGATTGAATATCAGTTTAAAATTGAAAAAAATGCAGAAAATGAGCCAAAACCAGAAATTTACTCAAAAATGTATGACGAAGATTCCTACGGAAAAGAAAAATCCAATTCAGCAGAGAAATTTTCAAATGTAAATAATTTAAGTGAGAATCTCTCTTATGAAATGGGTCCAACAGCAAACAAAACAGCTCATCCTAAAATTTTTAAGACTACTGTAATCCAAAGAAAGAAAAGCGTCAACTTTAAAGTTATAAAAAACAAAGAAAGAGACCAAGGAAATTCAAATTCACAAAATGAAATTAATCATAATGAAAAAATAAATAATAATAAAAATAATTTTAATAATTATTTTATTGAAGAACAGAGTAACAGCAACGGGGAGAGAAGAACAAGCTTTTTAGCGTGTGAAGACTCAAACAAGGAAGAGAATATTAATTTCAAGACTATATCTTCAAGAGGACACATTGGTAGAGAATTTAATATGATGCCTTTTAACGAAATCAGTTTGATAAATAAAATTAATTATGGAAACAATATTCAAAGTTCTTTTTCTTCAACACCAAACGAAATAAATATAATTAAAACAGAGTTTCAAACAGCCAACTTGGATAAAAGACCCGGATATCTTTCGGGATATCAGAAGAAAGTAAAAAAAGAGACATACATAGATATTCTAATCAAAGCAGCAGACAGAATCACACAATTAGGCTACTTTTCTACTGAAAATCCAATAACATCTAATGCCTCTATTCCTTCTTTACACAGTGAAGTCTCAATGAACGATGAAGTCAAATTCAAACCAGCTTCAATCTTAGAATACACCCAAGACTCGTTTATTAACGACAACAAACACAAAATGGACTATGAGGCTATAGAAATCATTTCGAATAAAATCAATTCTGCCTCTGATTCTAATTCAAACGATAGCATGACTAACAATTCCAATCAAATTGACTGTGATGATTCATCAAATGGGGAGCAAAACAGCTTAACGAGCAGACATAAAAGCAAATCAAGATTAAAAAGTAGCTCCAATAGTAAGAGATTAATTTAATTCAATCTTATCTTATTAAATAATTAATTTTAATTTTAGAATTATGCGATAACAAAAACTGTCAGTCTTTGGCTCTAAGAAAAAAGGTGACCATATGCAAAAAGAGGATAGGGAAAGGAAAAATAATGAGGTTGTGTCAACTTTGTCTAAGAGCCTGGAATAATCGTCAATATTGTTACTATTGTTATTCTATCTACAAGGATTCGAATATAAATAGTAGCGGAGACGGAAAGAGCTGGATTATGTGCGACGGATGCTCATCTTGGGTAAATTTGATTATTGACTTTTTAATTTCTAGCATCATGTTAGTTGTGAAGAAAAAAAAGGTTCCTATAACAACCTAAGTAAAATCCTCAATGATGACAATTTCAAATATTTCTGTCCATATTGCCGAGAAAAAAAAGCAAAGAATAAATTTAGTGGAAATAGAATTTCCAAGGATTTGCTTAATAAGCAAAAGAAACCAAACAACAAATTACAAAACTGTAAAATCTTGACTTTATATTTTCTGCCTAGATTATAGAAAAGAATACGAAATAAGTTTCAAATATTCCAAATCGAAAAGAATCAAAGAAAAATTGAAGATGATCGAAAAAGAAAAAAAGATGAATGAAATGAATTCCTTAAGCGAAAGGAAATCGAAAAAAAAACACATGTTAGAAAATTTTGAAGTTCCGAATTTGAAGAGAAGAGAAACAGCTCAGTCTATAAAAACGAATGGCAATCATAATTTTTCTCTGTTAAGTAAATCAAATAAATCTTTACTTTTTACATAATAGCTGACAATGACAACAGCAGAGAAATAATTCATGATTTACATAGAATTAAAGATAAAGTTAATAGTTTAATTAAATAAAATTGATTTTTAAATAAATATAAATTTTTAATTTTTGTTTTTATTAATATAACATAATTAAAAAATATATACTATAATTCTTATATTAGAATGTAATTTATTAAGATTATTTAACCAACTTAGGAAATACCCTAATTACTACCATGGTCAATAAAAATGTGCCTATGACTAAAACAAACATCAATATCAACTTGAAAAATCCTATTTTGAGATCGTATTGAAATTCTTTTAATTTCTTCATTGAATTGTCTGTTAAAATTTTATCTTTTTCTTGGATTTTTTCTATTTTTGTTAATTTTTTATTATCAGTTGTTAGAATTTCTCCGAAATTTCTAGCGTAATTTTTCATATTTCGGGTATAAGAAAAAATCTCATTGTTTATTTCTTCCTCCATTTCTTTATCAAGATTGTGAGAGGTTAATTTGTCATCTAAAAAAAGGGAAGACGTTTTAGTTTTTTGTGGTAAATCCGATTTGATTTTAAGAATTTGATTCAATTTTTGATTCGAAGCGATTTGCTCAAAATTTCTGTCCTTATCTAATTTCTCATTTATTTGAATTTTGTTATTCTTGTTTTCTTTTTCAAGCTGTTCTTCATTTTCTTTTCCTTTCAGATTTTGAATTTGTTCTTCGTCTAAGTTTAATTTTTCTTTTAAAAACTCCCTTGAGGTAAGAGATAGAACATCAGAAAGATTGTTAAATGTATCATGCTTTTTATCAACTGAGTTTATTATTTTATAGTATTTATCATAAGGAAATTTATTTTCACTAAAATTTGTATTTTCTTCATTACTAAATGGTAATTTATTTTCTATTTTAAAGAAGTCCGAGATGAATTCGTACTCTTTTAGATTTGCAATAAACTTGAGAATTTTATCCTCGATTTTTTGTATTTCTTCAATGATCACAGTGTTATCTAATTTATTCGAATTTTGTTTCAAAAGATTGAAATTTTTTATATAGACTTGCCATTTCTGGAAATGAACTAATTCTATCTCCCCAGATTGTTCTAATTCTTTTAATATATATTCCGTAAATGTAAGTATCTCGTAGAATTTATTAAGTGTTGAGTTATTTTCGTTCTGTTCAATGAAGGTATTAAATTTTATCATAATTTGTAAATAATTAATTAAAAGAAAATTATAATAATTATTTTGAATAGAAATTATCTGTAAATACTGAAATTTTTTCTTTATAAAATTTATTTATTAATTTGAACATACAACCATCTAAAACTGAATTTATATGCTGCAATTATTTGAAATGTTTTTTGATGGATTTAAAAGCATCATAAAATTTTAAATTGATTAAAATTTATTTAAAAGATTAATCTTCTCCTTCACTTCATTTATTTTCATTTGATAATTATATTTAAATAATTATAAATAATGGATAACAATGAATTAGGTCAGGACTGGTACATTGGAAACGAACCTGAAGTAGATTTTTCGGAATTGAACAAATCACATGTAATTACCAGATACACAAACACAGTAAAATCTTAAATAAATATTTAAGATCAATAACAATATAGACACTTCAGATAATAAAGCAGAGAAGGCCTTTGAAATATTGAAACAATTTTACGATTCTTCGAAGGATGAGAAAGTTAACAAAACTTCTCATAAGCGAAATTTAAGTAAGACAACTTGCTCTACAGCAATTGAGAACCCGATAAGCCGCTTTGGGCAGTTAAGAAGAGACATCGCTGCAATTGAGAAAGATTTAAATTTTTATAAAACTAATGTAATTATAGAAATATTTTATCCTAATTATTTAGATTCATCTTTACAAAGGAACAAACTCATTAGAGAAGTGCCAAGCTGAGTTGAGAAATTTAAAAATCGTTGCAGAGTTTTTACAATCATCAGAAAACTATTCGATTTTTTATACCTTAAAACGTGGGGCAATGAAATTAGATGGAGATTACAATCTTCTTAACACGGCAATTTATGATCGTTTAAATCAACGATTGATAAACAAACTGGATGCCATCAACCATTTAAAAGCAGAAAAAATTAAGGATTTACAAGATGTTGAATATGAGCTATATTTGACGCCTGATACAATGAAGATTAAGCTCTTCACAAAGATGTCAGAAATAAAGGCCAATTTGCAAAGTATTAAGAGTAAAATCGGTGAGTGGGACATTGTAAATATTGAAAATAAATTTATTATAAAATCTTTTAATTTTAGAAAACAAAAAAACAGACTATCAGCGATGTCGTTACTCATATCAAAAACAATCTACGCTTATTTGATAAAGACTATCAAAAAGAAATTTTTACTAAAATGGAAGCACTAAATACCAAACTTTCTCAGTTGAACGAAGGCAAGGAGAATTTTTATCAAACTATCAACAAACAGAAAATCGATGAATTGTATGATGGATTCATTTCATCAAAGCATGTTGAGGATTTAATTTTTAAAACTCTAACTAAAATAGAATCTCTTGAAAATAAACATGAAGAAGGCGCTTTTATTTTCCTTAAATTAAGAGAAATTATCGAACAACAAGAAAAATTAAATTCTGAAATTCAGGAAAACAAAGAAGTTCTTACTAACCTTAATCAGGGAATTAAGAATAATGTTGCAACAATGAAAAAGAATTTGGCTCATTTAAAACAAAGAATTTCAAAATTAAAAAAATAATAGTAATAATAAGTAGAAGAATTCTTTATTTATTTAAAAAATATTTTTAAAATTATTTAATTTAATTAATTAACAGTCAGATTGAAATAGAAGTTTGCAGACTTCTATCCCAAGGCCGGGTTTCAAACATTAATTCTTGCCCCGTGGCCACTATCCTCACATAATCAATTCCAATTTCAGGAAAGGATTACCTACTGATTGAAATAATTTGGTTGAATTAGGTATATTAATTGACATTTATTTTTATTTTATGGGAAATATAATTTTTAAGAAATTATATTTAAAAATAAATAATTATAAACAAATTTAAAATTTAAAAATTTTTGCCTTGATTTTAAAATAATAAATAAGGAAATCACTATAAATTAAATAATAAAATATTTATATTTTATATAAATATTAAATAAATCATGGGGATTGGGGATTGGGGATTGGGGATTGGGGATTGGGGATTGGGCCCAATCCCCAATCCCCAATCCCCAATCC
>Ga0169931_10008993_pt1 | contig 14480 bp, 7 predicted proteins | sample Kivu_15m_20L_FD_129675 | JGI IMG/M metagenome (GOLD analysis project Ga0169931, IMG submission 129675) | Freshwater microbial communities from Lake Kivu, Western Province, Rwanda to study Microbial Dark Matter (Phase II) - Kivu_15m_20L... | ecosystem: Environmental > Aquatic > Freshwater > Lake ...
AGTTAGACGAGACTTAAACTTTTATTCAGCAAAAAAAATAAAATTTTTATGACAAAAATGCACATAATAAACTTCACATATTTATTATTACAAAAACATATTGTTTTTTCAAATATTTTTTTTCGGAAGCCACAGGTAAGTTTAAGTTATTTTTAAGAGATTAGTATAAACGTTTTTCTCATTTTCCTATTTTTATAGATAAAGAAATTAATTTTTATTTTTTACTTCTCATAGAATAATTGTTCTTTTGTTTTAAACTCTACTAATATCATCAATCACAATATTAAAAGTAAAACAAAAATACAATAATAACAAGTTGTATCTGTTAGTATAAACTACTATTATAAATAAACTAGAGTGAAATAACTTATTAAAATTGTTGTTTATAAAATGTAGAATGCTCAATCAAAAGTAAAATATAGTGATTTTATCATACAATAATCCCTATTTTAACACAAGCTAATAGAGTAAAAATACGATGAAGTATAGCAACATTTGAACTTATATTCACATGCGCAAATAGTGTATGCACACATTCGGGAATGAATCATCAAATCGATTCTATTGTTCTAAACTCATAAAAATAATAACTACAAAATTATGTCTTAAAATATACTTATGACTCAGCTAAATTAATTTATTTTCAAACGAGGCAGGCAATTTATATAAAAGTTTATTATATTTAAAAACTTTTCTTAAAAATAAAACGATATTTTGAATTTACAACTATGACTACTGAAGGAATTAATGATTTGTGGTAACTGCAAAAGGTAATTATAATAACCCTTTGATCTAATTTAACATATCTTCTTCCAAAATGAAGAAATCGATAAAAAAATTACCCATACATTTAAATTTCTTTAACTAAGTGAGAACGAATGCTTTCTGAAACATAGAGATCAACTAAAAATTGATCAATTAAAAACAAATAATTTTATTTATTTAATACTACATCTTCTAAACTGATTATTTGTATAATCTTTAGTTTGTCATACTTTTTTAGTTGTTATTGATTTTTTAATTATTATTTTGTTTGATTTAATTTAAGTTTGCTTCGAATTCTTACTTGAACCTTTGAAACTTTTAGGTTAAATATTTTTTTATTTTTTATCGATAAATAAGATTTTATTTGATAATCGATAGCTATTTAACTATGTCAACCTTTTTGATAGCAATAAATTTTACTGCTAAAATAATTCTTTCTTCAGAACTGCCAAAAATATCTCTAAAAATTTAGACTAATAAGTCGATAATACGTAATCAAAGATCATTGTTAGTGATTTTTACTGCAAAATAGGCGATAACCAGCACTACTACAACCCCAAGCAACATCTTAAGTTGGCCCTCGTAGTACTATTTGTTTTTATTTTGCTCAGTCAGCAGCTCGTGGTGCGAGCTCACTTTTTCGTTCTCCTGCTCCGCAGCTTTCCTCATCACATGCGCGATGTACTCCTCACTTGTTTTTGGCTATTCGTCCATACCGCCTTTTTAGTTTAATTAATATTATAGAATCAATCGTAATTTGATTATCTATCAAACAGGGAACTCGCTACCGCCAGTAATGTAGTTAGTCTCTCTAGCCCTATGATAAAATTTATTGGAGTCAGTGTTTTAGAGATAGGCCGTCTGATAAATAAATTCTGCTCCCTCATCGCCTGTTATGGCTTTCATTTTCAAAGTATTAATCGATTGTTCCATCATGGGGGTCACACAAAGTCCAGGGCTCATGTTGATCACTCGTTGTCCTGCCTTGACTTGCCTGCTGAATAGATATACTATTACCTTAGGACGAAACGACCCCAAGCATTCAACAACATTTTGCTAACCGAATAGGAACTAGGGAACCAGTTATCCCATTTTTTATTCTCCACATCCTTTAAAAACTCATGAGCAGCTGCGACGATATCATCCTAAGTTTGAGCAGGGTTTTCGAATCGCTCCTGAGAATGCTTAGGGTAATGTTTGAGAGCACTATGAGTCGAAGACACATTCACAACGGTGGCAGTGTCCGAGAGCAAAGGTAAGACGTGTTTGGTGAAATTGATGACTCCTAGAATATTTGTGCTGATATCGATAGTACTTGCCTCAACAGTTGGATATGTTCCTTGCAGGGCCTCTAAAGTCATGCTTGATATTCCGGCATTATTGAACAAAACGTCAAATTTGATGTTGGCATCAGTGAATCTTTTGACAAAATTTTGAATACTCTAAGTAGAAAGGATGTCAAGAGTAGCGCAAGTGATTTGTTTGTTGACATCTAGCTCCTCCCATTTCTTGTATGAGACTTCTGGAGCCTCACGACTAGTGGCAATAATCTTAGCCTGGGGCTGTCGTTTCAAGAAAACTTTGACGAGGTCGTGCCCGAGGCCCTTGTTAGTGCCAGTTATGAGGATATATGGTGTCTGTTGCATTCAACAATAATAATTCTCTTAGATATAAATTCTATCGAATAAGATCAGAAAACTATTACAAAACAAACATTAATATTACCTAATATATAATTTCAATATTTTTGGTCACTATTAGCAATTATTATGAGCCTAAATTATGCATACAAAACTAAAAACGAATAAATATCTAATTTTTCTTAAAAAAATCCAAATAAATTGAGTATTTTATCGTTTTGGATTACTTCATAAAATCAATTTTCTTACAGATTTATGTGTTCTTTATATTTTTTTTTACTCTAATCTTATTATCTGATTAAGATAACCCTTTTATACTTTCCAATTAAAAATCAACAATGCAGCCAAAGCGCAGTTCCAATCCTAGATACCCCTCAAAACAATCCCAAACAACATCCCTAGGCTCCATTGGCAACTCAGACTTCATCTTCAACAAAACCAGCCTTCTTTCCTCAGCCCTTGAGAAACTCAAGACAAAGAAATCATCAGCCCCAAAAAGAGTCAACTAGTAGCCCATCCCTCTCTAGCGCTCCCAACCCACCAAAAAGATCAAAACAAACACCGAAGCTGTACTCAGCTATACCCCCCTCCAGAAAGATTTCTACAATTTTTTCACCATTAACAAAATAACTCTGAAAAGCGTTAAGATGGTCCCTTAGCCGAAAATGTAAGTGGGAAGTGTTTTATTGAGTGCGATATGCGACAGAGGAATCGGTGGGAAATATTTGGTTGCTAACTTGAACAGAAACAAAAAAGCATATATCGACTACATGGATATCCCCATGTTCGTTCACAATTAGGAAGCAGGCGTCCAAGCTTGCGAGCTATACCAGTAACCAGGCGACTTCGCCATCGGTACAGTCGTTAAAAGCAGAACAGTAGGCAAAGTGCAAATGTCCCTAGGAGCTATCTAATAAGTTGATGAGACCCAGCTTAGAATAGGCCAGGTTCTGGTCGGTTAGATAAAAAGCAAATAATAAATGGGATGCCATTTGAGAGTAAAAGGCCTTAAAAAGAAAAAAGCCTACCTACCTCGCAGCTAGTTCACATAGTAAACCTACTAGCTGTTATCATAAAATAAACAAATTATTGTGGTGATCAAGGAAATAGAAACGCACTCGTATATTGTTCGAGTCAATCTTATTACTAACTAACAACTTACGCTTAATTTCAAAGGAGTGTAAGAGGAAGAAATGAGTAAATTGTAATTACAACATTACGTCGTACCTGGTACTCTACTCAACACCAAAATAGTTAAAGTTTTATCCAATGGACTCATAGTAAAATTTTTCAAAATATTCCTAGGATACATCCACGCAGACCACCTTCTCCGTCCGCTCAACTCATACAAAAACGATTAAAAATTACTAGCACGTATCATATTCCAGTGTGCAAGTCCACCGACCATTTATCTATCCTAGCGACATGCAGACCTTAAAGTATACTAACCAAACAGAGATCTCTACGAATCTATAGGCAAACCTGAGTAATTAAGATAGATTCAAAATTCCTACTTAAATCCGGAGACTTAGTTTTACTTGCATCCCTTGAACATGCATTCATAAATGGCAAATATTAATAAATTTTGGGCCAAATAAAACAATTATTTTGAGGGATATCAGATCATGACCAGCCGCAAAATCGGGGCTAGGGTGGGTGATATAATCAAACAAGTTCCTTTTTCTAATTTCAAAGTATTCGGGCAGACCTAGGGCAGGTTCAGAGTTATGTGTCTGGATGTATGGAACAAAGTGATCAAAGTAACCAACGATGTCATGCTTCTCAAGGCTAAAAATTTACTCAGCGATACCTAATAGATCTAATAGAATAGTAAATACGCAGGATTTGTAACTAATTTTAACCAAAATGGCGTTGTTGTATAGTTTTGCAACAACATAAAAGGAATATTATCACAAAGAGAGCTCAAACTTAACAACATATAGTTCAGTTAATCCGACATAGGAAAGGGAATATAAGTCTATGTAGTAAACGTCAAAAAGAATTATCTTGGACTCACCTTGACCCCACCTTAACTTCGCAAAAACAAGACCTAAAAAGACGGTAAATAGTAGAATAAAACTGGAGATAACAATTAGAAGGATTGGGCCTAGTCGGGTATCATCCAGAGTATCGACCCTAAAAGCATCCATCCGATCTACATCAAACTCAAAAGCAGACTTATCAAGATAAGTATCTTTGATGGCATCCGGCCTCCATCCCTGCAAGATCTGCCACTTATTCAAGATCTCTAAGGCAACTTTACTGTAGGATAGAGAATAAAAGTTTTCCACAAAAAAGGAAAGCATTACCTTTACCCTCCCGAGCAACTCAGAGACGCACAACTACGATTTTGTAGAGTCACTAAAGTCCAAAACAACTCTCTTAGAGTTCAAACCAACGATAACTAATTCAAGACCTGTCATATCTGTGACGTGACTGATATCATCTCCCCTGCTCCTCTTCGCTAATACCAGATCGGCTAGTACACGATTGGCAGGGTAATCGACCAGCAGAATATAACCCTCAGAAAATCAATAGTTTAGAAAGGAGTTCCAACTAACATGAAAACGGTTCTTCAGAACTATGGAGAACAAGAAAAGATGGGTGATTACAGAGCTAGGATATAAGCGGTTGGTCCCTCTGCTCTTAAAGTCGATTTCGTTGCTTTTGGATATCTTAAAGCCTTGACTTAGAAAGGATGTTTTGTGTCACTAAATCGACATTTTGATGTTAGGATTGATAAATCTGAACTAAGTGATCATTTTTTATAGCGTCCAGAACTTGTCTTTTCACCCAATAAAATTGTTCTTTTGAGACTGATCAGCAGCAAACAAAAAGCATAAGGTAACGTGGTGCAGTTCTAAGGAAGTCTCAGAGAAAGTATTATCAAGTTCGGTTTCCCCCTAAACGACTAAATCCTTTAAACTGGTGTGGGTCTAACAGTGCATGGTACGGTCAGTGGCTACGCTAAAGGAAAAGGACTGGTCAAACTAAAATGTTCAAGATTCACTGGAATAATAGGTCTGCGAAGTGTTTAGGGTAGTGGCTAAGACTAGACTTTAGAAAAAGTTCTACCCATCGGAAAATAGTTAGTTTGTAAGATCATCGAGTATAGTCTCTAGAACTAAAAAAGGTTGATTAGGCTATCTACGCTTAAAAGGGATTTTAAAAAATATTAGAGGCTGGAGACTACATTCTAGAACGATGCAAGGATATAAAGTTTGTGGTAAAATTTTAAACAACTGTCATAAGTGAAACCCTAGGAGTAGATATAGGTTTAGGAAGCTGGAAATGTTAGCGAATAGGCAGAGTATAATAGACTCAAAAAGTTGCTTAATTTGAAAGGTATGGAAGTTTAAGATGATGCTGAAGACGACTAAGATAACCAGTAGGAGTAGTAAGAGTAGTAGGGTGAGGCTATGGATGAAGAGGTAGCATAGTAAGGATAAGAAGTCATGGACTAATAAGACTAAGATGTATAAGAAGATTAGTAGCATGAAAACTTATAGTAGGCAAAGATTGACACTTAGAAAAAACACTAGGCCCACCGCAGAGCCGCTCAATTCTAATCCCTCCCTCACTCCAAATAATTCTACCAATCTCTCCTCCTCGCCAACCCCTCCCCCTAGAGTCATCTGCTCTACATCTCCTCCCTCATTCCTACTGCCGCTCCCTAATAAATCCGAACCCAATTCGTCAAGGCAATTAACAGTCTTTCCTCAGTAAAAGACAAAGACAACATGTGGATCTCATGGCTCAACACCTAGCTCATCCTTGGAGATTTCCCAGGAACAGTTCAGAAGGCAATCGCTGCCAACGTGGCCTCGAATGTTTATTTCAGAATATTGGAGATACTAACATAGCAATAAAATTGGTAAGTAGCTATTGCTTTTGCGAGAAAGATGTTGAAGAAGTTCAATAGAGAAGCCAAAGCCTATATTTCCTTTTTGACTATGATTAGCAAATATCAGCAAGCAGGCAATACGGTTAGTGATGATTTATCGTGGAGATAGGTCAAGCGAAGAGCAATTCAGTGTCTTAAATCCAACTAAGTTCTTCAGCTTGAAGAACATTATGCGATTACTTTGTTTTCAATAGGACAACAATAACAAGGCCGCAATCTTTTCTAGTAACTCATAGCGAGACATCCACGAAGGTAACAATATAAATATTCAGAGTAGACCTATGGTCAGTGTACGTTGATCAGTAAGTTCGTTGGGGTAACCCCTAGAAAGCAAGAGGACTGTTGTAGAGGGGACTTTCGGTGGGTCTCAAGAGGAGAGGAATGGTCGCTTTGCTGAAGAAATACTACAAAATGTAGTAAGAACAAGGAAACAAGGATGCTGCTGGTAAATTGCTGAAGAGGGCTCAGGCTATGGCTACAGCCTATGAGGAGGTAAGGTAATAAGGTGAGGAAGATGAATAAGATATCAGTGATTGATTTGTTTATTCTATTATCATGCTTATATTTAGATAAATATTAAAACAACATCAAAAACATCCTTAATATATTCTCTTTTTGGTGTTTATCTGATTAAACTCAAGCTATAAATATAGAAAATCATAAATGGTCAAAAATATTTTCCATTTAAACAATTATATATAAATAGTATAGTTTATATATATTTTATCAAAGCCTTTCGGCTTTTATATAAAAATAGTATAATAAGAAATCATTTTTTTGTTTCACCAGTATTTTTATTGGTTACTTAAAGATGATCTTTCTTATATAAAATGTATTATCTCCTTATTTTTTTCTATTTTGATTTATCAACACCTTATTTCAATCTGTTTTTTTCCTACTTTAATTACTTTTCTTGATTTTAATTAAATTTTATTTTTTTTATTTCTATCTATATTCCTAAGCTTTACAGCATTCTTTTATTTTGTGTATCTGCAACGCTTTTTTGTTATTTATTAGTACATTCAACTATTTAGGGCTTTTTAGGTCCTAATTCATTATTTTATTTTATAAATATTACGAATATTTTTTATCTTTTTTAGTTCGAGGTACCTTTTTTATATTTTTACGGATGTTTTTCACCTATTTTTTTGTTTTTAAAATACAATTTTGGTTTATGTTAAGTAGTCACAGCTTTTTAATCATATTTAGATGTTTTTGTCGGCAAAAGATTATTTATTTGTTAAATTTTTATTAAAACTTAGCTGATTTTTCTTTTAAATTTTTCTCTTCAGTTTTGTTTTTTGTAAATAGATCCTTAATAATCATCTTTATAATAGTAATAAAGTCCATGAAGCAATTTATAGATTCTACCATAAATCCAATAGAAAAGACAGATACTATTATCAAAATTAACACTTATTGAATATCTTAGAGAATATCCGGCGTGCTTACTAGCTAGTAGTCTAAAAATAAAGTCGAAATTAAAAATATTTTAAGAACGTTGATGAGTACATAAATCCATATTTTTAGCTGACTTTTATGTACTCGGAAAGGCATTGATAAAATTAAAATCAGCACAAAAATCACTTATATAGCGACCAGTATGCTAAGCATAAGTTGGTATTTAAAGAATCGTAACATAAAATGCAAAATTTCTAATACTAGGTTTTTGAATGACATTTGCAAGAGAAGTATTGTAATACCAGATAGAGTGTTGTGATTGTTGTCGATGATGATTCTATTGAGTTTTTTATATACAGCATAGCATACAAAGTAGAAAGCGACGCTGCCCAGAATCGTAAAGAATCCAAACAAAATAACTCCTAGTTTTAATTTTTTTTGCCAGTATTAAAGAAAAATATCCATCTCATTTAAGCTGTCATGTAGAAAGAAAATTGTTAAATGTTGCCATCGAAAAGTAATATAAAAAGAAAGCCAAAAAGTTGAACTTACGTAAGAACATTGAAATTGGGTAATTAAAAAGTAGCCGAAACAGCAATCGACAAATCCAAAATCCCGCAAAAGTGATGGGTAAACTTAGAAGAAAAAAATTCTGAGTGTTTGCTAGCAGACCCCAAGAACTCGATTCTATATGCTTCTGGTTGGTATAATTAAAAGTAGTATACTAATGTTGATAGTTCAAGAATGAGTCGAAATTCGTAACATTTATTCTTAAGAATTCAAATATGATTGTTTAATCGATTAAATTCCATTTTTTTTCTATACTATGCTGATTCGATTAAAGATTTCTTTGATTACTTGACCATAATGCCTCTCGTGAAATTGGTAGAAATAAAGGTCATCGAGTAGACCAAAGAAGTAAACAAATGGTGAGAAAATACGTCGACCTGAAGGTACTGAAATAGCCAGTTGCATAAATTGATGATTTCTTAACAAAAAGTCAATGATGGATTGGGATAAAACAGAGTTAGTCTAGTTGATAGGAAAAGGATTGAAGACATAATTGTGTTAAGGGATATAGATAAGATTATTATTCTAGCTGTGTACTAAACTGTAGTTGTTGGAAGGTAGATTATTTAAAAGTTAACCTGTATTAACCTAGTTAAGACCTAACTTTCGCCTTCCATCACATTCAACTTTAGAACTAACAATCTTCGCAGAAAATAATAATAAAATAGTTAAATTAAAATATAACTTGTTTATTCATAAAAGTAAATTGCTAGTAAACCAAGTTTGTTCATTTTTTATGAAGAAATAAAATTTAAATCTTTTTAATCTTGTTAGACTGATATTAGTGTCCTACAGTACGCTAGAGCTCAATTATCAGTATTGATGATCTAACTACATTTTTATCAAAATATTTTATAAATCAGTCAAATTTTATAATGCCTATGTTGGTACCTTAAAGCATATATAAGTCAATCTATACTGTTTGAAGTTTAAGATTGTCTTGAAGTTTTAGTTCTTTTAGTTTATTGTATAACTCAATATTATAAATATACTTTATCATTAAATTTATGAAACAACCATCCCTATCCCGCTAATTCTAAGTTCGTGGAAGCGCCTTATGGCCCATCGATAACCGCTAAATCAGTCCCAGTCATTAACATAAAATCGCAGCCATCAAACTCAAGTATTAAAAACTTATCGATCAAAATCATTCACCATACAAACGACCACAATAGCTCAGAAATACCTAACATTACTAAAAAAATACGAGTAGAGAGGTAGAGAGAAGAAACATCGATAAGAGCGATAGGAATTAAATATATTACGGAAACGCAGGATTAGGCAAATATTCAGAAAATCAAAGAAAATAATACGATCCTAAAGAAAGGGTTGATTTCACCCATAATTTCTAGAGAAGAAAAATCTAAGCGCAGTAAACCTACATGGGAACTGAGATTAATCAATAAAAATACAATAAATCGGTTCCCTATTCGACTGATTCATACTCTAGGACAAGGGCCTACAGTCTTAATTCAGCTCAATAGGGACAAAACCTCAATAGACAACCTCTAGATATTACCCATTCTCAAAGATACTAATAGATCATCAACAAGTACTCACTACCTTCGGTAAGTAAATAATACAGCAGTAGAAGCAGATCATGCTACCAAACATAAACTTAGAACTAGTACGTTCCTACTAATAGATAACCTACTCCTACCAGGCATATATAGGCTAAAGATGTAAAAAAAAGATTAAATTCTAATCAGATTCAACTAAAAAATAAGTACATCGATAAGTACTCTAATGGCAAGAAACAGTTATCAGTCATAAGTTAAATTTCTAATTCCAATCATTCCTAGTCTCCAGAATAAAATAATCCTAACAAGACTTTTACACTTTAAAATAAAATACATAGTAAATCCTTGTATTAAACTTATTAAAATACTTCTACCAATAATGTCAATGCTGAGTCTTATCTAATCGTTGGCAACGATATCCCTGAAAAAAGAAATGATAGAAGCTTTTTCAAGGACTAAAATGGTGTGTAGACCTCCAACCTTCTCAAATAGAAAAATAAGAATGGCTCCTACAAATAACAAAAAATATGGAATAACAATATGCCAACAACAATATAGCAAACATAATATAAATAATACAGCTTCGAAAAAGAAACGAAATATGATTATCAAAGAGAAATATCCTAAAAAAACAGAAACAAAATTGAGTAGACTAATGCTTAAAAATCAGCTATTGATGCTATTATTGCAAAGTACTTGCACTATCCATCGAAAGAAGTCAAAGCCTATTCTAACGAAAAACAATATACTCCCTCCTATCATATGCCTGAAAAGTCAGCAAGAAACGATATATAGGGAAACTCCAATAAAGTTAAATCTAAGTACGGAGAACCATAATAATATAAAAGATAATACAGAGAATACTCAATAGACAAGCCCAAACAAACCTTAAGAGAAACTAATAAAAAACATACAAAAGATGACCAAAAAGATAGTTAAGGATATGGCTATACCCCTAGCAAAAGAGACACCAAAGACATTGCCCTTTAGATAAATCGACTAGACTAAAAGATAAAAAATATGTCCGCCAAGCAACAATAAAGAAATTACGTCGACTACTCTGAAAAATACTGTTCATTTATCGAATAGAAACCATAAAATGTACTAACATATAAAGAACATAACACTTCTATCAACGACACCACCAGCTACGATTCAAAGTACCAAGCCTATCTTCAAAAAATAAAGCCTCTTTATAGCTAGATAACTCTGCCTCATGTAAGAAATCCAAATAATTTTTCGATCAATCTAGTCGCCGTCACTAACGATCACTAGATATCAAACTAAGAATATATCCATAGTAAATAGAAGTCAAATAATCATTTGCTAGAGGAAAGAAGGCCCAGATCTCATCATAAAACATAGACTAATACCAGTCTTAAGACCTTTGTAAAAGTTTTAGCTGAGCAAGCCGCCTTCGACTAAGCCTTTAGAAACAACAAAATATGGTTGTAAGGAGTGTTCAAAGCCGACAAATGGAGTAGTATCAACCAACAACTAAAAATTAGAGGAATCGAGATGAGTCTCTAATAAATCAAACAAATATTCTAGCTTGGCTAAAATTAAAACAATCCTTTCTTTTCAGTAACCGATCATAACTGTGATTTCAAAGCAGTTGTTCATACTTACGAGAAAGCATAAAATTATTGGGAAGAAAATGTAGTGGGTCAGTTTTCTCAATAAAAATTGTTAAAAGAAGGATTGGACAAATTATAGGGTCAATAAATTCTTATCTAGGACCTAGTAAGATTTTTAAATTTGTAATCAGGCACCTTTTTGAGAAGTCGAGATGTCGCTCTCATCTACAAGAGGCTAAGCCAAAAAGGAAGAGTCAGCCTATCCTCACTCTTGAACAAGGTTTGTGGTCAGTGATTGATGTATCGTAAAAATGTTTTAATGAATAGATATTATTAAATCAATATTTAATATGCATAGTGAATCAACGCGCCAGTAGTCTTTTTCTTTAGTTATTCTCTCTTATCCTTTACGACCAATCGTAGGTAAGAGGAAGTTTGGTAACTAGTAAAATAGCACATGCCCCCATGACTCCACTAAACATCCAGCTCAAATCATAGCTCTTAGCTACAATCACAAGCAGACACTCCACGAAGTTAGAAGCAGCAAAAGCGAAAAACAACAAGCCATATATTTGAGGCCCATACCTGACTCCGAATATAAGCGAACTTACTGCAGGGAACATGCCGAGTAAACCTCCATAGCACACATATGCTACTATGATCACCAAGATATAGTATTGTTGAAGTTTTACGATATATGGTATGCTGAATGCCAACACTACGCTAATTGCTCCCAAACAACAAAAAATGGCTTTAAAAGTACTTTTGTCCAAAAAACATCCCCAAAGGAAACGACTAAACCCACAGGCTAAAGCTCCAACTGCACCTACTAGAGTCAAGAAACGATCATCAGCAATCAGTCCTTTCGCGTATGATTTATAATTTAGCGAAATCATAAGTCCAAAGTTAGACCCTATGTAAGCATACATATACCCAGAACGATAATAAAAAAGATCTGCCAGAAAATAAACTCCTTAGGACCATCCCTAGTCCTAGGGCACTCATTAACAATCTAGTTCTAATCTTTTCCTTTCTAATTATCATCCAACAACTATTTCTGCAATGATCCCGTTTATTGCTGAGTATTTTATGCAAAACTATCATCTAGTGTAGGCCAGAACATCTACCCATTCTTTTGCCCATAAGCCTTATCACCTACTTTAGAAGGTTTGTTATCGTATATTCTGCCCATATCAGTCATTTAGTAATTCATATTACCAAAAGGATTCTTAGGTTCCTAGTCTATAGCCGATTATCGTCTCTAAATTGCAAATTATGCCTGCATTAAATTGGCCAAGTTTTATTTCTATCCTTTCAGCTATTTAATCCAATCAGCGTCACTATGACCCGTAAATTACAATAGTAGTAAACTTCCTCCTGAAACTAAACCCAACAGAATACCACTGAGTGTCTGCAAAAAAGCTGGAAATTTGATGGCTATCTCCCGATCAAAAAACAAACTAGTGCCCCCGTTCAATAGACTAACGTTGTTAGGATTGATAATACTGGACGCTAGCATTGAAAAAAGAAGAGTTCCTAATCCACTTGCAGAAATTATGACTGCGCTTACCGTATTCTTTTTATGAGGGTAATATTGAAAACAGTGAGCTATCGGCAAAATGTATATTACACCAATTACTAATCCGTTACATAACCCGAACAGCACCGCAAACGTCAAGAAAGATTCAGCGTAGGACGCCATGTATGTTATCAGAAACATAGCAATTCCTGATACAAGACATACTAATCGAGAGGACACTTTTTTTGCATACTTAGCCGCAAGAAGCATAGAAATAGCCTGAGTTGACTAATCCTTACCTGTCCGAGCAGAGTTAGCGGGAAAAGTAAATTAGTCTGGTTTTCGGTGAGACTAGCATTACGCGATATGATGCGAAAGTATGAAGTCGCATAGGTTATGATGATTCCCCAAAGATACATCAACCCAACTGCAAGAGTGATCATGAATGCTCCGATCAGACAAACGATTCCTTTGAGCGTAAAGTTGCCTACCATTATGCTATTTGATTAAATATCAAACTACTCAAAAGTTTAATAATAGAGCATTAATCAAAAGTACCAAAACTAAAACCCTCACAAAAAAACATTAGCCTGGATTGATTTGTCTAAATATATAATTTATTAATTATCTGTGTTATATATTTCTGTCATAATTTATATCAGAATCCATGAAAGAATAGAGTCTCAATCAACCTTTCATCAATCGACAGGGCACTTCGTCATTAAAATCTAAACAGTCAATTTATATTTCCAAGCAGTCTGTCGCCAGTTCCAAACAATCTATGATTTCCAAGCATTCAGGCAATTTCAGCAATCCTGGCAATACATCATCTTCGCCCTCGTACGTTGCTCAATCTCGCTTGCTGATATACAAAAATGTAGTGCTGACTATAAGAAACCCCAAGAACATTATTTTTCTGATCATAACTCCCTTTCTCCTCAGTCTTTTTCTGTTCGTCTTCCAATCGCTAGCACAGTAAAACGGTCAAAGAACCCTCATCGATTCACCTTCCTCATAGATCAGCGATTTCATCCGTTGCGCTAGCCCCGGTTGCGTAACCCTTGACTATCGTATCGTAAGTCAACAAAATGGATCAATGCCTTAGTGGATAGACTATACACTATCATACATTAAAGCTCAAGGCAGGCTTAAGGAATAAGATTTTAACACTGGACCCACTATTAGTACTGTCGAACAACTGGAAAATTATCATAAGATGTTCAGCAATTTTCCAAATAAAACCCAGATCGGAGTTATATTTTGCGATGGGACTGTCCAAGACGAATGGCTCAAGAATCTTTATTGCACTGGAGCTAATTAGTTCTCATACAATATGGTGCTTAACAAAACTGATAGTCTCACTGTTCTCTTTCATGACTATCTTGAACCATATCCCATCGACCCCATCTCTGCAAGTCTAAAAGTAACTATAAATAGAGTTAGTTGACAATAGACAATGCTATCCTGAACTTTATAAACAAAAAACCATTGACGGAAAAACAAATCACTTACAGCAGAAAGCAATACCCAGTCGGTGAGAATAAATACATAGATAAATACGACATCGTCACAACCATAGGAGCG
>Ga0169931_10008995_pt1 | contig 14478 bp, 14 predicted proteins | sample Kivu_15m_20L_FD_129675 | JGI IMG/M metagenome (GOLD analysis project Ga0169931, IMG submission 129675) | Freshwater microbial communities from Lake Kivu, Western Province, Rwanda to study Microbial Dark Matter (Phase II) - Kivu_15m_20L... | ecosystem: Environmental > Aquatic > Freshwater > Lake...
CCCCCATTAGTCGTTGAGGCGACGTTATACATCCATAAAGTGTGGTTCTGATGAGATTTAATCCCTTAATTGCATTTATTTTTTTCGTTATGCCGGCTGTGGCCAATCCATTACCGGATATGCAGCGCAGCCATATTGAAGGCAATCTGCCACCACAAACGGTGTTCGATGCGTATTTAACCAGAGATATCACCACGTATTTCAGCCAAGCCATGCATAGCGACCAAGTATCGGTTGAATACAAGATGCTGCGGAATGGTCCTACCCAGTCCGGTGTTGCTTATCCAAAATACTATCTAACGGTGAAAGTGCTGGATAAGGGGATCCAGCGTCAAATCGGAGCGGTTCGGGTTGCGGCGATTGATCAGGTCAGATTTGAGATCACGCATGTCGTTGCTTGCTCAGCGACCAACAAATCAACAGATGCGCTGGCGATGGTTTTTCCGGCCGCGTTGATTGACGGGATCACCGCTTTTTGTGGTGAAAACTAACAACTGCATCACCCGCCCCGCTACCACGTCTTGCCATCCGGCCATCACTGCACAATTTTTTTGCAGAAAACTGCTAAATTTTGCTCAAGTGCGGCAATTTCTTGCCGATACAGCGGCTACAGATTGCCACACCCAACCAGCAGGAGCTGCTTATGAGCATTCAACCGACCGTCCACACCGGCGTCAAAGCCTATAGCCAAACCAGCAGTGATAACAAAACTGCCGCCCAAACTGCCAATGAGATGTCGGCCGAAAATAAGCAGCAGTTAAACCGCACTATTTTAGAAAGTCAGTTATCGATTAGCGTGAAATCCGACAATAAGTCGATGATGCTGCTCTATCGCAGTTTGACCGACGCCATCAGTGGCAAAATGGCCGAAGACAGCGCAGCGACCAAAGAAACCGGCGCGCCCGGCGAGCCAAAGTACCAAGATGAAGATACCTCGCCGAAGGCGACAGCTGAGCGCATCGTCGCGTTTGCCACCCGCTTTTATGAGGCTTACCAGAAAAACCATCCGGAGCTACAGGGTGAAGACGCCCTGAATGGCTTTTTAGACCTGATGAAAGGCGCGATCGACAAAGGCTTTGGCGATGCACGCAAAATGCTGGATGGCATGCAGCAGCTGCAAGGCAAAGTAGCGACTGATATCGATGAGACTTACGGCTTAGTGCAAGGCGGGCTGGAGGACTTTCGTAAACGTCAGCTGGAAGCGATGAAATCGGCGGCTGAAGCGGCTGTGAATAACAATCCCGCCAGCATTGCCAATAGCGACACGACCGGTGCTAGCCAATCTAACAGCCAAAACCGCTCCGGCCGCGTCTGACAAACTGGTACCAGCTGACTGGATTTAACCAGCTGGTTTTAACAACTTTAGTAACTGTTGCAGCGCCGGCAGTTGTTGATTGGCCGGCGGGTAACAAATCCACAATTGCCGCAGCATTGGCTGCGGCAATTCGATCAGCGCCAATTCCCCGCGCGCCACAGCGTCTTGGCAAGCCAAAGCCGACACCAGCGATAAACCAGCGCCTGTACTGACCGCCCGTACAATGGCGGTCAGGCTGTTCATTTCAAAGCTAATGTGTAACTCAGTTAAATGCGGCGCCAGCTGCAAGTCAAACTGTTCGCGGCTGCCGGAAAACGGCTCGCGCAAAATAAACGGTTGGCCGTTTAGCGCTTGCCACTGCACGGTTTTGCCCGCCATTGGATGATCGGGTGGGCAAATCAGCCACATCGGATCTTGTCGCCAGGCAATACGCTGTAAGCCCGGCAACAAACTGTCACTTTCAATTAGGGCAACGTCCAACTGGTAGTGCAGCAACTGCTGCTGCAGCGCATGGCTGTTTTGTTGTACCAGGCTTGGCGCCAATAACGCCCGCAGCGGCGCAGTCAGCAGGGATGGTAACAGATAACTGCCGATGGTTTGGCTGGCGCCCAGCCGCAGTGGGCTAAATTGGCTATCTACCTGAAATAACTGCTGAATTTGCTGCTGTCGCGCCAGCATCTCATGCGCCAGCGGCAATAGCTGATGGCCAGCGCTGTTGAGGTGTAAGCGCTGGGCCTGGCGGTCAAACAATGCGGTACCAAGCGTATCCTCCAGCGCTTTAAGCGCCTGCGACACCGCGCCGCGGGTTAAATACAGCTGATCGGCCGCCAGCCCCATATTCTGCTGCGTCGCCAGCGTGACAAACACCCGCAGTTGCCGAAGGTTAATTTCCTGCATCAACTAGCTCACCGTTTAGTTTACCTAAACATGTTACATAGATTTATTCGATATCGCTAAACATAAAAAACGCCGACAATTGTGTTGCAAGCCAAATGAGTGACCCAACCGGGTTATACAAACGGGAGCAACCAAATGCGAGCGAATTCAGCAAGGATGGACTGGCGGTGTATCAACCGAGCGCTGCGGGGCAAGCAGGCGCTGAAGTCCTGGCTAGCGCAGCTGCCACTGGCGTTGGCCGGCCTGACACTGGGCCTGGCCAGTCTGGCCCAACTGCTCCAACAAACCGGCAGCGCGCCGGCCTGGTGCTGTCAGCTGCTGACTTTATCAGCTGCGCTATTGTGGACGCTGCTACTGCTAAAAATTGTGCTGGCGCCACGCCAATACTGGTTGCAGCTGCAAGATCCACTGGCCGGCAGCGTGGCTCCCACCGCAGCGATGGCATTGGCAGTGCTCAGCCAATCGATCGGTCATGACGGCTTACGCTTAAGCTTGTGGTATCTGGCGATTGCGTTGCACTTAAGTTTATTGCTGATTTTTATCCGTGCCCGCTGCCGCCACTGGCAATTCAGTACGATGCAACCGGCCTGGTTTGTGCCACCGGTTGGCATTCTGGTGGCAGTGGTGACCTGCCCGACTGCAGCACAACTGCCTGTGGCGAGCGGGTTGCTGTGGTTTGGCGCAGGCTGTTTTGTGCTGTTATTACCGCTGATGCTGCTGCGCTTGTTATGGTTGCCGCTGCCGGTAAAACCGCAGCAAACCACCCTCGCCGTACTGGCCGCGCCGGCCAGCCTGACGCTGGTGGCATATCTCAGCTGGTGTCAGCTGGCCGGTCAAGCGCCTGCACTGCTGTGGTGTGTTGGTTTATACAGCCTGGCGCTGCTGCTGGACCTGTTGGTCTGGGTGCTGTTAATCCCGCTGCTCAAACAAGACTTTCATGCCGGTTTTGCCGCATTAACTTTCCCGCTGGTAATTGGCAGCCTGGCCAGTTTTAAATTAACCGGCGCCGCCGCCAGCCAACCGGCTTTTGCCGCGCTCACAAAGCTCAGCGCGCCATTGCTGGCCTGGCAAATCTGTCTGGCGGTGCTGGTAGTGGGTTATGTCGCGCTGCGATTTGGCCCACTGCTGCTGCCTGCCGTTGCGCCAGCAACCCTGTCAAAGCCGGCACCGGCAACTGCAGCCCTGTCAGCAAATATTCATCTGACTGAGCGTTAGTTTTCATGCGGGTGACCAGATCCGCAGCTGCAGCAGTGCGTAAGCTGCCTGGGTCAACTTATCACAGGAGCTTTGTTATGCTACGAAATACCCTTATCACATCCATGATGCTCAGCGGCGCTTTGCTCAGTCAGGCGGCACTGGCTAACAACCAAACCATCACTGCAGCTGAAGTCAAAGCCGCGCAGGACGCCTGGGGCAAAGCGCTGATCCAAATCAGTCAGGACTACAGCAACGGCGGTATCAGCAAAGCCAAAGCAACCGCGCAGCAAGTGCTGGACAGCGCCTACGGTTATGATTTGGGCCCGGTGTTGTTTAAACCTACATTAGCCAATGGCGACACGACTTTCCGTACCAGTGAAGAAGGTGCGCTGGCCTATTTTGTCGGCGGCAACAGCGCTTACCCGGATAAAGGGTTTGCTTTAAAAGGCTGGACCAAATACGAGTATAAAAATGCCGGCGTGCAACTGCATGGCGATCTGGCAATCACCATGGGCCACGTGATGCTGACCGATGCCAACGGTAAGGTCACCACAGTCGATAAAACCTGGGGCTTTAAAAAAGATAAAGACGGCGTCGTGCGGATTGTATTGCATCATTCATCACTGCCGTATATCGCCAATTAAAACGACACAAATCTGACAGCCAGACGGGTACTGACGTACAATCAGCCTGTCTGGTGGTAAGCCTTGGAGCGCACGTGTACCGGCATAAACTTTATCTTGCTTTCGCCTTGTTGGTGTCGCTGGCCGTCGCGCAAGCGGCGCTATCACTGTGGACCGGAAAAACCGCTGCCGCTCACGTTGAACGCAGCCGCATCGCTAACCAGATGTTGGCCGAATTTATCGCCTTAGGCGCCGACAAACAGCGCTTAAAGGTATGGCTGGCACAGGCACTGTTGATTCAGGATCAGGCGCCGGAGCTGCGTGAGCGCTATATTAGCCAGATGCAGGCGAATATCCAAACGCTGAATGACCTGATTGTGCAGGACCTGCAACTGGCCAGCAGCGCCGACGACTTTGTCGCTATCAATACCCAACAACAAACAGTGTCCATTCTCAGTACCAATATCAACATCCTGCAGCACAACCTGCAGAAAAAAGCCGCCCGTCAGCAACGCGAACCGCTGGATCCGGCGCAGACCTGGCGTTTGTTGATTGAAATCTTCGATAATCTGGAAGGGCTGGATTTAAAGACTTTGATTGCTGAGGCGATCCGGCTACAACAGAGCCGCTCTGAACAAGCGGAAGCTCGCGCCAGCGCCGCCTTGCAACAAACCCGGATGTTAGTGTTATCCACCTGCATCAGTGCCATTTTGCTGGCGTTCCTGCTGGCGATAGCGCTGGCCCGCTCGATGTACCGGCCATTGCAACAACTGCTGCAAGGCACCAGCGCGCTGGCTGAAGGGCAACTAGAAACCCGGCTGCCGGAAGCCGGCCAGCAGGAATTTCGTCTGCTGGCTCGCAGCTTTAACCAGCTGGCAGCCAGCCTGCAACGGGCACGGGATAAAGAAGCGTTACATATCCGCCAAACCGAACAAATTGTCAGTGAGCGCACCGCACAACTGCAGGAAGCGATTGGACAGCTACAACAAGCTGAGCAGCGCCAACAGCGCTTTTTAGCGGACGTCAGCCACGAGCTGCGCACCCCGGCCACCACCATCCGCGGCGAAGCGGAGATCGCCTTACGCGGTGGCGACAAAACCGCTGGCGACTACAAACTTAGCTTGTTGCGGATTGTCGAAACCACCACTGAGCTGACCGACCGGATTGATGATTTATTGCTGCTGATCCGCAGCGAACATAATCTGCAACTGCATTTGAAACAACTGAGCGTGGCAAGCTTATGGCCACAATGGGTCGGGCAAGCCAATCGTTTTTGCCAGGCGCAACAATTATGCTGTGAGCTACAGCCGCCCACGCCGGCGGTGCTGCAACAACAGCTGTATTTAGATCCGGTTAAAACGGCGCAGGCACTGCAAATTCTGCTGGATAATGCCGCCCGTTACGGTGCCGGCCAACCAATCACGCTGTCAGCCAGCGTTGAGCAGGATTGGTTTTGTTTGGCGGTCACGGATCGCGGTATTGGTGTCGCAGCGGCCGAACAAACGAAAATTTTCCAACGCTATTACCGGGCTGAACCGGCCCGTCAGCTGCGGCCGGATGGCCTCGGTATTGGGTTAACCGTCTGCCAGACCCTGCTGGAAGCACAGCATGGCCAGCTCAGGCTGCAAAGCCCGGCGCTACAGCGCGATGGTGCCATGGCAGGCAGCTGTTTTAGTTTATGGTTACCTTTGGTGGAAACTGATTTAGCCGACACCGATCCACTGGAATAAACCGATGCAAGTGCTGATTATTGAAGACGAAAAACGAGTAGCCGATTTTTTGGCCCGCGGCCTGAAAGCTGAAGGCTATTTTCCGGCTATTATCAGCGACGGGGCTGAAGCGCTGGCTGCTATCCGCCAGCAACAACCACCGCTGGTAATTCTCGATCGGATGCTGCCCAACATGGACGGCCTGACGATTTGTCAGCTGGTTCGGGCGCAACAGCTGCCAGTGCGCATCCTGATGTTATCGGCCTTGGGCGATACCGCCGAGCGGGTGCGCGGCCTGACCGCCGGTGCCGACGATTATCTGGTCAAACCCTTTGCTTTTGAAGAATTACTGGCGCGGCTGAACAATTTAGCGCAGCGCCAACCGATCCAATCGCAGGCTAATCTGCTGTGTTTTGCTGAGCTGGCACTGGATTTAGACCAACTGCAACTGCGCCGGGCCGGCCAACTGATTAGCTTAACGGCGACCGAGCTGCGTTTGCTGGAGTTTTTACTGCGCAACCCGCGTAAAGTGCTAAGCCGCGAGCGCATTTTGGCGAATGTCTGGAGCCTGAATGAAGATCCGCTGACCAATGTAGTCGACGTTTATATCCGCCGGTTGCGCCACAAAATAGACCACGGCTTTCACGTCGGTTACCTGCGGACCTTGCGCGGCACCGGTTATTACCTCAGCGACGAATAAGCCCGTGTCAGCGCTGGCAGCTGCCGTTATCGCAGCGGGCCTGACCGGTTAGCCAGTACGAAATCCGATATCGGTTGGCGGCAAAATACAAATAGGCCCGGTCGGCAAACCAGCGGATCACGGGCCAGCGCAGCCAGGCGGTGCGATAACCGAGCCCTACCGCTGACCAGGCGGCATGCGTGGAATCCAGCCCGCGTAACAAACGGCCATCAGCGGTCAGCGCCAGTAAAATCCGGCTGGCTTCGCTGAAATCAATCTGTGGATATAACGCCTGGCTGTCGGCTAGCTGAATATCCACCAGCTGCAACACCCCTTGTTTGTCGATTTGCCGCAACTGCGCCATCTCGCGGACACACAACGGGCAAAAACCATCATAAAACAGCGTCAGCACAGACATAAAAGCTCCAGCGGGCACAGCAGATACTGGCAGCATATACGCAGGCGAACGGTGCTGCGGATCAGTTTGTTCGCCGCAGGTGTCCTATGGTAAAGAGTTCTTTGGCTAACTGTCTTTGGGCTAACAGTCTTTCGGTTTAGCCCGGCTGCGCTGCAGTAACCATTTATCCAGCACATTGGCAAACTGCTGGCGATCCGCTTGTGACAGCGGCGGCGGCCCGCCGGTATGCACCCCGCTGCTGCGCAAGGTTTCCATAAAATCGCGCATTTGCAAGCGCGCTTTGATATTGGCCGGTGTCCAGGCTTCGCCACGCGGGCTGACGGCCTGTGCGCCTTTTTCAATCACCTCATAAGCCAGCGGAATATCCTGCGTCACCACCAAATCATCGGTTTGCGCCTGCGCGGCAATAAAGTGATCAGCCACATCAAAACCATGTGCCACCACGACAGATTTAATAAAGCGGGATGGCGGCACTTTGACCGGCTGATTGGCGACAAACGTCAGCGGCGTGTGGCTGCGCTCGGCAGCACGGCATAAAATCTCCCGCACCACGACAGGACAGGCATCTGCATCGACCCAGATTTGCATTGGCTGGCTCTTTGGAATAGTCAGAGAAAAACAGGACGACACCATGCCATAAATTTGGCGTGGCGGCAGCATCATTGTGACCAGTCTATAAAAGATGCCAACCCAGCAGCCGGCAAAGCACTGGCGAGAACTTGGGCGAACCAATGGAAAAACTCCGGCAAATCATTGATTTGTCAGAGCAAGGAAGTTGCAGATTAAGCAATCTCCGGTAAGTCACTCACAGCATTCAGCTGGCCGGCAGCAACGGGAGCAGCGGCGAGCTTACCAGTCCAAAACCTGGTTTACTGGCGGGCTGTGCAGCTAATGCCGCTGGTAAAGCAGCTTTTACCAACTCGCGTTGTGCCACATCATTTTGCTGGCTATAGATGTAATACCGCAGCAAATTCACCATCACGCTGTCACCCGCTTTCGGGTGTGCCAGCACTTGTAACGCATTGTTGAAATCCGCTTTTTCAACATGTGCCAACGCAAGGACATACAACGAACCAGGATGGATCCGCTCACCGACCTCTTTTTGCAGCACCAGCAGCTCTTTAATCGCAAAATCCGGATTATTCATTTTCAGATACGTGTTGGCGGTGATATTGCGCAGGAAAAACGGCACCGCACGGCCCTCTGGATACCAAGCTTCAAAGGTGGTGATCACATCCTGGAAGTGCCCCAGTTTGTGCTGCACATGCGCCAGCAAACTAAACGCATTCAGTTGCATCAACTGCTCTTCATGCACGGCAGGCAAGACCTGGCGGTTCCTGTGCCACTCTTTGATATTACTGACAGCTTGGCTTAGCTCAGTCGTGTCAGTGCCGCCCGCTTTTGCCGCGACCCGCAATAAATCTGCTTGTTGTGCCTGAAAGGCTGCACTGAAGCTGGCTGTGGCAGCCGGCTGGCTCACCGCCGTGACCGGCTTCGCTTCATTAATTTGTACTGCGGCAACAGTGCTGATAGAGACTGCTGCCATTATCATCACCAGATGTTTTACTTTCATCACTTTCTCCTTGTTTAACATTTTCACACGTAGCACATTAAAATCTTTGTTACTGACCAGATTCAGCACCGGCGCGCCGGGATAAGCCCGTGGCGCTGAGCCGGCCAAGGGTTTGAGCAGTAAGCTGGCCAAATCAGATTGGTAGTGATGTTTTAACTGTCTAAAGCAGCTTTCATCACAGCTGAGCTCGAGCAACCGGCGGGCTGTTGTCGCCAGACTGCGGCAAAGCGGATTCCACCAGAACAAACTTTCAATCAGACAAATCAGCCATAACCAGACAATATCCCCCTGACGGATATGTGTTGCCTCGTGCACCAGTACCGAATTCAGCTCTGGCCGCTGCAGCAGTTCCACATCAACCCAGATCGTCGGTTTCACCAAACCGGTGGCAATCGCGGTTGTCGGTAACTTCGTTACAACAATCGGGTAATCAGGCTGTCCCAGTGCGATCTGCTGCTGTGTCAGCTGCGTACTTGCGGCTGGCAACGCGCTTTGCCACAGGGCAGTCAGCACACGGCAATACTGCCACAACCGGTAGATGAACAACCCGACGCCCAAACCAAGTAATGTCAGCAGCAAATGCCCCCAAGTGAACTGCGACAGCCATTGCAGCCAACCCAACGCCGCCGGCTGAGCGGCTGGTGCGGCAAAAGTGCTGACCATCGGGCTTTGTAAACTCAGCGGCAGCGTGTCAAATCTGATATCAAACGGCACCGCAGCCGACACGCTGTCAGGCAGCAACTGCCAGGGCACCAGCCAACTGAGCAGCGCCAGCATGATCAAATAAAAACTGACTCTGGCAGGCGCGTTTTGCAAAAAATAACAAGCCAGCCAGACACAGCCGCAGATCGCCAAACAAGTAAAAAAATAATCCAGCATCACCACCCCCTACTTCGGCTGTTTTTTGTCTTGTAATAAGTTCTGCAAATACTCGATATCATCGGCGTTCAGCGCTTCCTGCTGAATAAAATGTGCGATCAGGCTTCTGGAATCACCACCAAAAAAGCGCTGCATAAACCCGGGAATGGCAACATCAGACAAGGCGCTTTGACTGATACAAGAGCGGTAAATAATCGCTTTCCCCAGCTGACCCGCCCGTTCCACCGCCTGCTTTTGCTCCAGCCGATCAATGATGGTTTTCAAGGTGGTATAGGCCACTTGTTTAGTTTTGCTTAAATGCTCATGCAGCTGCGCTACAGTACAAGGTTCGTGCTGCCAGAGCAGTTGCATCACATCTTGTTCAAACTCACTCAGTTTCATATGACCTCGCTTTCACTACGTTTGTAGTAATTCATTTCTACGAATGTAGTAGATCATTTTTCATGCGTCAACTCAAATTTTACAAAAAGCGAAGTGTCCTGTTTCAGCAGTGGCGACTCAGAGCGGACAATAAGGGAGCGGTATTGATAACAAGCAGGACACTGGTCAAGCGGTGACGTGTGAAGTGATAACAAAATACTGGCGAAAGAGTACGATATTGCCGGCAGCAAGGCTGCTGCCGGCATCTGCGGCAGTCAACCGCCGCCGCTGTTTCAGCTTAACCCGAGTTGCGCATGCCGGCGGCGATACCGGCGATGGTCACCATCAGCGCGCGTTTGATGCTGTCGTTGACCGTTTCCGGGGCGTGACGCACCCGTTTTAGCAGCTCGACTTGCAGAATATGCAGCGGATCGACATAAGTGTTACGCAGCATAATCGACTCACGGATCCAGGTCTCACTGGCCATTAACTCCGGCCGGTCAATCAGTTGCAGTAAAAGCGCGGTATCAGCTTTTAATTGCTCGCGTAATTGCTCGCCTAAGCCCAGCAGATGCGCCGGTACCAGCTTTTCGTCGTAATAAGCGGCAATTTGCGGATCGGCTTTTAAATAGACCATTTCCAGCATCGATAAGCGGGTGGCAAAAAACGGCCATTGTGCGCGCATTTCATGTAATACCGCCGTTTTGCCCTGCGCCACCGCTTCGGCCAGTGCGTTACCGGCACCAAGCCAAGCCGGCAGCATCAGCCGGTTTTGCGACCAGGCAAAGATCCACGGAATGGCGCGTAAGCTTTCCACGCCACCGTTTGGATTCCGTTTGGGTGGCCGGCTGCCAAGCGGTAACTGGCCGAGTTCCAGCTCCGGCGTGGCGGCGCGAAAATACGGCACAAACTCAGGGTGATGGCGCACCACAGCGCGGTAGGCCTCACAAGAAGTGCTGGCCAGTTGCGCCATCATATCGCGCCAGGCTTGTTTGGGCGCCGGCGGCGGCAACAACAGGCCTTCCAGCACGGCCGAAGCGTATAGCGCCAGACTGCGCTGCGCTAATTTGGGCAGACCAAACTTAAAGCGGATCATCTCGCCTTGTTCAGTGACGCGCAGGCCACCGGCCAGGCTGCCGGGCGGCTGCGATAAAATTGCCGCATGCGCCGGGCCACCGCCACGGCCAATAGTGCCGCCACGGCCATGGAATAATGTCAGCTGCACTTTGGCTTGCTGACAAATTGCTACTAAAGCTTCCTGCGCGCTGTACTGCGCCCAACCGGCGGCAATAGCGCCGGCATCTTTGGCCGAATCGGAATAGCCGATCATCACTTCCTGTTTGCCCTGGATATAACCGCGATACCAGTCAATTGCCAGCAATTTGCTGATACATTCCGGCGCATTGGTTAAATCGGCTAGTGTTTCAAACAGCGGCGCCACCCGCATCGGGAAGCTAATGCCGGCGTCTTTTAACAGCAACTGCACCGCCAGCACATCCGATGGTTTGCCGGCCATCGAAATCACATAAGTCGACAGCGCTTCCGGCCCATGGCGCGCAATAATGTCGCAGGTATCCAGCACTTCACGAACTTCGGCGCTGGGTTGCCAGTCACGGGGGAACAAGGGCCGTTTGCTGGTCAGCTCATTGAGTAAAAACGCCTGGCGCGCCGGCTCTTCCCAGTGCGCGTAGTCACCAATGCCCAGGTATTGGGTGAATTCAGAAAATACCTGCGTGTGACGGCCCGACTCCTGCCGTACGTCCAGTTTTAACAGCGTTAAGCCAAAGGCATAACCCCGGCGGATGGTATCGAGCAGCTGGCCGTTGGCAATCACCTGCATTTTGCAGTCAAGCAGCGAGCGGTAACACAACAGCAGCGGCTCCAACAACTGGCGGTTGTGCCAAATTAAATCGTCCGGCCGCTGCAGGCGGTCGTGTTTTAGCGCTTCGCTCAGCCAGTCACGGGTATATAACAGCTTGTTGCGCAGCTGTTTTAATACTTCACGGTATGGCTCGCTGGCACCAGGCACCGTCGCACGTAGTTCATCGGTGGCCAGATTCATCGATAATTCGTTGCCCAGTACTTCGAGATCTTGGGCAAATAAATCTGCCGCGCGCCAGCGGCTCAGCAGCAGTACCTGGCGGGTCACTTTCGCCGTGACAAAGGGGTTACCGTCGCGATCGCCGCCCATCCAGGAGGAAAACCGAATCGGCGCCGCATCCAGCGCCAGGCCGTGGCCTAACACCGGTTTTAATGCATCATCCAGCTCACGGATAAACTCCGGAATGGCGGTCCACAGCGAAGTTTCAATCACAGCAAAGCCAGATTTTGCTTCATCGACCGGCGTGGGCCGCTGCTCACGAATTTCATTGGTATGCCAGGCCTGGGTAATCAAATCACGCAGCCGCGCTTCCACCCGCGCCAGTTGGCCCGGTGTTAAATCCTGCTCTTTTTGCGCCAGGCAATCGGCAATTTGGGTCAGTTTATATATCAGTGTGCGGCGGGTCACTTCGGTGGGGTGAGCGGTTAATACCAGCTCAATTGACAAATCAGCCACCGCCTGGCGGGTTTTCTCCACATCTACCGTTTTGTCTTTCAGCAGCGTCAGCAGCTCTTGCAGCGGCTGTGGTTTTTCAATCGAGGCGGCGCCGGCTTTGCTGATGGTGTGGTGTTGTTCGGCCAGGTTGGCTAAATTGAGGAACTGCGCAAAAGCGCGCGCCACCGGCAGGATCTCTGCATCGGTTAAGCCTGATAAAATTTGCTTGAGCTGCTGATCATGCACTTCGGTGCCATTACGCGCTTCTTTCGCCAAGCCCCGAATTTGCTCAATCCGCTCTAAAATGGCCGGTCCCAGTTGATTGCGGACGGTATCCCCTAATTGAGTTCCCAACAACCCGACGTTTGCCCGTAAGGCAGCATATTGCGACATGTCCCCTTCTCCTTCGGCCTGTACCGATGCTTGTTGCGATGGCTGCCTGTTGTGATGCGCCGCGATTCGACGCTTTTTTCTGCAATTCTGCCTCACCCTAACGGGTATTTTTCTGGTACTCAAGACTGACAGATTACAAAATCAACAACAAAATAGCCTTTCAGGCGTTTGGATGTCTACAAGAGGTTAAGCACAGCGGGTAATTAAACCCGCCAGCAGGTCAGCTCAGTGGCGCTTTGCAGCTGCTCCAGCTGCGGTTTGGCAAAATAATAGCCTTGAAACCAGTCAATGCCTTGCGCCGACAAATACGCCAGTTCTGCCGCTGTTTCGACGCCTTCTGCCAGTACTTTGCAGCCAAATAGCGCACATTGTGCAAGGATCTGCTGCAAGCGTTGTTGTTTTTCAGGCTGCTGATCAATATCGCGGATCAGCGCCATATCCAGCTTTAACACGCGCGGCTTTAAGCTGGCCAGCCAGTCTTCGTGAGCAAATCCGGCGCCAAAATCGTCGATGGCGGTGATAAAACCGCGTTTGGCATAACTCTGAAAGATATTCAGCAAATGTTGTTGATCGAGGATTTGTTCACCTTCAGTCACTTCAAACATAATGTTGCGGATATCAAAGCCGAGATCGGCGCCAGCTAAACAATCGTGACAACTTTGTTGGCGAATTTGACTGGGAAACTGCATCAGGTTCAGCTCCTTTGCGGTCGGTAGTTGTGATGATAGAAGGAACATCGGTTGGCGGGACAGTCAGCGGCGGCTGATAAAACGCTGAGATATCAACCGGCACAGCACCCGGCACTTGCCAGCTGTTTTGTGGCGCCTGCTGCGATTGTCCGGCTTGCCCGCACGATGTAGCCTGCCCGGACAATGTGCCCTGCAAAGTGCCCTGCAAAGGGCCGGCAGACAGCTGACCGGCCTCACCGGCTAAGCGAAAGGCCAGCGCGGCCAGTGGCGGGCCAATGGTCTCAAACACGGTGACAGCGCCTAACACAATAGCAGTGATCACCGCGGCATGCTCCGGCGTTAAACCGGCACTGGTTTGCGCCAGCCCAATGGCAAGGCCTGCCATTGGGATCAACAAGACCCCGCTGGCCAGCGCCGGTCTGGCCGGCCGGCGATGCCATAAGGCAATGGCGCTCACGCCTAACAACTTGGCACTTGAGCGCACCAACACCAATAACAGCACCACGCTGCCGTATTGCCACAGCGTGTCCAGCTGCAGCTTGGCGCCGGCAAACACAAACAACACGATAAAAAACAACTCAAAGGCCTGGCCAAATTGCAGCTCTGACACTAACTGCTGCCGCTCCAGACTACGTACCGTAATGCCGACAACCAACGGCGCAAACAACGCCGATAACTTGAGTTGCTGCGCCAGCGCCAACGTCAGCATCAAGGCGCCAACCACTAGCGCAAATTTGTATTGCTCAGCGCCGGCGGTGCGCAGGCATAACCAGTGCAGCAGAAAACCAATTGATGCGCCAAGCAGCGCCGAGCCCAATAATAAATACGCGGGTTGCAACACCACCTGGCTGATTGAGGCTTGCTGATCCAACAATAACGCTGGCACTACAGCGGCAAACAAAATAAACGACCAGCAGGGGTTCAGCGCCAGCGCAATATCAACCAAAATGCGGGGGTCAGTTAACGTGTGTTTATCAAGCAAGCCCAGGCCACTTGGGCCTATCAACAAGCCGACCGCCATAAACCCGGTGATGCGAGTGCTCTTTCCACTTAATCATGACTGATTCAGTTGGAATTAAAATGCCAACTGGCTAGGCGCCGGCTTGTAGGTTGAGAGGTGCTAAAGCAAAAGCAGGCAACGACGTCTGCGGATATGTTACACCGACCTAGCGGGCGCTGAACTGCAGTGTCAGCGCGGGTTCAGCACCAA
>Ga0169931_10008996_pt1 | contig 14476 bp, 2 predicted proteins | sample Kivu_15m_20L_FD_129675 | JGI IMG/M metagenome (GOLD analysis project Ga0169931, IMG submission 129675) | Freshwater microbial communities from Lake Kivu, Western Province, Rwanda to study Microbial Dark Matter (Phase II) - Kivu_15m_20L... | ecosystem: Environmental > Aquatic > Freshwater > Lake ...
AAAAAAATTTTTTTTGGAATTTTGTGTTGGATTTAGAAATTATTATCAAATTATATACTTTTTTAAAATTTTATAATTGCTTATTATAACTTTTAATTTTATTTAATATTGTTATACTGCTTTTATTAATTTCGGAAAATTATTTAATTGAATAAACTTTCAATATTTATTATGTATGAAAAATGTATTTATATTCGGTTAGATAAAAAGTAAAATTTTTTATTAAAAACCTCAACATAAATATTATTTATTAAAATTCTTCAAATAATTATTAAATTGTTTTTAATAAAAATAAAGAGATAATTATTATTAAGATCAAATAAAATAGGTATAATCATTCATCAGATGACAAAACTAAACATACGCCAGAAATTATCCATTTTATAGGATCTGAATCTTCGTTTTCCATTTTCAAGTATGAAGTAAAAATGTAAGTAGGGCCTCTAGCAGTAGTGTAATAAACAGGGCATTCGTAATAGCCTACGGTATTCTTTTCTTCAAGAGGGACTGCATATATTCTCATTACAGGCAGTTTCGGATCGAGTTCCTTGAGAGCCATTTCAGTTAAGTATCCTGGAATTTCAGGATTAGAGTCGTCCCATTTAGCTCCTTGTAAGAACATTCCATGGACATAAACACCTGAGGCTGGATATTCTCTTATAGTATCTTCTGATAGATTCGTAACATCTGTCATAATATCAAGATCGTCTAAGGCCTTATTATCAATTCTTGCGGTAACTTGCTTAACAGCTGTTACAAATGACATTGGATTACATAAGAGAGTAATATTAACACATTTAGGTAACTTCAAATCTTTAGTCCATTCAGACATTTGCGCGTATCTTTTCATCAGATCTTCTAACCAAAATCCTAATGATTTCCTGCTTGGATAACCAGCAGCTTCATCCCAAGAAGGTGGTAATTTGTTATATCTTATTGATTTTTCAAGTGCATCCATAGCTTCAGTCATACTTAGCTCTCCATTCTGTCCTTTTTCTAATTCTTCCAGAGATCTTAGAAGAGTAGCGAAAATATAATTCAATCTCTCACATTCTTGAATAGCAACTACGTCATAAGGGTTCAATTTAGGAGATTTGTTTCTTATTTCTATCAATTTAAATTGAGGCTTTCTCAAATCATCCATGAATTTCTTAATTGTACTCATAAATGGATCCTCTTTCTTGGTTCCGGAAACAGCTACGGTTTTAATTGCACCACCCTGGATGTCTAAAACTGATTCAAATAAAAATTCTCCTTGTGCAGTATTATAGGCTATTTCAGCATTTGGACTTAATCCAAATAGTAAAGGAGAATCTAGAGAAAGTTTTTCTTCAATGAATTTTCTATATGCCTCGTAATCAAATCTTGCAGGATCTGGAGATTTAATTCCTGGTGCAAATGCCAATCCATTCATAATTTCAGGTTTAATCAAGAATTTTAAATAAGCAGCGTTGGTTCTTCTATCCCAATTATCTGTAATATGACCTCCATACATAATTTCTCCATACATATATCTTAAATCTTCATATGGAACTTTTTCATATTTTTCTAAATAATTGTTAAGTACATCAGCACAGATTAAAAGATCTCCTTCGTTGAAATTGTAATTTCTAGACCATCCAATAGATCCAAACTTCTTTCTTCCAATAACAAGAGAATGGAAGAAGCATAAACCGAAAAGAATCGCTTTGAACTCACTTTTCTTTGTACAAGAATCGAGACGTCTTTCGTCGAAATTTTTCCATGCTCTTCGGAGATTTGCCTTAAGATCTTGAGGAGCTTCATTAGAAACCTTGATGCAGGATTGAAGTACTGGTTCAGGAATTATTTTGTCTGTGGGCATTCCAGGTGGTTCAGATGAAATAAAGCATCTGAATTCAGGATGGGCAGACATACTTACTTTTTCTAAATCATTTTCGAATTTCTTAAGCCATTTAGTCATCAGATGCACATTTTGCAACATAATCCATTTACCTTTCTCTGCACATTCAACTAATTGTCTATTAGCATACTCTTCTTGCCCTTGACCCATAGGAATATTTACAAAGGTACCATTTTCAGATGTTTTTTTATACTTTTTACCAATCTTTTCTACATCTAAAGTTGGATCAACACCAGGGAACAAAACGAAGAATATAGGAGTCAAATTATTTGTTTCCCTTAAGGTTTCATCCATGTCAAATTGAACTCCGTCAATGTATAATTCTCCCATCATATCAAATATATAGTTAGTAATTGCAGATGTTATTCTATCGGGTCTCAAAGCTCTGATAGCAAGCAGTCTCTGGAAGGGAGTTTTTGCTTGTAAATATTTAGGCATTTCGGATGATTCTGCTTTGTCGTCTTTAAGCCATCTCTTCCAATAACTAATATCTGTTGGGGATATTATTTGATCCAAAAATCCATCGAAAATATCTAGTGATTCTAAACCTCTTACAGCTGCTATTTGATAGTCTTTTAAGAGATCTTTAGCTTGTTGTGGAATTTCTTCCAATCTCTTTTCTTTCCTTCCTTCTATAAGGAATTGCAATTCTTCACCTATTATAAGTTTGTCTTTCAAAAGAATTCTGAAAGAAAGTAATGAAGAGAATATTAATTTATGTTTCTCAAAAAGTCCACGTCTAACATATGTAAATGAAAATTCAGTTATAGCTTTAGTTAAATTTTTAACTCTTTCTATTCTTAAGTGTTCTGGCATTTCTTCTTCTTCTTCTTGATCTTTGTTATTATTTTCAATTTCTTCTGAACCTTTTTCATCTTCAGGTTGTTTATCTAATTCCTTTCTGGCCCTCCAACGAGCGGAAACATCATTTACTGCTCTTTGAATAACAAATATGAATGACTCTAAGGAAAATTGATAGAAGCTATGAAGTTTATATAATTCAGTCATTAAGAAGAAAATTAGAGAACCTCTGATCGCTGCAGGTCGATAAGAATTGGTATTCTCTTTTATTTCTATTTCTGCCTCTTTTGATTGAATCATAGCAATAGAGACTTGTTCAGATATAACTTTGGAGTTTTCTAATCTCTCAATTAAGGCTTTGTTTTCTAATAAATCTCCCGGTGTATTCAAATCGCTTAAAATTCCCTCTTCAAGATCTCTCAGTCTAATCTTGCACTCGTTCTGTTGCTGAATAACAGCATCTTTCCTTTGTGCTAGCTTAGGTCTTTCCATCTTTACAATCAGGGCAAGAATTTGGTCTTCTAAACCGTCTTCTGTAACTGTGAAGTTGATCATAGTTGTTTCAGCCTGAATTTCAGGAGGGTAGTGAGGATTTGATAATTTTGTATGGAGTATGAATTTAAATCTAGGATGGATAGTAAATTCGTAGCTTCCAAGTTGATATATTCCAATATTATTTTTTTTTTTAAAATTTCTTGCTATCACAGGGGATAAAGTTGCATCGATCATTTCATCTAAGTTCTCTATCAATACAGTATAACCGTCCTCAATACATTCTCCAATAATAGTTATGAGATTTTTTGTGTTAAGTCTTAAAATTTTCAGTCCATTAGATGCTTCTTTTTCTCTAATCCATTTAATTCCTTGTAATTGAGGATCTATCATCAAAGACCATCTCTCAGAATTAGTTAAAATGGCTCCGTTTTCTATGGAAACAGGATCTGCTGGAAGTTTTTGATTGTTCCATTTAGCTTTTTCGGCATCATCAGTTAAAATATTGAGTGGATCTGCTGCCATCGAAGACATCGGAATTTTATTTGTGTCTATATATTCAACAAAACTGTTTTTGATTTTCATTCTATACTTCTTTGGGAATGGTCCACAATATGAAACAAACGCTGAGGCTATAAGAATATCACCGATAATTATCAAAAGTTGCTCTTCATATTCTTTTATATTAATTTCCCATCTTTCAGAGGAACTTCCGATAGCATTAATAAATCTTCTTGCAAGATCTAATTTCTCCTTACATATATTTTCCTCGTAAATTGCATCGCTTAATTCTTGTTGAGCGCGTCGCTTTTTTTCCATTACAATTTCTAGGTTTTCTTCAAGTTGAGAGACTTCAGCCTTTACTTTTTCTAATTTGTTCATGGCTTCTTGTAATTCAATTATTTTCTGTTCAACCATTTTCTTTCTTGGTTCAACTATCTTAGTAGCTGAGTAGAATTGATACATATTATATAACCATAGATAAAGAATACCCACACAAGCTGATGCCCTATTTGCAGCTTCAAAAACTTCGTTCTTTTTTTCAGGAAGGAAGAAGTTTCCATATTTATTGACTAAATTGTCGAAGTTCTTTGGTTCTGCTTCAAATTTATTAACTAATTCAATAAAATATAAAAGAGTTTTCTTTAATGTTAAAGGATCAGTAACTAGAAGACGGACATCTTTCTTATCAATTTTTTTCGGGAAGAAGTTTTTATCAACTTCTATCTTAATAAATTCGTCTACTTGTCCCGCAATCATTATATAGATAGCAGTTAAAACAGAGAAAACTATTTCAACAGGGTTTGTTATTATAGCTTTTACTTGATCGATTAAACTTTTGTTAATTTGGGATGCTTGCTTCAAGGCCTCCTCCATAATAGGTTTACATTTTTCCAATTCAATTTGACAATCTCTACTTTCTTGTTCTATTTTTGCCTTTAATTCTGTAACTTCTTTTTCTTCTTTTTTTGCCTTTTCTGCCTCTTCTCCTACAATTTCAGCCTGTTCTCTTGCGATTTTTTCATTTTCTTCGGCAACGATCTTTATCTTTGCTATTTCAACGCTTTTTACTTCTAATTCCTTTTCAAGTGAGGAAATTTTCTCTTTTGCTTCGTGAAGTTTACGAAGACCCAGTTCAAGTTTTAATTTATTCGTCTCTATGTAGTTGATTTTCTTTTTATACATGGAAATGAATAGTTTAAGCAATTCCAGGAATGATTTTGGAGTAACGTAAGTATATCTTCTATCAATCTCAAACATTTCTTTTGCTTTGTCTCCTACAATACCGAAAGAGTGAGGCATAAATTTCACTACTGAATTGAAATAGTCTTTTTCAGCTAGTATGTCAAGTTCTTTTTTCAGTTTTTCCTCTGCAACAGAATACAAAGCATCTTGTGGCCATGGTTGATACCAATCAATTACAGTTGTATTAACTATAGCAGGGAATTTTCTTGCTTTACTTCTAAGATTTTCTCCTGGTGAGAAACAAATAGACATGTGAAGATTCTTTTTAACTCTATTTATGAAGAAGTTCCATACATCTGAAGGACCATCTTTACCTGTTTGTGATTTGCAAGATGATCTTAATTTGTTTATAATTTGTTCCTTATCATCCACATTGAAAAGATCTTGAACTTCTCCTGAAGATAATAAATCATTTATTGGAACCATAAATCTTTCATCAATGATTTGTCCTTCTGTTAATATGAATAAATATCCAGTATCCTCGCTCTGACCAGTGTAATTGTACATTTTTTGTAAATCTTCTTTGAATTGTGCGATCTTATAGTCTTGACTAATTGTAATCGTAAATGGATTATATTGACATATGAATGCAGATAATTTAGAAAGAGATTGCTTTCCAGATCCTCCTACACCTACAAGAAGAGAATGACCAGATGGTTGTGAAACGATTCTTGTTATTCTACAAACGTGTTTTACAGCATCGTTGAATAAAACTAAATCCATTTGTGCATTATCATTGTTATATTCAGATAGAGCTACAATAGCCTTATCTCTTACATCTTCTAATCTTTGGGCTAAATCGTAAACGTTATCAATATATCCATTGACAAATCTACAGAATATGAGAGGTTCTCCTCCCTTATCTTGAAGATATTTTGGGAGTATTGTGAACTTAGCGAAAACATCTTTTGTAATAATTTCAAGTAATTTAGATCTAAACATATTTAAATCCTCTGTGCTTACTAGTCTGTCTCCGTATACTCTTTCACATTCATGAATCCATAATTTACATATCTTTTCTGGATCTTTGAATTTTTCTGGAGTACTCATTAAGATACCTTGGAATACTCCTGTAATATGTCTAATATTAAATTCGTAATGGAAATTAGCAGCACTTTTCTTGAATTTTTCAACCACTTTGTAATGTAATTGCAAGATTCCTGTTATTAAAGCTTTTGTATTTATGAATTCAGTGATATAGCTATTATTAAATGATTTAAAGTGTCCAGACAAGAAGAAATGATAAATCGATGTAAGACTTGCATTAGAAGGGAAAGGAACTGAGCAAATCCAAAAATGTCTTTGAAGTCTAGGGTTTATATTAAATGAACCTGCTGTTGGATTCATTGAGGCTATGAATTGTATATTCATAAATTCCATTAAATCCATTTTTGAACAATCATAGATATGCTTGTAATCCATAAACTGTCTGACCAATTCAATAGCATTTTGTGTATTACAATTGTCAAGTTTTTGCATGTTAAGATCGTCAATAAAAATAGCCATAAGTTTAGGATCTGTCTTCGGAACATAATATTTTTGAGAGAATTTTTCTGTATTTTGTATTAAAACATTTTGCATCATATAAGCATCGGTGTAATTATTGAAATTCACAGTCACATGTGTGAAATTAACCTTTTTAATTTCAGCCCTTCTTTTAAGGTTGTCAAGCATTCCTTTACAAATTTGAGTTTTACCACAACCTGCCATACCGATCAGAAGACTTGGATGAACAACAGACAGTAATTTTTCCATAATTTCAGAAACTGAAAATGTCTCGGAAGTTGGAACTGTCACGTATTTAATATTTTCATTTGGTTTATATTCTATCTCTTGTATCTTCTTGTTCCACTCATCGAATTTAAAAATTTTAGTTTCATTATCTATATTCACAAAATAATCGAAAATAGTGCCTTTGCTTGGAATTTTAATTTCTTTAAAATGGTTTCTAAATGACTCTGAAAAATTATTTCTGTAATCGACTCCGTCTTTTTCTGCGAGGATAGCACCACAAGCCCATATGGTACAAAAACAAAAAATCATTTCATATCCAAAGTATGGGTCATCCTCACCTCTAATTTGCTTTTTAGGGTCAGCTGAAATACAAGCCTCTCGTTTATCAATATAAGCTTCAAGCAATTTGCACAAACTAACAACGAAAGTGATTTGAAAAACAGAAGAAACAGTAAATTTACAGCTTTTTAAAAATCCTAGGCATGGTTCCAAAAATTTTGTGAACAAACCTCTCGTTTCTTCTTCGATTTTCTTTCTAAATTTCATTTGTTGAATCCAAGATTCTTTATATGCTCTCCATTGATATCCATCTTCGTCTGAAATGTACAAAATTCCAGCACGAGAAACTGTAGCTTTAGTTGCGAATTTCAAATCTCTTATTTCAAAGAATAATCTCATATTCGGAAGAAGATCAATACGATCATTATTTGGTAAAGTAAGTACCTTGTTGTCGTCCATTACTGAATTCATGTTTTCAATCCAGTTTGCATCAAGATCTCCATCTAGAATAATCCATTTTTGATGCTTATCTGGAGATGTACTCATCGTTTTCATTATAGTTGACAATATACCATATTTGAAATCTCTGGTTTGAATGTTTATGTATTTTCCGTAAAGATCGTCAGAAGAAATTGATTTTGGGTTCAAGTCTTTAGTTTCTGTTTTCATTCCGTATAAATCGAATGCCTTAGCAAGAGTTTTCCATGTAGAGGTTTTACCACAACCGGCATTACCCATAATAAAGACTGAGTGACGAATTTCTATTAATTCTTTAAGTTGAACCACCTTTAAAACAAATGAAGGATCGGGATAGAATTTGAAAGAATTAGATTCTTCCTCTATTACTTTTGATTTTTTCTTTTCGTTAACAACTTCACAAGCTTCAAGAATTTTATCTTCAAATTTCATATCTCTCTTTCTATCTACCTGTACATTCGGGAATAGATCGCCTATTAGCCCATCAAAAACAGGTAAATCATCTTTTACAATTTTAGGATAATTAAAATCTCTTAGAGCTCTCTTGAGCAATTGCAATTCACTCATATCTGGATCAGCCCTCTTGAATGCCCCTGCAACAACTAAAACTGATTTAATTGCTCTTAGACCCCAATCGTAATGTGCTTGTTTAGAGAGTAAATCTTGGCATAGAGCATACAAAACAACAAATTTTTTAGCGAGCATCTTAGCTTCGATGAAACCCTGTGCCATTAGACAGTTTTCACTAATCATTTCGAAATCTGGCACGACGACTGTTATAGGTCTGAACAAAGCCTTAAGTCCCTCAGGTAATTCAGATCTTCCTAAATATCCAGGGTTCATAGTAATAAAACAACCGCACGTAGGATCTAAGTCCATTTTTTTGTTTTCCATTATGAAAACTTTTTCTCTTTTTTTCAATGCATCAGTAATGCATTTGAATTGCATAGAACAAACAGACAAAACTTCAGGAACTAAACGATTGAATTCATCAAAGCATCCCCAAGATCCTGAACTAGCAAGACCTCTGAAAATTTCTCCCATACCTTTATAATCCATTTGATCAGAGCAGTTGAAAACATAGCAGGCTTTACCCATAGCTGAAGCGAGATCCTTTGTGGTTTCAGTTTTTCCTGTTCCAGCAGGTCCAGCAGGAGCGCAACCCATGTTTAAGTGAAGTGCTTGAGTAGCTGTTACATATATTCTATCAGTCAAAGGTGTAACTACAAGTCTATCACCATTACCTAAAAACTCATATCCATACCAAAATTCTGCATCACAAACATTTAAATGACAATCTGATTTATCTTTATCCCAATATGCCTTTAATTGACTTTGCCATTGGAAATCATCTATTCTCGAAACTTTTTCTTTTTGAAGTTTTTCTATAACATCTCTTGAATGAGTTTCTGCTTTAATAAGTACCATTACTTTTGCCATAGTTTCAATTGTCAAGGGTTTCATTACTGTTTTAATTAAATTTGTAAGAGAAGATATTTGTTTCTTGTAAAAATTACTTAACGCATTCGGATTAGTATTTGTTTCTACTATTGCTTGCTCAGCATCTTGTACAAAAGAAATTAAATCAGTTAGCAAGCATATTTGAGAAGGAGTTTTTTCAATCCAATCTTGCTGACCTAGCTTGTGGAAATTGACATTAGAGTCTTTAGTAATCACATTTAAGGATTTCTTCATGAAATTCAAAACAAGATCAAGATAATTTTCAACTTTTCCAAGTAATTTACACTCTGTGTAAAAGGGAACGTATTCAGTTCCTACTCTTGTATGCATTCCTTTGACACTTGGTCTTTCTCCTTTATTGTCAACTAACTCAAGTTTATCGATGGCAAGAATTACTTTGCTAATATGTTTATTTACTAGATGAGGACTGTTTCCGTTTGAAAGGATATCTAACAAATCAACTGAGGAAATAAAATAGAATCTTGGGAAGACAGTTCTCTTTGATTCCATAAAAATGTTTAAGGATCTTTCGCATTCCCCGAGTCTCTTGAGAATGTCTTTAAGCCAGATCAACAGAGATTTTCCTTCGATTTGACTTACGCTAAACAATCGAATATTTTTTGTTTCTGTTCCTCTTCTCAAAATTTCTTTTACCTCTTTATCTATTTGTACGAATCTGTCAGTATCTTCAGGTAATTCTTTCTTAATTTCATCTGAGCCTATGAAGAGACTTTCTAAAAATGACCAAGTTTTCTGGCTCTCAGACAAGCCAACATGAACATCATTTACCAAATTCAGATCAGATTTCCATTGATCAATTTCCTTTTCAAAATGTGCTTTGTGTCTGTTTCTGCTCATTGTTTGAATTTGTTGCATATTCTCCTCTAAAATGGCATAATCATCTTCGGTCATATCTATCAATTTCACTCCTGCAACTCTAGCATAATCCTTTTCGACATAGTTTATTTTACTCCAATTGTTAGAAATTTCGAAAAGTTTCTTGCCCATTTTATCTTCACTTTGGGCTTTCTCAGCGATTTCCCCGATTTCTTCACTTTTTTCATAAATTTTCATATCGTAAAACAATTTTAGTTTAAGATTGTCATCGATTTTTAGATTAGGATAGTTGATACATTTTCTGATTTCTTCCCAATGTCTTTCCTTAATTGAATCATTTTTCAAGCTAGAAATTAAGGGAACTAACTTTTTCCATGTAATGATTTCTTTTGCAATGTTATCCATTACTACAGCGTATGGAGCAGTTTCTTTTTTTACTTGATTTTGTTTCTTAGATAAATTTTGTCCTATGATTTCGTCCATGAGAGTTCCGTTTATCTCTGACCATTTAGTGTCTTTAAATTCTTCGAATACTTTTAATGTTTCTCCAATGAAATTCCACATGACTTTTACTATTTTCATTTCGCCTTTTATGTTTTCTAATGTTTTAAAACAAGAATTTGTTTCATCAGGACATTCTAGATTTTTCATAATTACATCATATTTTTCAAGTTGAGTCTGATACTCTTCAATTTTCTGAGTAACCTTATCGATTTCTTCAAAAGCTTTTTGAGGTCCCAAGAAGTAATTTGTAGCGAATCCATTTGATCTTATATTTGCCCCGAATTCGTTTAAGTTTCTTGAGAAATTATTTAAGATTTCGATGTGTTTTTCTTTTTGATCGTTAATTAGTGGGAGTATTTCTGATTTAGACTCTCTCAAAATTTTCAACATATTTTCATGAGTCTTGAACATATTATTGATTCTATCAGAATTATAATCTTTGAATAATCTTTTTCTATCCACTTCGAAGTAATTAAAATACTCAGCCAGTTGGTTAATCTTACACTCGAATTTATCTTCGTTTGCAGAAATTTCGTTGATAGCATTTTTAATCGAGATGATTGAATTAACGTCCTTAAGTTTTTTACCCTTAGTTGAAGCCTGCTCTATTAATCTATGCATTTCACTCTCGAGATATTCTATATTTTCTTTAACGAATTTGTTGATCATCGAGGGACCGAATATCTCATTGTTGGCATTTTCTTCTCCATCGAAGCTAACAGTAATTGGAGAATTACGTAAATTGTAAGTTTTATTGTCATCCTTGAGTGAAACGTTAATTTTAAATTTGTCTTTGTAGGGTACAGTGAATTCAACTTTATACATGCCGTTATGCAAATCAATTATGTTGATAGGGTTAACCTCTTCTAATAATGATGAATATATCTGTACTAAGAAACTGTCTCTTCCCGAAATTCTGTTTTCATTCAATTCATTTCTTGCTCTGATATAGAAGGATGTTGGAACTCCTGGAACACAACCATCAATGCAGGCTGGTCCAAAGAATATTGATTTTTCAGCAACTGTATCAAGATAAATTGAAAATTTAACAGGGTTTGTAGATAGTTCTTCATTATCAATTTTAATTCTAACTTCAACGTCTTTCGCTCCAAGTTCAGTAAAATTGGGAGTGCTAAGACTCAATTCATTTTCAGATACCCAGCTAGCTAACTGAGCTTTGACTTTAGGAGGGTTTATTCCACCGAAAATAAAATATACAGTAATCTGCCCATTGATAAGTTTGCTTCCAAATATTCTGACTTCTTGGTTTCCAGAAATTCTTCCCATGTTAGGTTCAATTGATGTAACAGAGTAACTAGGACCTACGATTGTACTTACACAAAGGCCATAAATATCGCCAAACCACTCATTATTCCATCCACCGAATATAATGAGACTCTTGTTTCCTTTGTAATAAATCATAGTTGAATCTTCTCTGCTAATTGGCACTAAAGTTGTGTCTTCAAGTTTTACTTCCTCTAAAATTTCAGTTTGCATGTCAGCAACAAATACTTTGTTTGTGCATTTTGCTCTTTCTCTTGGATTAATATCATCGAATATTCTGGAAGAACCACCGAAAATGAAATACTTCCAAGAAGGCACAGCTTCAACTTCCAATCCACAATGATTCCAAACAGGATGTCTCTCATCTTGTATATTGGAGGTAGACCATTCATCTTTTTCTAGATCGTACTTTATAGCATTGTTGAAGGAAACCACCGTGTTCCATCCTCCGTAAATATACAATGCTTTTTCATAATAGAACATGGTGTGACCAGTTCTACTTTCTGGGAGGCAAATATGCTCCTTGTATTTGATATTTACCCAATTTAGTTTATCATATTCGAAAACCCATAAGTCCTTAAAGACTGAATTCTCATAGGCTCTTCCTCCATTTCCTCCGAAAATATAAATTTTTGAGCCATAAACACAGGCTGCGTGATTCGCTCTGGGAGATGGTCCGTTAGATAGATTGAGCTTTGTGAATTTTACTTCTATAGAATCTAAAATGTAACAATCATCCAATTTGGTGTTTCCACTCATTCCACCGAAAATGAAAATACTTGGGTTATTATCACTTTCCGATCTTCTTACAGAAACTGCGATATGATTGGAACGAGGAGAAGGAATATCTCCTTTTGGAGTCTGTTTACTCCATAGAAATTGAGATTTTTGATTTATGTCTAAGATCCAAAGTTCATTTGTTGGTCCTAATTTTTTTACATTAGGATCAGATAGGCCATTTAGTGTTCCACCGAAAATAAAGTAAGAATTTCTACACTGAGTGATAGTATGACCTGATCTCGGCAAAGGGAAAATCGTTGGATCTCGATTCTTCCACTTTGTCCAAACTACTGGTTTAGGCTAAAATTTAGAAAATAATTTTACTTCGTTTGGTAGACTATTCATTGTATCTATTACAAAGTTATGAAAAAAACATTTAAATATTAAAAAAATAAATTAATTTTGGAAAAAATTATTTGACTAGCAATATAATTTAAATTAACCAGTAAACAGTTTTCAATTATAGAATAAATTGTCTAATGTTACATACTAACTAAATAATTATACATTGAATTAATTATCATTCAAATTTTAAATTTATCAACTAATTTTTAGTTTTCTTTTAATAACTTATCTTAATTTATAAAAATTTTTAAAATGATTTTAAATATTTTCTTTGAATAATTTCTTTTTAGCAAATATCTTTTTAATCAATGATTCCTTAAAATTGGTACTACTTTCATAATTATAACTACCATGATCTAAGCACTGGCTTAATTTAGAACCAACACAATCAAAGAGATTAGAAAACAAAGAAATTTTTATCAAACAATCATTTGTGATATAATTATTAATATATTTTATTAGTGATCTCTTCATCAAAGATTGATTCTTGCCTACCCCACAAATAATATAAGTTAAAAAATTTCCGGCTGGTTTTATTTTTGTGAGTAACAAATATTTTTCAAAAAGTTCTTTTACAAATTTTAGATGGCTCTCAATTTTTTCCTTAGGCTCTAAAATAGAAAAACATAATTTGATTTGATAAAACTTGTATTTTCTGTATTTATACAAAACTGTGTGATCATATTTTGAAAAATAGGATTCTGAAAATATTTCATTTTCTTTTATCAAATAAATTTGAAGAAAATTTCTTAAAATCATTTTTCTATTATTTAATTTTGATTCTCTTAAATTTCCTACAGGAATCACCACATCATTCTCTCCGAATTTACTCTGAGATTTTTTGATGTAGGCTGTCGAGAGTAATTGATTCCTCCTTTTCTTATTTAAATTAATATTGTTGGAGTTTGATAAATTTAATTCATTTTCAAAATTAGGGCTGGAAATAATTTTACCTGAGAATAATTTAATTTCATTTACAAAAAATTGAAGTTTTTTTATAGATTCATTTTCGATTGTCGTATTCAAATCTGTATTAATTGATTTTTTCAAAATTTCAAAATTTTCATAAATCCTATTAAATAATTGTTTCTTTTTGTTTAGGTTGGAAGGGTGGAAAATTATTTTTTTGTTATCGGATAGAACTTTATATAAATTTTCTAAATTTTCTTTTGACTCTTTTAAATTTTTAAATGAATAAAAATCCGTCAAAAGTTTTTCGAAAAAATCAAAGAACTCCTCCTTGCCTTGATCCAATATAAATTTTTCCTCTTCTTTAGATTTTATTATTTCTCTATATATATTGAGCTTCTCTATGTATTCGTTTTCTCCTTTTCCTGAATTATAAATTGATGGAGCAAATTCTTCGAAACTTTCTGATCGTCTTTGATTTTCTAAAAATTCCATTTTTATCTTATTAAATTTTGCAAGAAATAAATTGTTTTCACCGTCCATATTAATTTAATTTTTTTAATTTCGTTAGAATTAGAAAATTAAATATGTAAGTACAATTAAATATTTAAATTGGAATGAAAATAAATTAGAGTCATTTTAAAGTTCACCCAAAAATATTAACATATAAGTTGTCCACCACTTCCGTGGACATTATATTAAAATATAAATTTAATTATCTTGCAAGATAATTATTTTATTTTGCAAGATAATTATTTATATTTGCAAGATAATTTGCAAATTAAAAAATTTTAAAATTGTAGGCAATATGTATTAATATTTTAAAATTTTTTAATATGCAAATTATCTTGCAAATAAAAATAATTATCTTGCAAAATAAAATAATTATCTTGCAAGATAATTAAATTTAATTTATATTTAAATATATTGTCCACGGAAGTGGTG
>Ga0169931_10008997_pt1 | contig 14475 bp, 9 predicted proteins | sample Kivu_15m_20L_FD_129675 | JGI IMG/M metagenome (GOLD analysis project Ga0169931, IMG submission 129675) | Freshwater microbial communities from Lake Kivu, Western Province, Rwanda to study Microbial Dark Matter (Phase II) - Kivu_15m_20L... | ecosystem: Environmental > Aquatic > Freshwater > Lake ...
AGATAAAGATAAAGATAAAGATAAAGATAAAGATAAAGATAAAGATAAAGATAAAGATAAAGATAAAGATAAAGATAAAGATAAAGATAAAGATAAAGATAAAAAAATAATCAATAAAACTCTTAAATACTTAGAAATATCAAATCTTAATATTAGCTTAACCCTAATAAGATAATATAAAGAGCAAAATTATGTTTTTTCAAACAATAAATGATCCTTCACCGAGGCAAAGATTTCTAAATTGCACTCAGAAAGTAACAAACTCATAATCCAAATAAACAAAGAATTGCCATTTTCATCAACAACAAAGAACAGTTCCAAAGACAAGGCAAGATCACCTATCATATACAATAGTAGCTGTATAAACTATAAGTTTTGATAAAATTGTAAGCCTTGCCCCCAGGATAGCAAAAGAAATCAATAGTATAGGTATCTCAACTCGCAGATAAAGATTTCGATCACATAATCCAAGTCCAACTAACCTACAACTCCCACGACATATAATTCCCTCTCCCCGCTTTCTTCCTAAAATTCTCATAAAAACGACCAAAAGCACAATAACACCAATACTAATCAATAAAAGTAAACCCGAGCTACTCTTTTTCAAGTCTATAACAAGCAGCAGAGATGATGCCCTTGGAAAGAATATACTCGGAAAGATAAGCTGGAAGGGTTTATGCGTATTCGAAGTCACATTAGGGGTATATCTATCTGACTTGGAGGGATAATATGGTGGAGATTTAGACGATTAGACCTTGGAAGAATTTTATAGGGTATCTTATATCAGATTGGCGATGATTTATATATTTAGAATCAAATTTAGATATACGAATGAGATATAAAATCTTCTATATACTATAATCTGCTTTCTTCCACAACAAAAACATCTAAAAATGCTTTCTTACATAAACAATCGACACTACCACAAAATGACAACAATAATCCCTCAAGAAATGCAAGAAAACCAACCTCAAGTGGTCTACCTTCAAATCAATAACGGACAGTCTTAAACTTTAGTCAAATCTCAAGTGCTAAAATCTTGTTTAAAAAGCAAGAAAAACAAGCCAAGTGAATAAAGATTACATAATAGTACTGACAGGTATATCTCAACCTATCTAGCTGCCCTATTTGCTACGCCCAGGATAACATTTCCGTCGACTACTATGGTAAAAAACATGTCTGCGTCAAATGCCGCAAATTACTTCGAGACTAACACGGCAATCAAATCCGAATATTCCTCAATCAGTAAGGTTAAATCATATGCTTGGGTATCAAAGTTATCTAATAGCGATAGTAGGGTGATCCCAAGCTGTACTACTACACTGACTATACCAATCTGACTATAAATGGTAGATCGGCGTTTGCTACGTTTGCCAAACCGGATTAAATGGTCGTCATTTTGAGACACAAGAATAATATCTGATACTTATGCTGTTTTAATTATAGGATGAGAGTTTATTTGATATATTAAAGAATCAATTGATTTTCTTTAATATTTTGGTCGTGAAGCCTCGCTCGAAGATGATTATCTTGCCTTGGTGGACTCGCTTCGAGCCAGAACATGACCTAGAGGGCATCATCTATCGATAGAGATATTTGGTTCGGAACATCTCCTTGAGGCCAGCCTAGAGCTAGGGAGTCGTGTAGAGTTCCTTGTAGTCATCAAGGTTCATCCCGTTTTTAGCATTTATGCGTCTGATGAGTGATAAGTTGTTCAGATAGGTCTCTCCGTAGTATTTAGTTAGAAAGTTCAGGTGGGGTGCTTTGAAATTGGGGAGAAAGTTTTTAGTTGGATACCCTTTGATCTTGGTCAAAGTTTGATGGACTTTCTTAGGTTTTGGTGTTTTTCTTTGGGTTTCAGGTTTTTTTGGGTATTTCTTGTGTTTTTTGGCACTTTTTAGTTTGTTTTTTAAGGAGAGTTCTCGTGAATTTTAAGATGAACTAGGTTATAAAAGTTAAAAATTGGGCAGAGAAAAATAGTCAGGCTCCTATAGGTCTTAAGATGAAGCTCCTTCGCCAGTTGAGACGTTGATTTAAGCCTTGGCCTCCTCCTCGATCGCTTTAACAAGCGGATCATTCTCGATTTACATGATTTATTCCTCATTTTATTCTTACATGTCCAAGTTGCAATGATACTTCATGCTATCAATCACATCAATCACATAATCCAAATCTTATGGCTGTGATGCGGAATGGTAATCGATTAGCTTACCTGGGAGGTAGTTCATGCTCATTAAATATTATAAGCTTTGAATAGCTAAGTTATTATTCAAGTAATCGCCTATGAAAATCATTAAAAAGAATTAATTTAATGTATTCATTAAAAGGAAACATCAGCCCATAGGACCCCCTCAAATGTTATCAGGGTTTTAAAGCCAAAATGCTTCAGAATCAAAAGATATGTAAATAATCACCTAATGTCTTCTTTTGACTTCAAAACACTTTAGAGCTCCTCGCCCTCATTTTTTCTACTATGTTGATACTTAATTCTTTGTTTTTGACTAAGTTTTGCATTTTTTGATAATAATTTTCAGATGCATATGACTGAAATTCTTTACAAAACGACTAACGATGTTTAAAATGTTTTCATAACGTCAAAAATGTTTGTTGAATGTGCTTTTAATCTTTAATAATAACTATTGAAGGTTTTGGTATTATTTTTTACCTATTTTATAAAAGCAAAGGATAAATATAATCATTGAAAGCAAGCTAAGGAGTCCTAGCGGAGCTAGGGACTGAAATATTTGATATAAGAGTGAGTATTTTGAATGTTACAATTGTTTGTATTCGAACGATAGGTTACTATTGTGGTATCTTCAGACAAAATACATTGCTTTAGCATCTTTTTTCTTCTTTTCCCAAAAAAATTAAAGAAAAACTTATAATTTTTTTCAGGTTTTTACACTTTTTTGAGCCATAATTCGTCATTTTTTAAGCTCTATAAAACAATTTAATAATACTTATTTTCTGCCATGAATGTTATTTTCTCTTCATGTGCCTTAATTCTGCTATCCTATCAATTAAATCAATATAAGAGACTCTTTTCCTTTGAGTTTAACTATAGTAATTTTTATTATGTAAAAGAATTTATAGTAAACTCCCAACAATTACAAAGACTTTTGCGAATTTTGTTAAATACTAAAATCAAACAATAAACAAAACACCATAATCCTTGCTCAAAACGATTAGTTCTTTGCATTCAACGATCTTCACGACGCAACAGCTGAAGCTCATGTCCTCGTCTGCTCAAAAGAACATATCGAATCAGCCTTAGATGTCAAAGATAGCAGATTGCTATAAAGAATGCAATAGTTTGCTTAAAAACTAATGAAAAAGATCTATCGGTAAAGATTCAATCAGTAAGCTACAAAATAATGTTTCAGATATGGATTTCACTTGCCTCCATGGATCAGCGTGTTTCATATTCATCTTCATTGCTTCATACTTCCCATCAAAAACATAATGTTTGATAAAATTAGGTATGGCTATGGCAATCTTTTCAAGTCAGTTTAGATGATTATAGGGGATATCAAGAAATCTAGGCCAAAATTATGATATTGTATAGATGATGATATTTAACAAAAATAGAAGTAAATGATGATTTTAATGAAAAGATGTTAGTTATGTTAGTATGATGATATCTCATGCATGTCTAGATCACGCCTGGAACTGCCAGTTTGGTCCAAAATCGAGTTTTTCCAAGTAAATTCCATCTCCATATCCAATATACCCGAGATCCATATAGCTTCGATCAATATATCGGATATCTCCTACTTTTTCATACTCATAGAACTCGTCTTCATCTTCATCATCAGCCGCCAAGTTATCCTCAGTATCCCCATCCTCGTTCTAGGACTCATATTGGTACACCTCGTCTTTTTGCACATCACCTTATAGATCGTATTTTTATGCCTTTATCTTTCTGTGCTCTTACTAAGACCTAAGTTTTTTGATTAATACATGTAGTAGTTTTATGGACTCTTGGTGTAAAGCCATGGATGTTTTAGCATCTTGTCTGATAGGGTTCTTCGTTAGGGGTAGCAGTTGAGCATTGGAGTCATGAAGTCTTCAAAGAATTGGGCTTGTTCTTCAGTAAAACGATATCTGTATTTATTGAAGCTTACTTGGCGATCATAACGTCTTTGAGGCTCCAGTTTTGCAGCTTAGGAATACGATTCAGATTTCCCTCTTTAGAAAAATATTTCCTACCCTTCACACCTCTGGAAGTCATCTTTTTCGGAAATCTTCCAAGCAGTTCCATCATCTGAGCAATATGATCATCATTTTTGCCGAAATTTTAGTTCCCATCTTTCCTAGGATTAAACAAAAGCTATCCAGTAAGCATCTCGAAAGTCATGCAAGCCAAAGACCACATATCAGCCGAAAGGTTATACTTCGATCCAGTCAATACCTATGGACCGCGATATTGTCTAGTTTGGATCTAAGTTGCAAAATGATGATGCTACCAGCAAGCATTACCTAGATCAGCCACTTTGACCTGGAAACCTTTTTCGAGTTTTGGGCCTTTGGACATGATTAGTTTGGTACCGAAGGCACTGAATAAGTTTTTCTTGGGCTTGCTTTTTTATTGTTTTTATTTCTTGCCACCTGATTACTGTGTTAGCTAGGTCGCCAGCCTATCTCTGATTTCTTGAGCTTACTGTTAGATTTTCTTGAGTTTTCTTGTCTTGGTTTTTCTTTGATTTTTATTCAAATTTTACTCACTAAGTTGAATTCTTATCTCTTCAATTCTCGATTACAGATCTTTCAGCTATTTGTGCTACTTATCCGATTTGGGAGACATCACCTTTTTTACTTTTTTTTGATCTTTTTCTTCCTCAGACTAAGAATCTTAAACAGGTCCTAGTCCATATTTCTGTCGATAGAGTTTAATTCTATCATCGAAAAGTTGCTGACTTGATAGCTGACCATCTTCAACTATAGTCTTGATCTATTTTTCAGTCAAACACAACAACACATTTTCAGGTTTGAGATCAGTATGTATAACTCTACAAATCCTATTCAAAAAGTCCAATCCCATAAGCACTTGTCTCGTGATTTCCTTCACCATATCAAGCGGCAGTCCTTTATAGTCATATCTCTTGAGAACTTCAAGTAGATTGACTCCTAGGATCTAAAAAATCATGCAGAAATGATTACCATATGCACCCTTATAGACGAAAGAGTTGAGTAAATTGAGTACGTGGGTGTCATCTCGTCCGTAGACTTTCTTGTTCGGTTCGTATTGTTTAAGGGCCTAAATCCACTTAGGATGATTAGCATACTGGGCGACTTTTTGCAAAATCTCAACCTGTCTTTATTACCAATCAAGCTACCTAGTCATAAGACGCCTCCAAGTAATGAGGAGAACTCTTCATTATCTTCAAAGCCACATAATTGCCATACTTGAAATCTTTAGCCAGCCACACTGTTGAAAAATGACCCCAGCCGAGTTTCTGCACCAGCACGTAACGATTGATCAGGACCTAACCAATATGGCAAGGATGGTATCTTTGTTATGAAATATCTACCCTCCTATTTTGTAATCTTCGATGCCTTCGTCTTCGCTGTGGTCTTCGTCGTTCAATTTTTAAATTAACTATTGGAGGGTTCTAAAGTAAATGCACAAATACTCGTATTCAACATCTTCTTCGGGTCCTTCTGGTTTTTACGATGAAACTTGTTAGTTTTCTTGCTCCTACTAGCCCTTTTTGGGGGACAATCTGGATCGTACAAAAGGATGAGGGATATCACTCTAGCCCTAAGCCTCGTTTTCGTCTTGATCGGAATCATCCTCGAACATGTCCTAGTCATCAACATCTGAATCAAATGGTGGCTTACCTTCCTAGAAGACCTTTCGCTGGTGAGGGTTAACCGTGGCCTTTGACATTAATGAATTTAAATATTATTCATAAATATCAAATGATCGACCAACCAAAAAATAAAAAAATCACTTCAAAAATTATTTTTAAATGAACTAAGTTCCAAAAAAAAGACTAAAAAGCTTTAGATAGATAAGTATTTTTACAATAGATTTCTTTTTAATAAAATAATATTTTTAACTATAAGTATGAACAATATTTTTAAGCATTTTTTGTATAAAGGGTTAAATATCTATTAATTTTAAGTAAAAGAAAAGCCTTCAGTATTTTTTAGTTAAAGCCTATTATTACAAATAGATAAAGATCTTTAATCTTAATATATTTCCTAAGTAAGATGAACAGTGAAGAATCTGATCATACTAGGCAGCTAGAAAGGGATGTCAGAAGTTCTAGTTCTCTTTTTAATGACAAAGTATAAATAAAGCCTAACTCTTAGTCTGAGAAAAGCTTAGATTTAGTGCCAGATGTCAACCCTGAAAATCAACAAAAACTGAACAGTATCTCATTAATATTGAAGGATAACTACAAAATAAAGCAATCATTTTAGATCTAACTGCCAATTCCACAAATGGTGAGAGCGGTAACTCTTCATCTAAATAGAAGACCCGTTGCTATCTGATGGCTGTTTGTACCAAAAACTACTTCATGAGATAGACCTGCGTTCTCGCCTGCACCTATCTAGATCTTTACTTATCCAAAAGTGTTCATGTATAGCCGTCTCAGCTTTAAAATCTCTCGCTTAGCTGTTTAACTCTGGCTCTAAAAATATCCTAGGGCAGATCCACATCCAACATTTTAAGTAACTTTGATCAAGATATTATAAAGAAACTCTAGCAAAAAGTTGTATATTAGCTGCAGTATCACTTAACTCCACCTACTTATCACACTTTTGCATAGAATTTGGTGTAAAAGTGGTAAAATTATATCAGCAAAAGTAAAATTAAAAAATTAAAATAATCATATTTTACATAAAAAAATGGAGCCAACCTGAAATTAAGAATATTATTCTAGCAATTAGATTGTGTCTACCTACGTAAATATCTCAATATTCTAAGTAGCTCAAACCGTTCTTTTTGATCCCTAAGCAATCGTTATAAACCTTTTGTATCTACATATACGTTTTCTGGTTCAATAAAATTTTTAATTCAAAGCACTTTCTGATCATTAGGTATAGCATTTTGTATCAAGCTAATCCAACTTATAGGCTAAAGAAGTTAGATTAATATGCTGTTTTAATAATTTTTGCAAGAAAAAAGAACTTAGCTGAAGCTATCCGTTTCTCAAGAAATTTGTATATATCTAAAGCCTTTTTTAAATTTAAAACCATGCAGCAAGAATTGGAGATTCTAGGATACGAATTAAGCTATCAAAAATATGCGCTAATGGGACAGATTTCAAACTTATTCTAAAGATATATTCATGCTATACAGATAAATCAACTCACAATACTAAAGACAATAGGTATGAATGATAATAAAAATGTATTAATCACGTTATTTAATCAATTTTTATGGATTTTTGTGATTTTAATTGCCATAAAAGTCACAAATTTTAATAAAGTACAACTCTTGAAAATCAACTAAACAATCAAAATCGATTATATTTTTGTTTTTTATTTTAATTTGATAGGAGAATTTAATTAAAGTAGATTACATGTTTTATATTCTATTATTCTAAGATTCGAACAAATAGAAACAATGACAGACAAGAAAAACCTTTGCAAATTCAACGACTACATCACCCCCAACTTCCACATCGGAAACACCCAAATCGCAATCCACGATAACCGACACAAAATATCCCTATAAATGAATAAATAGAGAAGTCTTGAGAAAATGAATCATATCCGCAGCATTCAATAAATCAAATAAAACCATCCAGAACGTCATCTGAGTTACAAACCCAATCCCTTTTTGAAAAATATCGACATGAAAGACCATAAATCATACCTGGACTACCTACAAAGTCGATAGTATGAGATCAAAAAGAACCTCAAACGACAAAAAATAGCACAAATCTTCAACATAAAATCAATCAATCTAGTAGATAAGGCCAAGTATGAACAAAACAAACTTGAGGGATAAAAATAAAAATCAAAACAAAACCATATTTATGCCTAGTTCAAAAGAATGATGAGACACAAGGACAGCACAAAAACATTAAATCTCATCATAACTGATAAAATCTAACCGATTAGATAAAAAAACAGACAACTCACGCAGTAGAAAAGAAATTATTCAACCTTTTTGAATAAAATATGCTAGAGCAAACAAGTCACCCTCAGCAAAAATACATAGATCATCGATCAGAAACTTACGGAGTATTATGAGTACCTTAGAATACAGTGTTAGTTGCATGGTTTGAGGTTGAAGTAGATTTAGAATTATTGTAAAAAATAAAATGCGGTTACTTTTCATATCGGTAGAGGGAATAATGGGCATTTGATTAAGGAGATACTCAAGAAAAGATGGTGGTGGACTTGTGCGGATTAGAAAGTTAAAACATCCAAGAATTTTGTGTGGACGCAGCTTAAATAAAAAAATTACTATACAAGGGGTGATCTAGAGACACCTTACCTTCAAAAAACTAACAGAGATATAGATACTAAGTAGCAGAATAATGAAGGAAAGATGCTTTAAGACTTGAATGAGGTCAAAATACACAATCATTTTTAATTTAACGAGTTTATCGGCAACAAAAAAGCTCTTTACTACAACATGAAAAAATACTACTAAGACAACGGCAAGCAAGTCTTTGACTACCTACCTGTAACTTTCCACATAAAAAAACCAAACGACCCCGCCTGGCAATAATTCACCCGCTACTACCAACAAGACTGCCAACAACACCCCAACCAACAAAGATTATGGATCATTAAACCAGGTTAAAACTCAAATCGAGGCAATGGAATCACCATACATAGCTAGTATTAAAAGATCAAGTCTTTAGTTTAAACGGAATTGGCTTCGGAAAAGAAGACTTTTATTGTGCAGAAATATATAGATCAACCTTTTTTGTATAATAAGAGGAAGTTTGATTTACGATGCTACATGTTGCTCGCTAGATTGGTAAGAATTTTTATATGCAGAATGGAAAAATCAAAGGATTTTGGTATAATGAAGGATATATCAGAACAAGTTGCTTCGAGTTTCAACTCAATGACACTCAGAACGATTTCATTCATCTCACCAATGACGCCATTCAAGTCAATTCTTAAAAATATGGAAAATACTAAGACGGTAACAAACTAAGCTACCACAACTTCCAAAAATACGTATAACAGAAAGGAAACTACAACTTTTTAGGCGATATATGTCCTCAATTGAAAAAAATAGCAACCGATTCTGTCTAAGCTTGCTACCATATGCTCGGATAGTGGAACAATCTCCCAACGTTTTAGATATTTGGCCTTGATTTCATGATAGACGCTAATTTCAAACCCTGGTTGATATAAATCAACACGAATCCTTGCCTTTAGACATCATCTACAACACTCTAACGAGTCATTCCTAGAATGGTCGATAACGCCTTTAAATTGACTTTAGATGTACTATTTCCGCCTCCACAAGTATGGCCGCATTCCAAACGACACTTCATGCCTAACAAAATCGCTAATAATCTTTTCGAGCTAATTTTCGATGAGTCTTCGAAAGAAGTGCAGCAACCCATTAGCCAAGAAATCATAGCTGAGATGGGAGAAGTCGAATAAGATAATTAAGTTTATGAGTAAAATGTTTAAAAAAATGTGCAAAAAGAGTCAAAATGACAAAAATTTGAATGATTCTAATGAATTTAGATTAGTATTTTGTTACTTTTATTAAAGCTATATGTATGTATATGCGGGGCAATCTTATTTTTATCAGAATAGCTATAAAATACTATCAGAAAAGTCCTAATTATGAAAAAAATGATAACAGAACCCATCCCACAGCAACAGAAAGACACAAAAAACAAAAAAATCAATAAGAATGAGCACAACGATGCACATTAAGATAGAGGGTCACCGAAAAGATCACAACCAAGTGTCTACCAACATCGATAAAAACCCATTAAAAAAGGATTATTTAGCTAACAAACCTTCTGTTTTCCATTTGTAACTTAAAAACTGTCACAAAGATTAATAGATGCTTTGAATAGACAAATATAATCATAAGGAGGGAAAGTTGTTCAATTTCAAGGAAGCACGTTGCATTCACATGTTGATTTTCTTCTCATTGATCCAGAGACATAAGTATAGAAAGTATTAAAAAATGTTAAAGGAAAAATCAAGTTTAAGTAAATTTTGGATTGTAATTATGTGGTCTAAAGCATCAGCAGCCAGGCTCAGCTCAGTTTTTAGGCATTTTCACTCTATGTTAACATTTAAGGTCTAGAAGATGAATAAAAATAGTCAGAAAAAGGAATTCATTCTAACAAAAAGAGAAAAATGTAAGAAGAATAACACTAATCTACAGTCAGACTCGACAACAGCTAGTATTAATAGTAACCTTTTGAAGAAATCGAGATAAAAGACTAAAAAATTAAAAAAATATAGATCTAATAAGCCCTTCTAAAACAAAAATAAGTCCATTCGTTCTCAATCAACAAGTTCATAGCCTAATAGCTGACAAAACTCATGAAAATATACGCAGCTTAGAAAGACCTAGGCAGAAAAATAGCATATTCAAAAGCCTCAGCAGTCATCCGTGCCCTTCCTAAAGAAATATAAACTTAAAAAGATGTCGACAATATCAAAGGAATCGGCCCTAAGATATCAGATAAGATTAAATAGCTTCTACAAACAGGAAAGGTATCCAAGTTGTAAAAATTGCAACAATCTTAGAAAAATGTTGTGAGCGTATAACTGAGTAAGGTATGGGGTATAGGACCCAGCAAAGCTTTGTAGCTTTATAATGCAGGTATCAAGTCTATTTAAGATTTGAGGAAACATCAAGATTTATTAACAAGAAATCAAAAATTAGGATTGAAGTATCATTAGTAGCTTTAACAGAAAATACCAAGATAAAAAGTTATAAAAGTTTTTGCTTTTCTACAAAATGTATTAAAAAGATTAGTGCCTTCGATAGATGATTACAGAATGGAGATCTGTGGGTCGTACAGACGTGGAAAATCATTTTGCGGAGACATAGACCTGATAATAGCTCGAAAAGATGGAACACACTAAAAAAATTTATTGAACAATCTCATAACTTAGCTATAGAATTCTGGCTTTCTGACTGACCACCTTACCCATCCTAAACCTCCATAGGGAAGATCTTCTTGCTCCTACATGGGCATCTTCACATTTTAGGACAAAACTCATCACCGAATCGATATAAAACACTACCCCATCTAATAATTCGCCTATGCCATATTGTACTTCACTGGTAGTGGTATGTTCAACCGTATGATGCGACTGCATTGTATGAAACTAGGATTAAATCTATCCGATCATGGGGCTCATCCTAAAATTAATAAAGGAGTTTTATGGAGCAAACCTATACCTAACTGTTACACTTAGCAAGATATATTCAAATTTTTGTAATTAGATTACAAGACTCCACAATAAAGATAGATGTGATTTTCCTTTAGATTTATAGTTAATCATTAATTTTTGTTTAAAATTTTTATGCTTTATATGCAAATGACGTTATATTTTGACATTTGCTATATAATAATTATGAGTTCGAACAAGTTCTTATAACGATTCGAGGGCAAGATCAAAGTAGTCGGCAAGTAGGGCGTCCACGATGTTTTCGGTAGCAAAAAAGAAGGAGTAGTCGTATACACCAACACCAACTTCAATCAACCCCCAAGACATGCATCTAGTTCAATCAGCAAATCCAAACAAAATATCTAAGCGAGTAATCCACCCCAGCCATAAATTAAAAAATCATCAAGAGCGAGCGATTACAAACAAAAATCATAAATAAAACCTTCAGTGCCACAACCACCTAAAGAGAAAAAAGTATAATAAAGTCCTTTTTTGATATCAAATCCTTTCTATTTAGATGAGTAGGACAGACTAAAACAATAATAATAGAGAATATAAAGAGTCAGAGCAGAAAAGTAACAAAAAGAGAGATAGAAACAAGCGTTGAAACAAACACAGATTGATAACCAGAAAGGAAGCACGAATTATTCATCTAAATCTTTGTAAAAAAAGAAGAATTAAAGATAGTGGGTCAAGTTGGGAGGTCTAGGCGCAAATATAGGAGGGTAGTAGTGGCTATAGAAGAAAAAAAAGCAAGACAAAATGCAAGTAATTTTGAATTAATTCAGTAATTTGCATCACAAGTCAAATCTATTAATAAAGACAAACCAAAAATTCCCCAACCAAAGAAATAACCCCCAAAATAACCAAACGCCCGTCAAAAAGCACTCTAATACAGCAAAAACGTCCCCAAACCAATCATCAGAACATACTAATAATAACCCTAGCAAATCTAATAGAAAATATAGCAAACATAAGAGAAATTAACCGAATTACAACTATATTAACTCAAACATCAACAATACAAGAATTTACTACAGAATCAACTATGATTTGCATTATTATAATTTACTTATGATCAATATTAGGAGAAACTTATTCAAGAATTTAGGGGGGTTCATGAATGCGTATAAGTATAGGTCTTTGTTAGGGGTGCAAGCGAGAATGAAATACGCTTTTTCTACGTAGAATAAAGATAAATAACCTAAGGATAAGGGGCAGTAGTAGACGAGTCTGGCATAGATATGGCAAAAAATAAATTTAAAATCACAAAATATATACAACTAATCAAAAAAGATCAGCAAGATAACCTGGTCTTTACTCTTACTTATCCCCTTCCTCTACCTCTACCTCAGATAATAAGACGCATAATAATACGCAATAAACTACCTATAACACTAAATCAGCATAAACTCCAGTGCCTTCTCCTAACTAAATATCAAAATATACATCTCCAAGGCAAATCCACATTACAGAGTATATTTCTAAAAATAATCAAAAATTTATTATGTCAATTTCAATACTGATGTGGAGAGACTCAAGGCTGTACTGGATAAGAAACATCATTCGACCAAAATCACGTATTAGTATGTCAGCAATTATGAGATCACGTTGAGTACTCCCACTATTATTGCTAATATTTTTTCAGTTTTCTTTCTCGCCGCGTTTTTCACGAAGTCTTCGTCGATGACGGGTGGGGTTAAAAGTAATACTTCGTCTTCCTCGAATATGGCCCAACAAATTCTAGGGCAGAAGAAGAATTTTTAGATCATTACGAAGAGTAAAGTGAGGTTCAGAGATGTTGCTGGGCTTGATTAGAGCAAAATGGAAGTACAATAGTTCGTTGATTTCTTAAAGAATCCTTAAAAATACAAAAAACTGGGTGCTAGGATTCCTAAAGGCGTTCTCTTATCTGGACCACCAGGTACAGGCAAGACAATGCTAGCCAAAGCCTGTGCAGGCTAAGCCGGTGTCCCCTTCATTCCAACCTCAGGCTCAGATTTCGTATAAATCTTCGTCGGAGTGGGTGCATCTAGAGTAAGATAGCTCTTCGCAACAGCTAGATAAAAATCTCCATCAATAATATTTATAGATTAAATCGATGCAGTAGGAAGGAAGAGAAGTGGTAGTCATGGTTCGCATGATTAGAGAGATAACACATTGAATCAGATCCTGGTCTAGATGGATGGATTTGGTACTGATAACAACGTTATTGTTATGGCTGCTACTAATAGATTGAATCTGTTGGATCCTGCCCTAATACGTCCTGGAAGATTCGACAGGATAGTCTAAGTGAATCTACCTGATTTGTAAGGAAGAAGACAAGTTTTTAACGTCCATCTCTAAAAAATAATAGTAGATTCTTCTAGATCCAAAGATGAGTATGCTCGTAGATTGGCATCACTTACCCCTGGGTTCAGCGGAGCAGATATTGCCAATTTATGCAACTAAGCCGCACTACTCGCAGCAAGAAACAACAAAATAATGGTAGATGCTCATGATTTCTAAATGGCAACCTAACGACTCATAGGCGGAATATAAAAGAAAAACATCGTAAGCAGTTAATAAAAAAAAATAGTATCCATCCACGAATCAGGTCACGCTGTAGTCTCATGGTTCTTATAGGGCGCAGATCCTTTATTGAAATTAACCATCATACCAAGATCCAAAGGATCACTAGGATTTGCACAATATTTTACAAACTAGAATAAACTTAATACTAGAAGACAACTTATCGATCAGATTTGTTTTATTTTGGGAGGTAGATGCGCGGAGGAGTATTTTTATGGGACATGCACTAATGGAGCTGCTGATGATCTTGAGAAGGCTTATAAGATTGCGCATAGTATTGTTACTAAATTGGGGATGAATGAGAATATCGGATATATTGGGTTTAGAAACAGCGACTACTTGAGACCATATTCATAAAAAATGGGCGCATAAATAGATAGGTAAATCATCGCACTGATCGCGTCTTGCACAAAAAGGACGAAATAGATGGTAGAAAGATACCATGAGTTAATCAAGAAGTACTTTTTGGGTTATTTTAGACTATCTGATGAGTTGTACGATAAGGAAACGCTGACTATTAAGGAGATAAGAAGGATTTTGGGAGAGAGG
>Ga0169931_10008998_pt1 | contig 14475 bp, 12 predicted proteins | sample Kivu_15m_20L_FD_129675 | JGI IMG/M metagenome (GOLD analysis project Ga0169931, IMG submission 129675) | Freshwater microbial communities from Lake Kivu, Western Province, Rwanda to study Microbial Dark Matter (Phase II) - Kivu_15m_20L... | ecosystem: Environmental > Aquatic > Freshwater > Lake...
AACCCCTAATGTGTATTTTTATAAACAAATGTATCTACTTACGTATTAAATAATGTTTAATCATTTAATTTCTATATCATATCACACAAAATCACTTGTTTACTTGTTGATAGATTTAGCTAGTGATTTTTTGGCAGGCTAAGCATAAATTTTAACTAATTAATAGAAGGCATATTTGAATTAATTGAGTGCTGACCTATATTAGTTTGTTACTTCGATATCGAAAATGAGCCTCAATCTATTCAAAACAACCACAAAGGGACTGCCTGACCTGAACAATCTGCCGGTCTCCATGCCTGTTTCTACCTCTTTCTACTACGGCTCGCTGGCCGTTCAAGGCATCCTATTTCTGCTCTTCGTCTTCCATTTCTTCCTAACCATATACCGCATCATAAAGAAAATCAAAAATTCTAAATTTTAGGATATTGAGTAGTAAGAGGAAGAGTAGTAGGATCCTTTCGAGTAGAAAGAGGAGAAGGCTAAGATGGAAAATGCAAATGATAATCCCAAAGCTGCTGACATCAAAAATTTTATCATTTACAGGTTTGACGATGATGAAGGAGAAGAACCTGAAACAATTACTCCCCTGCCTAAAAAAGCACCCTCAGATCTGCCAGACAAGGATGAAAAGGTCCGGTCTAGGGCGACATTTTGAATAACACTAACATTAAAGATGAAATCGAAAAGTAATAGGAATAATAAGAATCAGAAGTAGACAGTGTGGAAGAGTACAACGAATACCACGACGAAAACGAAGATAAATTCATTCAGTTTGAAGACAGAGCCCTTTTCTTCTCACCTTTAGTAATAGGAGCTATCATATGCAACAACTTGTTTCAGGCAGATCCCTTTGTCATAGGCTGTCTTGCCCTACTTATCATCAGCTATGTTCTTTTTAACCTTTTAGGCTTTCTATCAACAGTAAGAGCTTTTTCGTTAATCTTTTTCATTTTTGCACTAATGACTTTCGTGCCTTTTTTCTACAACGATCAAGATTTCAGCACCTGAACAGCACTTTGATAGTCATAGAATTTTTATTTGCTTTTTTTAGTCTAAATTTTAATAAACGAATAAAATTTATGAAATTTTATTAGCCACTGAACGAAAAGTTATGCAGCAATTAGATATCATTTGAGACGAGTTCCGTTCTCCCAACGGCTCTCACGCCATATACCCTATCTGCCTTTATATTTGCCTTCTCCGTGCTGCACACCGTTCTACCATTCGCCCTAATATTACTTGCCATCTGGCCATTTTACCCTTCCGAACCCGTGTTTTTTATCGAAATAGTAATCGCCTTCATACACTCTTCCGTCTGGCCACTTGAAAACTCCCTTACCATGCATTCTGCTTTCTTTCCAGTAGCCCTAGTACTCTTTGCCATCTGGATATACTATTTTGCCGAATCCGTCCATAAGGTTGTTATTAAAATTGCCCTCGTAAACTGTGCCATCTGCCCACACGAACTTTCCTTTGCCATGTTTAACGCCATTCTGATGCTCTCTGCATGTTTCGATGATTACCCTTCGTATGAAGATTGATCCATCCACTTTTAAATACCGAAACCGTCCTGCATATCTTCGACCCACTCGCCACTATATACTGATCCATCGCTACGAGTGTAAACTCCCTTGCCATGCGCCTTACCATTCTTCCATTCTCCTAAGTACACATCACCATTCGAGTGAATCAATCTACCCCTTCCGTTAGCGCTATCTTAAACCCAATAGCCTTCGTATAGCATAAAATCTTCCCAGACTTGCTTTCCCTTACCATGTCGCATACCGTTAGAAAATTAACCAATATATCTGGTTCCATCATTCATAGCGATTGGTCCTTTCATTACTACACTTTCTTGCTGTTTGCCTCGTTATTCGTCGAATTTGAATGGCCCCAGCTTTAGGGCTATTTACTTAGTTTTATCTGAGTAAAAATCCTAGGGCTGAAGATTGTACTGCACCAGCTGAAGAGAGCTGAGAGGATGAATCGTTAGAGTGTTTTGCTGTTCGGCGTCAGCAGTGGTGCAAGTTTAGCATTGATTTCCCATATAGTTTAAATATTATCTAGTTATTAAGAACAAACTAGCGAGCTTGCTTATAAAAAGAATCAGTCAGTCTCAGACTGAGAAGCAGGCGCCAAGAAAATTAGTTTACAAAAATTAAATTCAATATGCTACCATCAGTTGTCTAAGGTTTTAGTCTCACTAGAGACCAAAAGACCATCCTACAGCACTATCTGCCTAAGTGCTACATACTCTTACCGGCCAGTCAATCATTCAAAACAGCTCAACCAACTAAAGAAGTCACTCATTAAGAATAAAGCAATTCCATCGTAAAAAGTCGAGGTCGAGGACGACCAGAAAAATTTGGCTACAAAAAGGACGAAGAATCTTAAAGAAAGTCTTTGAGAATAAGCTCTCAGAAAAATTTGGAACCTATGGAATAAAAACTTTAAGAATAAAGCGAATAGTAAAGTAGTTCGGATATGAGATTCGTGATATCTTTAGATTCACTGGCGATCGGCTAAAAAGAAATAGTTAAAGAAAAATAGATCAATAAAACCAAGGAAGAACCAAAAGGTCAAGGAAAAACTTAAAAACAATAAAAAAATATTTAAACTAGTCTACTCAAAGCATAATAGAAAAAATAAATTTCAAAGCGACAAATCAAAAAATCAGCGACATTAATAGAAATTTCATAGCAGAAGTTAAATAACTAATAAAAACACGAACGTCCGGTTTCGCAAAAAAAGAAACAAGGAGCTTTAGCAAGTAAGAAAGATTCATTCTTTACAAAAAATACTCTTTAGCCTTCTGATCAAAAAAATGAAATTTTATAGCGAAGATAGATAATTTTACCTGATAGAAAATAATAATAGCATGTATCGAGAAGACTTACGCTAGAGTGGCAGGCAGTTCAATAACTCAAAAATCATCCAAAAATAATGCCTTTTTTATAGCCAGTAGACGAATAAAAGGATGGAGCCCCAGACTACTATAAGTAGATAGTTCATCCTATTGACTTACAAACAATATAGTTCAAACTTGCTAATGACATCTACAACTCTCCCTAGTAGTTTCAAAAAGATATACAACTTCTTTGGGATAACTCACTTCAATATAACTAGGATAATCCTTTTATGACTCGGATCACCAAGGAGCTTCAAAAATTCTACCGTAAAGTGTGGGAAAAGGCAATTAAGCAACGCAAAAGTTCTTTGTTAGGAAAATGATGTGATTTTAAATTGTATTTATTATTGATGATTGAAGAAGGTAACGCAGTGCAGCAGCGCATCAAAAAAATGAGAGAATTCAAGAAAGCTAATGCCCAAAGAGAGTCCTCGGAAGTCGGCAAACGATTGAACTCTCATAACACAAAAGAGTAAGACAATAACACCCAAGAGTTGGTTAAGCCTCAGTCCAGCCACCGTCTAAAAAGACCACTTTCAGCTATGAAACCTATTTAATCACAAAAAAGTATTGCAACTCTTTCTACTTCACCACAGGAAATCGATGTTAAACCTTACATGAGACACGCTTTTGAGTATGGACCTCGCATGAAAGAATTCATAAAAGAGACCAAAATCGATGCAAATGAATGGCACACGAAAATGCTATAAAATTAACTGTTCAATATCAGACTTCTTTCGAGACTGCATAAAGAAAATTAAGAAATATATCCGGATATCGTTTAGGAAATGCTAATCGACAAAATAAGAAAAATAATTGCAGTAGACGTACAAGAAAAGAAATGCTAGCAAGCCTAAGATCGCTTACAAAAACTTTTGGATTAGCGCCTTAGATCTCTGGCATCGTTCAAAATGAAATGATATACTACACTTTCCTAGGATAAAAATCATTTTAAAGATTAGCCTCTGATCGATATCATACATAAACTTCTAAGAATAGTATGAGTTTGATGATTTTTTATAGAATATAGAAAAAAGCGATTAGAATGATCAAGAGTCAAAGACAAAAATTGAATAATAGCCTAGATGAACCTTAAATTGCAGCTTTAGTCGAGCTATAGACATCTATAAACACAGTCAGAAGAGATGTAATTCTTTTTGACTAGCTGCTGCATAAGCAAAGAAGTCTTGGGGACAAAAAAATATCGATAAAAATATAATTACTTGATTCAAAATAAGACGTCTTAAAAATGCTTGGTGAAAAGCAAAAATTGTTAAGCGAAAAGCAAGCTGAGTATGAAAACATGAAAACTACGATTATAAATAGGACGCAGATTCTGAAGCAAAAATAAAAATAAGCATTTTGTCTCAAAGAAAACATTTTAGAGCAATAGACATAAGTACATCGTTTAGGGCTAGAAAGAGATTAAAAGTTAGATAAACAACAAAAATTAATAAAGCAAATTTAGGAACTCAACAAGGATATTGAGCAGGAAAGTATCAAAAAAATAGCAAACTTATAAAAGACATGCATATCTGAGAGATTAACAGGTTAAAAGCGATCGCTTTTAACATAAATAGGCAATATGTAGCGAGTGCAAAGCCTTTTGTTATAGGTCTGCCAGTCCTTTATAAACTGATTGACTATGTACTGCATATAAATCTTTGCAAATGAGTAATATGGATTCTAATTGTTTATGATTATCAGGCATAGTTTTTTAGATTGAATCGATTGAGTACGAATCCATAGCTACCTCCTGCTCCTGCAAGCAAATGTCTCACTGGTGCTCCTTTGTGAAAGAATGCACCAGCAACCAGACCAATCGACCATCCGATAGCTGAGTAAACGACGATGTCAATATAAGTTTTGTTGAGAATGGTATCGATTTTTCTTTGACGTTAGTTTAGTGATAGCTCAGATTGTGCTTATGCCATATTAATCAATGATTATCCAATAATGATATTTTCTATAACAAAAAAGTTTGAATAATTATTGAAAAACACAGTTATTTCATTTTAATGGCGTATAAGATTTGTTAGTTTAACGCTGTAGCTTATAAGTTCTGTTTTTCGGTTGTTGTATTCATATTTTTTTTATTAATGCAGGGTGGCAGTTCCGTCGAAAAGAATTTGAGAGACTTCGAGGCCCTTCTCGAAAAATGTACACTTGTTATCACTCAGACAAAAACAATCCTGAGGCCCTTTCGCAGCTGTACAAAATGATGAACTACAAGCCTACGACTAACAAGGGAGAAAAGCTGACCACTGAACAGGTGGCCAGTTTCTTAAAAGTGGGCAAAAAGGAGGGAGAATATGACGATATCATGTACTATGATGACGCCAAGATCAAGGTAAAACAGCCGTTAGTCAGGAGCTCGTGCTAAGACAGACCTTTCTTATCGCTAAGGGCTACTTCGATCCGAAAGAGTACTTCCAGGCCATCAAAATCGACAACCTTGATGACCAGACCTTCGACAACAAAATTAAGGCCATGTTCAATTGATTTCGCCCCATCATCATACCTTCTATTTAAATAACATGCAACTCAATACTAAAAAGAAAATCGCTACCCTTGAACCCAGAAAACCCTTTGCTCCTTCACGACTCATCAAGTGCTATGTATGCAATCAACACTTTGATTCGCAACCCGCCTTTGATGCGCATCTCAAATTGCATCAAAATAAACTCAACAGAGATAATCAAGACGAACTTCAAAGAAAAACTCAAGAGTCATTCAGAAAGAGTAAAGCAACACCCATGATGGGTAGAACTCTCACTGCAACTAGAAAATAAGAAAAATTTTAGTAAAAAGAAGCTAAAAAAGTCTAAGTAACTGTTGACAAATCGTAATAAGAAAAGCCATAGAACGCATAAGAATAGTAATTTTAGTAAGCCCTGAGGTAGAGCACTGTTTTACTGTAAAGACTTCAAATGATAACATAACCTTGGCTTTAAGAAAGCGACCCTTTACCTGCAAAGAGTGAATTAGAATAGCTGCAATTAGTCGATAAATACATCAAAGGATAAAGAGAGCTTTACAAATTGTTACGAAAAACAAAAGACTAAACTGAGGCTTAAAAGTACATAATATCTACTTCTCTTGAAACAAAAGCATTATAAAACTATCAGGAACAGTTGCTACATCTAAGGTCTTTAATAACTTATGCAGTTGCATAAGAAACTGTAAAAAAAATATCGAAAATAAAGAGACATATATGCTAGGATGTAATCACTGAACTAAATGGACTTTTCTAAGAATTTCATGTAGATCAATAAAGCAACATAACAAACAACTTAGATGAGGCTGTACTCAAGGTTTGCTATGGAGAAATCACCTTTTGTAGCGATTGCTTCGAGAGAATAGAGGTCGGTAGCTAGTACTATTTGCTTCCTGGCGGACAGTGCATTCACAAAGAATGCTGGTAGGACTCAAAATGAGCATTAAATGATCTAAATTAACTCACTAATATTGTCAATCTAATTCATATGACTGCTTATATTTCTAGAAATCAATCTATGCCTTCAGTACAGCTTAGCCCTCACGTCCATTTGCATTTCAACATGTGAAATGTCTTATCTGGGCACTTATCCGGACAAATATGCGACCATCATATAAAAAGCCCTGAAGTTCCTATGGAACTCTCCGGTAGCCTTGACTAATGCTTTCCAATTTTGTAAGTTTTCACTCATGCCATACTTGCTTATCTCCATACTGATTTCCTTGAGCTCGCTGTTGAACAGACCAACTAACTCACTAAACTCTGCTACATTCGCCACCTAGTCGCGTAGAATCATCATTTTTTGCTCGACTGCTTTGAGCAATAGGTATGCGAATAGCACTGCATTACTATCGTTGGAGCGCACTAGGTCAAGAGCATACAGGAAAGCTTTGTTGGCATTGCCGTGCTCCGAAAGTATGTATTTTTTGAAACCAGCGCTTTCAGAAGAATCCTAGCCATTTGCCATTTGAGCTGAACCTCTTCTAGCTTGGTAGGTGGGACTATTGGGTCCTTAGAAAGTAGGTTTCTTTTTAGAAAAAGTTGCTGACGGATTATATGCAGAAGGAGAGTTACTGAGTAATCATTTGCTTACATTCCATTAGTGATGGTGGGCGGCGAATATGCCTGCTTGCTGGAGTTAAGCGAATCGTTAGTTTTTCGAGCCGGACTCTCCTCTTTACCTGACTCCACTACTATCTTCGATACACTTTCGCAAAGAGTAGTGTCTTCTTATACCAACGAAAGTCGATCATTGCGATTGCTTACCAGCTGTCCTTAGGCCGTAATATTGATTCTTAAGACCTCCATCCACTCGATGCGCTTGGTGGGGTCTTTGGTCAAAAACCTTCTGAGAAGCTTTTTAGTCTCTTCACTAACGTTATTTTGGTGGGAACTCTAACTCTGTTTACTTAAGCACTTCTATAAGTTTAGGGATGGTAGTGCTCTAGAAAGGACAGAAACCGTAAAGCATTTAGTAGAGTACAACTCCCAATGACCATATGTCTGCCTTGGTGCTGTAAATTTAGCCCCGTAAGATTTCTGGCGCCATGTAGATAGGTGAGCCGAGCATAGTTTTGGTCATATTTGCTTTTTCAAGACTTTTGCAGAAGCCGAAGTCTCCTAGCTTGACGACTCCATTGTTCATGAAAATGTTGTCTGGTTTAAGATCACGATGCATAATGTTGTACTTATTGAGTACCTGGAAGGCATCGATGAGCTGCTTGAAAATCAGAAGAGCCTCTTTCTCGGGCAAGGCTCTTTCTTTTCTGAGTCTGCCTTAGAGTGTGCCTCCGTTGCAGTATTCGTAGACGAAATAGAAATTATTAGGTGTTTTGAGCATGTCGATATACTTAATTATGTGCTAATTCTTCTCGATATTAGTCAGAATGTTGATCTCGTTGACCGTGCATTCTTACAGTTTTTTGTTCTATTTAAACCTTCGCACCTCGATGACCTTGACGGCGTATTCCTTGTTGTCATTTTTATTGATGGCTCGGAAAACCTTACCGTAAGCGCCCTCTCCGATTATTTCGTAAAGAGTGTAGTTTTAAATGATACGCACCATTAACAAAATAAATATTATAGCAAAGCTAAAAGTATTACCGTAAAATGATCGTAGATGTATTTTTATTAAAACAATTATGAAGATTTGAAGCTAAAAAGGTTAAATTTTCTTAAATCTTCTAAAATATCTAATTATATTATACTATAAGATCTATAGATGTTACAAAAAAGAATTCTGCTAAAAGTAATTAATAAAGTAAAATAAAGTATCACAACTAAGACCAATTGCTGTCGATCAGCTAAGCTAAACTCAACAACAAAGCTATACCTACTAGACTCCAACTGACTATCTTTTCGTTGAATCTACTCACTGCCATGTGCATCAGCTTTAGACTCATCAGAAAAACTAATAGAGTTTTTCCACCATAAATGGATAGCTGAGCTGCCCCCACACAACCAAAATATACAAACAGAATGAGCATTAGTCGATAGATATCGTGCTTGACGAAAAGCGATTGTTTCAGATCGAAAAGTTACTGACCTTATAACTGAGCGAGCACAAATACGAGCAAATTACCAGTCATGTAGTACAAAACTAAGTTGGGACAAAAAGTTTGTGTAAGTTCGTATAAAAGAGCAGTGCGATGAAGTCCTTAAACGATGAGCAGTTCTCCCGCCTAAGCTATCTTAATATTATCTTATATACATTTGGTTTTCTGAAGCAGTCTAATACGATGGTTGTTATGATGATAGTTCCTTAGAGAATAAGGGCGTGAAGATAGAATTTTTTGCGGTGATCATTCTACAAGCTAATAGCAAATTTGAAGAGAAGAACGATGAAATACTTAAGAGTAACAAATTATTAAACTAATTAAGTCCACGAGCCCACCAGCGGTATTCGTCTCAGTGCTGCAAACAGCCAAGAATAAAGCACTCTCACTAGTTCCATGAACACTATAAGAACAATAAGGTGAAGCTTGGGTTAAACAGGATGCGTAAAGGGTCCACATATCTGCAACATCAGTTCGTGATTGTAGAAGATTGCATATATGACTGAGATATTTAAGATTAGTCTCGCTAAGGCAGTTTTAGGCTTACAAGACATTCTTTTTATAAACCTTCAGATTTATCAAAATACAATTAAACAACCTTAAATAAGTTAGAATTCTTACTAAACAAATAACTATATCATATAGTTAATCAAAAACATTTTATGACTAATTTTACATATGAATAGTCAGTTTATGGTACTCATCAGATGCGCTTCATCCATTTCTTTTTGTCGTTTTCTTTCTTCGATGGCACCAGCAACTGTTCTGGCTTTTCCTCAACTTTCTCAAGCTATCTTTCGCCCTCTATTTTGCCTAGTTATGGTTTCTAAATGACACGAAACATACGTTTTCTAGAGTTTTTAATTATTTTGACATCGCGTAGAGTTGTGTGATCATTTTCGCGTGTTTAAAGTAACCTTGATAGTCGTCCATGAACAGTTTACCGGCCTCTTCATTAAGAGCACTTTAGGGAAAAGGCACAATCAATAGGCATTTGACCACTTAGAAAATGTGATAGAGCGACCATGCAGTTGGATTCCAGTCTTTTTTTAGGGTATTCACGCATATTTCACCCTTCTCGGAGACGTTGGGATGGAAAATTTTGGTGATGAAGTAGCCTAGTTTAAGCTCAAAAATACCTTTTGGAGGGTTATTAGGGAAGTCCTGCTCGACTGCCAACTTGCACCTGAAAATTCCGCCTTGATAAGGTGTACCCAAGGGTCCCTAGATCTCGGCCTGAATGTCAGTTATGTCAGCTTCATCCACAATTATTCGCACACCTAAAAAATACACTGAGAACTACCATCAGGACTCTTTTTGCAGCATTCCTGCACCTGTTTCGCTACAGCCATTACTACCTTCGGGTTCATACTTATATTCGTTTAAATAATACACATTCTCTAAACTATTCACTTATACTCAGTCAATTTGGATCAAGCTAGCTTCAAAAATGAAAAAATATAAATAAGTGGCATCTCTAATGTAATCTATTTTTTAATCAGTTAAGTAAGTGGTTATCTATGATATGTTAATAATATTATTCAACAAATCCATGTTTGTATCCAAGGGAATCTACCTGTGGGTGGTGCTATCTGCCATCATAGTCATTATCGATGCTATTTACGTGCTTCTGAGACCCTAAACACTGCCCGGAGGCAAATATTTTGATTTCTACGCTCTTTACGTGAACTATGTCAAATTCGATACACTCTACGGCGACAACAAGGATCCCTTCAACATCATTCAATCCTGGCTCAACATCGGGGAAGCGATTCTTCTGTTTACTGGCACATTGCTTTCACTGAGCTCAGCAATCAGAACCAAACTCAATGGAGCTATCCTGTTGATCGTTACAAGTGCCTTCGTATTTTGGAAGACAGTGATTTTCGTATGGTATGACCACGATTGGCTAACCCCTGATGCCCTTAACTTCACAGTATAGTCCCTCTACTGCTACTACTTACCTTCGTCTTTCTGGATCATTTTCCCTCTCGTCACGATTTGGTCAGTCAGCAGACGGGTAATCGGCTATGCCCTATTAGCGGAAAACACGAAGAGAACTTCAAAAAGCGGCAAAAAATAATGATCGTCAAACAAAATAGCTCATAAATAATCGTTTAATTACTTTATTTCTAGGATAGATTCTTTAAAAGTTAAAATAAAACAGTAGAATCAAGGAGAAGTTTTGAAGCCGTTGCTGCTATTAAAACCGACAAAAGAGCTTTTTTTGTTGTTTTAAAGTCTTGAGTTCCTCAAGTTATCAGTTTTTACAAAGTTTGAGTCTCTTTCGTCTGCAGCTAGCTCTTCTATAACGATGTTGCAACTATCAATAGACTTTGATTCATCATCCTCCATCTCAATTATCACGTCAGCTTCTCTTTCGAGAGTATTCACAATAAATTTGCTCAATTCTTGATTCATTTCTTAAACTTATTTGTAGAACTTGTTGCGAATGTAAAGCTGATCCTCGCAGAATCGACCTATCATGAATCTGATGCGAGTATCTTTGCCTAAATTTTCGACCTTTACTCGCTGGGCGTGCTTGAATGAGTGCAGCATGGGAGACTCAGGAAAGCTTATTTTCCATTAGTAAGAAAGCACAATGTCTTTGCCCTCATTTATTGAATCAATTCTTTCCTTCAGATAAAACTTGCTGTGGCCCTACTTGTATGAATAGTCACGTCTGTTTTCAGGTTTTTCAGGAAGCTCCTTTACCACTTTTGCAAAATTTTATGATAAAAACTTAGTTTCCTTCCATTTTTTGACAAGCACGCTTCTTATATTTTAGGGCTTTTTATTTGAGACATTTGGTAACTTTTGAGTCGCCTGTGCTTAAATATTTGAGTTTCCGGTTCCAGGAAGATTTTTATCGTAAGAAATTCTGTACTAAGTCGAAGTATTGTTTTTAAGAAAAGAAGTCGAGTCATGTCTTTTGCTTTTTTAGCTATTGTCTTTCTGATTAGTGGGACGAAAAGTAATATTTTTCTGCATACTTTAGATGATCTAGTTGCCTCCGCTGCTCTAAAACATAAGTTCTCCGAAATCAGTGCCTATTTCCACAACCTCTTTCTCTCCGACCCTCTTGGTGTCGAATTTATTGATATCGCTTTGGGGAATGACTAGCCTGAGTCCATCTGAAAACCATGTGCTTTCTTCAAAGATGAGTCCCTGAGCAGATATATACAGTTCGCCTTTGCAGCTCTCCTGAGCAAGCAGTTTGCATTTATGAGACGACAAAACATTCTTTTTGACTGGTTCTGAAGAAGTGATACCACAACAGCCACGCCTAGGTCTAAGCATATTCTTCTGTCTGACTTCTTTTAGCTGTAGTAATTTTTTTGTTTACTCATAGTTTTTCTTTTGAATTTTAGACTGAAAATTATTGTAAAGAGTAGGTTTAGGGCATTAGTTGAGCAGCATCTCGTAGCGACTGTCTTCTTTGACGATTAGCACAATTTAAGAATCCAGGTTAAGTCCTCGAAGTATGTTGACTCTGTTTTTCTCTTTTTCCAGTAATCTGCTCATGCTCCGTGAAGGAATCTACTTGAGTATGATATCGTTGTGACCCTTTAGATATTGAAAAAACATCTTATCTACTTCCCCTTCGCTTTTCTAGAGTTACATAAGCACCTTCTTGATTTAGTTAAACACTTCTTTTATGTTGTTTTTAAAGCGCTGAAGTTCTTAGCCATCTACTGACCCTCGTGAGTATGTCTTTTCCTTTATTTTCTGATGTTCCTCCAAAAGAGTTTTTGTCCGCTTTTGAAACATATCTATGCTGTTTTTTTTGCTTACAAGCAATTGTGTTAGCTTGGCTATGATATCTTCACTGCTTTTTGCTATCTTTTCCATAGATTTTCTATGACGCTAGACCACTGCAAAAAAAACTTATGCAATTTAGTGAAAATTGGAGCCAAAATATTTTCTGAAGCGTTTCTTGAAACTGTCGACTCCGTTGTTGTTGAAAGAATTTTTTTAGACAGTTTTCGCTTCTTTTTCAAAAAAACTGTAACGTTCCTTTTGCCGACCTAACTATTACACCATCATCATCTACAGTTTATAAATCTACTCAGAAGATTATATCTTCTTCCGACAGATATTTTCGCAACGATCATGAAAAAACTTGTAATCAGAGTTGATCTCATTCGGAGAAAAACTTTTTTTGAACAGCTAAGAGTACTCTTCAAGTAAGTTGTCACTATTGGCCATCTAGGCTGAGTACAGAGTGTTTAAGCGTTCGATTTCGTTGGGTTGGTCTAAGCTCCCATTGTCAGAAGATCTTAGATTTAATTTGTTTCTATCGCCTGTTAATTAATCCTTGTTAGGCTCAACTACGCACTCGAATAGTCGTTAGATGACCCACAGGTAGTTGTGCAACAAAATTACGTAGTTTTTGCTGATTTCTCTTATATTTTCGCCAATCCAGTGCCTTTTCTGATCAAGCAACTGTATGTCAGTCATCAAAGAAGTTTCTTTGTTTTCACTTTAATGGTAATGTTTGTCAAGTTAGCCCTGGTATTCGTTAGTCATGGTCTGGTTGTAAAAAGACAACGGATTTTCATAAGACCTGTACCTAAAATTAAATTAACTTTACCTGAGGATGATATCGTCCAACTGATTACAGGAAATATTGTAATGATTGTACTTTTTGTTGTACTCTTGCTCAGTTGTCATGTATTATTTAAACTCGGTCATGAAGCGTTAGCACTGTTTGACAAGTTTTGATTACTGGCTCTCTATTTGATCATGCTTGATTGTATCGATCTTAATTACACTTATTTTTGAAGATTTTTAGAGTTGCATGGCAAACTATCGATATATTTTGCCAATGTTGATAAGATAGTTGCTTTTGTCCTTTGAGTAGAGAGTCTTCCTAAGGATATTTTCCTAGAATTCGCGCATGTCCCGGGTGATATTTTGAGCAGAAGAATCATATAAACGATTAGAGTCGACAGCAAACTGAAAAAGCTTCTGTTTAACCTACTTGAGGTGTTCCATACGACGCAGAACTCGCCCCATCTGCTACATTATCTATTTGTTCTTTTCAATCGGCAGCATCACGATTATTATTATCAGTATTTAAACTGTTTCTGATGAACACCAGAACTAGAAAAAGATATAAAATATCATCTTTACTAGTATTAGAAAAAACAAAATAAAAGACTTTATGAAAAAATAAAAGTTTTTGTATTAAAACAAGCACTTATTATGTAATTTAAACAGCCTTCAAAATACATTTTATCTTTACAATATGCTGCTTGATCACTCTTGCCAGTTGCGATTGTTGGTAATGAAGTGACCCATCATGCTAAAAGCTGCTGATGGATTGTCAGTCGGCACCATATGACCTGCTTTGTTTACCAGCACAAACCATAAATTTCCGTAAGTCTTGGCCCAGCCTTGAACTTTATTATTGACTGTCCACACTTCCTTTTTAGCCTTTTGCCATTAGGGCAATCTTTCCCAATCTAAACTGTTCAGATAGTTGAGAACTCCCGCAGTGTTAATTACATAGTCTTCCTGCCCATTATAAATCAGCAGTTTGGTGTGTCTCAGCATGATTATAATATCTGAAGCATAGCTAATCGAAATATCTTAGTGAAAGGCCTAGTAGACCTTATCGTTGCCAGGAATGTAATCGACTCCTGCTTTTACCCCCAAAGATTCTTTGCTTTCTTGAAGAAATTGAGCAAAAGAGCCATCTGTGTCTTCGAACTGTCTGAAGTTGAATTAGCTCATGCCTCCTAGATACGTCTTCCACGTCTATTCATTATTTGTCAGGAAATCCCAATAGCTAGTGGCCTAAATATCGATAAAAATACATTTTTAAGGGCTCCACGATATATGTTGACTATGCTTTGAGTCTGGAACCAAGTGCAGATATCTCTGAACTTATTGCTAACTATTCCAGCAGAGTAGAGCAATGAATCATAGTAGTTAAGTTGATTTAGAGGATCTACCCAGCCATCTCCAATGGCTACTCCTTCCAGTTTCACTCCTGTTTCCTATTTAAA
>Ga0169931_10008999_pt1 | contig 14474 bp, 10 predicted proteins | sample Kivu_15m_20L_FD_129675 | JGI IMG/M metagenome (GOLD analysis project Ga0169931, IMG submission 129675) | Freshwater microbial communities from Lake Kivu, Western Province, Rwanda to study Microbial Dark Matter (Phase II) - Kivu_15m_20L... | ecosystem: Environmental > Aquatic > Freshwater > Lake...
AGATGAACCGCAATATGGTCGGTTACAAATAATTCAAAAGCATATTTAAGACGAAGGGGCCATTGGCCCCTTTTTTAATGCAGTATGAATTCTGTTGGCTACCAGGACAGAAAACTGGTGGAGTCGTACTGGACACCACTGGTTATCATTTAAAATAGTTTTATCTATTCTATATCAGATTGTTACCACTACCGCCTTTATTTTTTAATATTCCTTGGGTCGCAAAAAGTTCAACAGTTCCTTTGAACAATTGATTCCTAATCCAAATATAACTTTTGACCCTGACCTTTGTACTATAAGGCCCCAAAATAATTTTTAAGGTAATAAGGCTCGCAACCTCTCGGTTGCTCGCTCCGGGTACTCTAAGCATTTGACGGAGACCTTATGTTGATTAGTATTTTGTCCCTCTATTTTTGATGGGACACTGGGACAACGGGACAACAACATAGATAGTTATTAATCTCAAATTGATGTATAACTTATTTTAAAGCCATTTCAGACACTTTCTTTACCCGGACTATGGTAGACTTGGAACAAGGGATAATGCTTGATATATCATTATATGAATACCCTTTATTGATATAAGATAATATCTTCTTATTCTTTGATTTAGAAAGGAATTTCTCTGGTGATTCTATTGTTCCTACTTGACGTCCAGGGTATAATCCTTTTTCTTTACGTAGTTTAATTCCCTCTCTTTGACGTTCTAGCAAAAGATTCCTTTCATAGGTTCCTAAACTCACAATCAATGATATCAAACATTCTGAGAACGCATCAGGACGTCCCTTATCATCAATATTACGTAGATATGGATTTCTACTAACAATACGGATACCAAGTTCAGTTAATTCCTTGTATACAGATAGGCAATCTAGGGTTGATCTTCCTAGCCTTGTAAAATCATGAACCTCAAGATGAGATAATTTACCTTGATCTATTAACTTCTTTATTTGAGATCCCTTCGGTCTCTCATAAAGCGGTATGGTTCCACTGCATTGATCAACAAATATGTAATCAAAACCATCAACATTTTGAAGTTGACGTTCTGGGTTCTGTTCTGTGGTGGAAGTACGTGAATAAAATACCTTCATATTGTACCATATTATAACTCGGTACAAATTTAAGAAAAAAACAGTATAAATCAATCAATATTTGATATCAAAAGTGGTACCCATTTAGGTATAGTCATAAAAAAGACCTTAGATATGTAATGTTACTTTATAAGGGCAGCCCCTAGGTACCTTTATTTGAGGTATCCTTCCTCCGCCCAGGATATTTCCCCGTCCCCCAATATGGGTACAATAGCCCTTTTAAACCGTGACCCATTTTTTTTGAAAATTGAAAAATGCTTGTCCCATTGTCCCACTGTCCCGCTAAAAATTATGGGACAAACATGTTGTCCCATAACTTAAAGCTTAATAATTGGTATTTGAAGCTAGTTCCTCATTCGCATCATAAAAGAAATTTGTGAAAACTGTAAACACCTGCTTGACTTTTTAAAATAAATTATGTATAATAGAATAGATGGGTTGTAATACACCCTGATAACTTAAGCTTTAAATAAAAAAAACATGAAAAAAGCAAAAGTGAAAAATTTTGTATTCGCAATGAGAATAAATGCGGAGACAAGAGAAAAAATGGAGCGACTTGTCTCCAATCAAACCTACAAGTATAATAAAACCTCACTTATTGAAAATTTAATAAGTGAGGCATTCTTTAAATCTTTTAAACAAAATGCAAAATGAGTTAAAAAACAATCAAGAAAGCTTCTATAATGAAGCAAAAATGAGTCTGTATTCTTGTCCAATTACTGAGACAGATTCCATTAATAATATATCACTTTTTGATGTATTTGTAAAGGTTAAATCTTCGGAATTAGAAGAAATTTCAGCTAAAATCCGAGGGATCAATAATAAAAATGAACGAGACACACTTAAAGCCTCTTTTCTTCAGTCCTTTTCTCCAAGTGGAATTTATACAAAAAGAAATCAATTTAATATCGTTAAACACTCTGGAATAATTTGTATTGATTTTGATAATGTAGAAGACCTTATAGGTTTAAAATACAAATTACTTTCTGACCCGGAAATCGAAACATTACTTTTATTTCTTTCACCAAGTGGAAATGGCTACAAATGGTTTGTACGTATACCACCAAATGAATTAAGTCATATCTTATATTTCGAGGCAATCGAGAACTATCTTTTAACTATTTACAATATTGAAATAGATAAAAAATGTAAAAACATAAGTCGTGCTTGTTATATGAGTTATGACCCAGATGTTTATTTAAATTTAGATGAAACAAAAGAGTTAAATAACGATTTTCTCTTAAAATGGAAGCCAACGGTTGACGTTCAAAAACAAAACTCAAATGTTAATGATTTTGACTTTCAAATAAATTTGAAGAAAGTAAAATCAATTGTTGATCAAATAGCCTTAGAAAAGTTAAATATTGTGGATGATTATGAAGACTGGCTTAAAGTCGGTTTTTCTTTATGTCAGTTGGATGAGGAAGGTAGATTCTTTTTTCATGAAATCAGCAAACAGTCTTCTAAGTATTCAAAAGATGAAACTGATAGAAAATATGACTCAATTTTACAAAGCTATAATGGGCAAATATCTTTGGGGACTTTGTTCTATTTAGCAAAGGAATATGGGATTGAAGCAAGTTTCGATGAAGATGAAGTATCTGAATTAGAAGAAGTATCTTCATATCCTGATTCATTTTCAGGTTCAAGTACATTGAGTGAAATTTTAAAAAAAGCCAAGAACCTGCCAAAGCTAACTCGTCTTTTAGGAAATATTTGGTGTAAGGGTGAAATTCATATATTATTTGGAGATAATGGAACAGGTAAAAGTGTTTGGGCAACACAAATTGCAGATGCTCTATCGAAAGGCAGATCAGCATTTGATATTTTACCCAACCAAGCAGAAGGACAGAAAGTATTATTCTATGACTTCGAATTATCTGAAATTCAACTATTGGATAGATACTCAGATGAATTTGGTAATGTATATCCATTTCATGAAAATCTAATTATGCCAAGATGGGATTTTAATGATCCGTTTTTCCATAAAAAAAATGAAAAATTCAATAAGTTAATAATCAGAAAAATTAGGTTAGATATAGAAAAATTTAACCCTGATGTTTTAATAATTGACAATATAACATTTCTAAGCACTGAAGCAACTCAAGATGCTAATGTTTCATTGGATATACTAAGAGCATTAATTGCAATAAAAAAGGAATTTAATTTAAGTATTTTAGTTTTGGCGCATACTCCAAAAATAAAACCCGGTTTTCTGATTACAAATAATGACCTTGCTGGAAGTAAACATCTTAGCAACCTTGTTGATAGCGTTTCTGCAATTGGAATTTGTGCAAGTGATAAAAACATAAAATACATCACTTCGGTGAAATGTAGATCAACGCCTAAAGAATTTGATTCAAAAAATGTGATTATGGTTAAGCAAGAAAAACTTGATTGTTTTTTAAAGTTTACCTATCAAGGCCAAGGAAATGAGCTTCAATTAATCAAAGATAAAGCTCAAATTGCTCAAGAAGAAAATGAACAAGAAATGATAGACCAAGTTATTGCTCTTTATCATGAAAAGAAATCTGTCAGAAAGATATCTGAAGAAACAGGATTAACAAAATCAAAGGTTGATAGAATAATTCAAAAATATCGATCAGACCAAGATTTTGATTACTAATTAAGTTTCAAATTTAATCCCCAGTCCAAAAGCTGGGGATTTTGATTTGTATTTTGTCACTAAAATGTATTAGAATTAAGCCTCATTTATACAAAAATTACTTTAATTTGTGTAATAACTATAATTCAATGCTTAGGCTAAAAGAACTTCTAGAAAAAAAGCACAAAACACAGGTTTGGCTATCTGAAGAATTGGGTGTATCAACCATTAGTGTTAATAATTGGGTGAATAATAAAAATCTACCAAGCCTCGAAACTGCATTGAAAATATGTAAGGTGTTGGGTGTAAAAATTTCAGACTTAATAAAGCAAAATTAATGGAAATAGAATCAGGACAAATAGTAAAAAATCTAATACCAACTGAATCTGTTGTTATTAACAAGATCCAGTCACTTGGATCAATGGTTTCTATCACGTTCACAGGAATAAACTCAAGCCGTCAAAATAGCAAGGTAATTACAGCAACAGAATTTGAAAACCTTGAAATTTTGACTCAAGAAGGAAACTTCAATTTTAATGGTGACCCCGAAAAATTTAAACTTTTTGCTGAAGCAGAAAGAATAAATTCTGCCTATCAATTTGACCCACTTTTTGCGGTAAACTGCTCTATTGTTGACCCTTTACCGCACCAAGTGGAGGCCGTCTACAAGTACCTTTTACCATTACCAAAGATTAGATTCTTATTAGCTGATGATACTGGGGCAGGTAAAACTATCATGACAGGTTTATTGATAAAAGAATTAATGATGCGCGGATTAGCTGAGCGAATCTTAATCATTACACCGGGTGGGTTAACGAAACAGTGGCAAGAGGATGAAATGCAGGTTAAGTTCAACATTCCTTTCACTCTTGTTAATCGAAGCGTATTTAACTCAGAGCCAAACATTTTTCATACAGCGAAACGTATTGTCACTTCAATAGATTTCATTAGTCGTGAAGATATTTTGAACATAGCAAGCGATTCTACTTGGGATCTTATTGTTTTTGATGAGTCTCATAAATTATCTGCTTATGACTATGGTTCTAAACAGTATCTTTCATTAAGGTACCAAGCGGCACAGAAATTATCCCATCAATGTGAGCACATCCTACTACTTACAGCGACACCACATAGAGGTAGACAAGATACATTTAAAAAGCTATTACAGCTTTTAGATGAGGATATCTTTGCTACCGAAGAAATAGCTAGCAATCGCGTTAAAGACATTGAATCTGACGGCAACAATAAATTTTTCATTAGGCGTCTGAAAGAGGACATGAAAGATTGGAATGGTAGTCCCCTATTCAAAAATAGATCAACAAAGACTGTAGCCTACGAGTTGACACCAGAGGAAAAAGAGCTTTATGATTCCGTTACAAAGTATCTAACTAAACGAAAAGAAGAAGCTTTTGAAACAAACAATATACATGTTTCATTAGCATTGACAGTTATGCAACGCCGTTTAGTTAGTTCTATATATGCAATTAAAAATACCCTTAATAAAAGACATTTAGCACTTCAAGGAATAGTTGACGAGTTAAACCGTAATCCAGGACTTTGGAGCCAAAGACAAAAACTTGATGGTTTTGATGTAAAAAACATAGATGAGTATGAAGACCTTCCAGATGAGGAAAGAGAGTCTTTGGAAAATATCATGTCTGATCCGCGAAAATTCAAACTATTCACCACGGCCAAGAGTATTGCAGAAATACAACAAGAAGCAAGGGAAGTTAAAATGCTATTTGACTTAGCTGATAATCTTTATAAACGCAACCAAGAAGAACAAAAATATAAACAGCTACAAGAATTATTAAAAAATAATGGTGTACTTGAAAACTCTGAAAAGCTGGTTATTTTCACCGAACATAAAGACACATTAATTTATCTAGAGGACCGACTGTCAAAAAGCGGTGGATATAAAGTAGCTACAATACATGGAGGAAAGCAAGTAGACGAAAGAAGACAAGCTCAATTAGCTTTTTCGCAACCAGAGACTCAAATATTGATATGTACAGATGCTGCTGGTGAAGGTATAAACCTTCAATTTTGCCGTCTGTTAATTAACTGGGACATACCATGGAATCCCAATAGACTTGAGCAAAGAATGGGGCGTATTCATAGATATGGCCAGAAACAAGACGTGATTGTCTTTAATATGGTAGCAAGCAATACCAAAGAAGGAAAGGTCTTAGATAGGTTATTAACGAAACTTGATATCATTCGCGAAAGTATGGGTGATGATCGAGTTTATGATGTGATTCAAGATGTCTTAGAGAATGTAAAGATGGATGATATTATGGAAGCCATTTTTGATGGGAAGGAAAATGCTTATACAGATTTAATTGATGGATTAACAGCTGAAAAGGTTAAAGAAAAAATTGAAGATCAAAAAAATAAGTTAGCTCACAGTACAGTTGACTTCAAGGATGCTAGAATTTTGAAGGAAAACTCTGATGAGAAAAGATTACAACCAATTTACATAAGACTGTTTTTCGAAACAGCATTTAAGTTCTTGGGTGGAGAGTACACTGAAATGAGACCATCTATTTACAGAATTGATAAATTCCCAGATTCTATAATTGCAACATTAAAGAATGATTTTAACATCTTTACCGATAATTTTAAGGGGACACTTTTCTGTTTCGACAAGCAGGTATTTCTTGAGTATCAAAATTTAGGGGTATTTGAGAAAGTTCATTTCATTAATCCAGGGAATCAATTATTTGATAGTTTGATATCCGTTGTCAGGGATAAGTTCAGGGAAGAAATGTTAAAAGGTACAGTGCTTATTTCGCCTGATGATAAAGAAGAGTTTATAGCATTCTTTGTAAAATCCCAAATTACTGATGATCGAGTAACTAAGAAAAATGATAGTATCGCTGATGAGAGACTCATGCTTGTTTGTCAGAATAAAGATGGGAAATTTGTTAAAACATCACCAGCAAAATTCTTAGATCTAAAAGCACCATTGGAATATGCTAAGCCGGTGGAAATACCTGAAATAGTAAATGAAGTTGATGTTGTTCAGTGGAGCTTTGAAAATATAACTATCCCTCAACTAGATGAAACCAACTTACATGTTAACACTGATATAGGAAGACGCAAAGGATATCTCGAAACTGCTTTCACCCAAGTTATTGCGGATCTGCAAGTAGAAATATCTGAAATGCAGATGAAGGTTTTTGCTGGTGATCAAAAATTAAATGAAAAGTTATTGAAGAAACAACAGAGACTCAGCGAACTCATCATAAAAAAAGCACAGAGATTACAAGAGCTAGATTTAATGACTCAATTGTCACCAAAAGCACCACAAATTCTAGGATGTGCGTACGTTATTCCATTAACTCAGGTAGAATATGATGGTCATTATGGAATGAGTAGAGATGATGAGGCGGAAGCAATTGCTATGAAAAAGGCTATGGATTTTGAGGTTTCTGATGGATGGGTACCAGAAGATGTTTCTGCAAATAATGAAGGTTATGATGTTAGGAGCATTAGTTCAGCACAAATCAAGAGGTATATTGAAGTTAAAGGACGCAGTGGTTCAGACGGAAGTATCATGTTGTCTGAAAATGAAATGAATAGACTTGGTCAACTCGGTACATCTGCGTGGCTATACATTGTAACTAATTGTAAATCAAATCCAGAGTTACATCGGATCAATAATCCAGCTAAGTTATCATTTGACAAAAAAACAAAAGGTGTTCAATATTTTCTTCCAATGGAAGAGTGGAAAAATAAATTAGGGAATTAATGCAAGCAAAAAAACTTATAGAGGTTGCAATGCCAATTAAAGAAATCTCAGCAGAAAGCGTTAGAGATAAATCAATTAGACACGGACATATATCAACATTGCATTTATGGTGGGCAAGAAGACCATTGCCTGTATCACGAGCGGTTGTTTTTGCAAGTTTAGTCCCAGATCCACTAGATGCCAATTGTCCTCAAATTTATAGAGATCTAGTAGATTTAGTAGTTGGCAAAGAATTTAATTTAGGTGATCCTTACAAGCCATATGATGACATCCCATATACATCCATTGTTGATAAAATGGAAGATAATCTTAGAAATAGATTAATGATGTTCATTGGAAAGTTCTCTGACTTATTTGTAAAAAACGAAAAAATCGGGAAAGCAACTGATCCAAAAGATTTATTGTCCAATAATAGTTTGATTAAATGGGATAATAAAAATAACAAGAGTATACTGAATAAGGCTAGAAAATTAATATATGCTTTTCATAATTGTGACAAATTTAAAACGGCAAAAGAATTAAGCGATTCATTCGACCATTTAATTTTTGAAATTGATAAATATGAAACTGAATTAACTTTAATTAGAGATCGACATATCAATAGTGTTGAAGTTGAAGAGGTGCAAGAAAAATATAATAATGCCATAAGTGTATTTTTAGAGGGAATGCCAAAAGTCTTTGATCCTTTTGCTGGTGGAGGTGCAATTCCATTAGAAATTTCTAGATTAGGATGTAATAGTTATGGTAATGATATTAATCCTGTTGCACATATTGTACAGAAAGGCAGTTTAGAGTATCCACAAAAATATGGTAAGCGCATTATATATTCTAAAGCAGAATTTATTAGTTTGTATGGGAGAAAATTATGGGATAATCATCCGCAACAAAATAAAATTATTGAAAATGGTGAGGATGTGGCAGCTGTTATTGAAAATAGGTTGTCTTTTGATGTTAAGTTTTACACTTCTTTATTAATTGATAAAGTAGAAGAGGAAATCGGCAATTTTTACCCATCTGATTTCAATGGTAAAAAGCCAATTGCATATTATTGGGCTTATAATGGTACTTGTTCAAATCCAACATGTAGAGCTAAAGTACCATTATTAAAACAGTTTTATTTAGTTAATACACCCAAAAAGAAAATTTACTTAAAACCTATTATTGAGAATAAAAATATCTCTTTTGAATTAAAAACTGGTATCTCAAATGACGAAACATGGATTCAAAGAAAAAATCTTAAATGTCCAATTTGTCAAAATATAACCGACATTAAGGAACTAAAAAGACAGTTTAATTCAGATAAACCAGATAAAACATTAATTGCGGTAATTGAAGATGGTGCAAATTCAAAAAATTATCGACTTCCTACAGAAAAAGAAAAGTCAATAGTTCACTCACTTCCCAATAATATCCCTAAGCCTTTAGAAAAAATGCCTAAGGGAAATAGTAGGGATCTACATTGCACTGGATGGGGCGTAGAATGTTGGGGCGATATGTTCACAGAGAGACAATTATTGCTCATGAATACTTTGGTTTCAAAAGTTAATGACATTTATAATGAAATAGATAGTCTTAACACTGATTATAAAAATGCTCTAGTTACATACTTGGCTATCTTTGTTGATAGAATTGCTGCATCTAATACATCGTTTGGGAGATGGGCAACGAATAGAGAGACTTTACAGTCTCCATTCAGCAGGCAAGCAATACCGTTTATGTTTGATTTTCCAGAATCTAATCCGTTTTCTTCTTCTACTGGTAGTGCTCTAAATCAACAAGAATGGATTTTGAGATATATAGAAAGCGAAAGTGATTTTCCTTTTATAACAAGTTTAAAAAATGCAACCAGTGGTGATGAAAGTCAATTTTTAAGTAAAGAACTCGACGTTGTTGTTACCGATCCGCCATATTATGATGCTATCGCATATGCAGATCTTTCTGACTTTTTTTATGTATGGTTGAAAAAAATGTTAATAGATGTTTATCCCTTAAATTTCTCTGTTCCTCAAACCCCTAAAACTGAAGAGTGTACTGCACTCAAACATCACCATCAAGATGATATGGACGTTGCAAAAAAACATTTTGAAAATAAATTACTTCAAATATTTTCTGCAATTGAAAATCAAACTAAAGATTTAGTAAGTATAATGTTCGCTCACCAAAGTACTGAAGCGTGGACAACATTATGTAATTCAATTCTAGATTCAAGAATGAATATTACTGGAAGTTGGGCGATAGACACTGAAATGGGTGCTAGAATGATTGCAATTGATACTGCCGCTCTTCAATCTTCTGTAACAGTTTCTGCCCGTCCTTTTGATAAAATTAAATATGGAGACTACAAAAATGTAAAATCTGCTGTTGAAAAGAATGTAGCAATAAAAGTGGATGAACTCTATCAATTGGGATTTAGAGGCGCAGATTTATTAACGGCATGTTTTGGACAAGCTGTTAGTGAATTTGGAAAATACGAAAAAGTTGAAAAAGCTGATGGTAGTGATGTTAAAGTTTCAGAATTGCTGGAGATGGCTAGGGAATCTGCATTTAATGCATTGCTTAAGGGTTTCGATGGTGATGATTTTACAAAATTCTATATCGGCTGGTTACAATTATATGGTTTTTCTACTAATGAACACAATGCTGCCTTGAGAATCGTTCAAATCGGCCTTTCAATTAGTATTCAAGACCTTTATAGAGAACATATTTTAATTCTTAATCAAAGTCAATCGACTTTGGCAAATTTCATTGAACGAAATAATTTAAGTCGTCATTTAGGTGAAAGAGATAATTCGTTTTTAATAGACAAAGTACATAGAGCTATGCAATTATTTAAAGGACCCAGTAGAACGAGTCTTCTTGAATATATTTCAAAATATGCAAGCATACCAGAATCAAGTTTTTGGCGTGTGGTAACTTCTTTGTGTGAAGTTTTACCTAATGAAACCGACGATTATATTCAAGCAATTGGACTACTTACTAATAAAGATAGTCTGATTAAAGAAAGTGCTAATCTGAATCAAAAAATTAATCAACAAGGACAATTAGAATTCTAATACATGGCAAATATTAATCAATCCCATAAGGATAATTTATTTAAAGCATTTGGCTCGTTTATTGAGGCATTTAGAGCATACGTAGTATCAACCCTCATAAATGAAGCAGGCGATAAATGGCCTGCATGGTATGTCGAGGCATTACATCCAGCACAAAGGGAAGCATGGAATTTAGGTTTAAAGAATGGTACACAGCCTGAAAATTTAATTGACTACCAAAATATTAAGTCCTTTGCTTTAAAATATAGGGATTTAATAAAAAATGATTTTGGCAAAGATGTTAATAAGGTTGCAACATGGCTAGAATCTATTTATGATGTAAGAAATAAGATGTCTCATTTTCAAGAAATTTCTGATGATGAGTTTTTAGGGACTTTCATAAGTATGAAGGCTATTGCAAAAGCCTTGGATATGAATGAACTTGAAGAAGAACTTTCTAATTTACAAGAGAAAAAATCTCAATCGAACAAAACTTCAGAAGCTGTATACGAGGGCAATCTGAAGCCTTGGTTTTTAAATGTTACACCACACTTAGATATAAGACAAGGTCGCTTAGATGAGTCTGTTTTTGCAGCCAATTTAGCAGAAGTTGCATTAGGTAATGGTAGAGAAATTTATAATAACCCAGTAGTCTTTTTCTCAAAAACATATTTTACAGCTGGATTAAAAAGTATAGCTAAAACTGTTATTACTGGATTAAATGGCAATGGGGATGCAGAAAATAGGATCATATCATTACAGACTGGTTTTGGAGGTGGTAAGACTCATACATTGATCTCATTATACCATATTTGTAAATGGGGTAAGAATTCTGTTGATTCCGAATATGCTCGTGAACTTATTGAATACTCAGGAAGTCCCAAGTTTGATAGTGCTAATATTGCAGTTTTTACAAATACAACAAACGATCCAGCAAACGGACGTGATCCAGAAGAAGGAATTCATATAAACACCATCTGGGGCGAAATAGCATATCAATTGGGTGGTAAAGATGCATATGAAATTGTAAGAAAAAATGATGAGCAATTAATTGCTCCAGGCGGAACGTTCAAACAAGTACTTAATAATTGTAAACCTGCACTAATTCTTGTTGATGAGCTTGCCGATTATTGCGTAAAAGCGTCTGCAAGAGTAACTGGTAAGACTAGTTTAGCAGATCAAACAATCAGCTTTATGCAAGAGCTGACAGAAGCTGTAGCAGGTACTGATAACTGCGTGGCTGTTATAACATTACCAGCAAGTCCTCAAGAGGTTGGAAATACACCTGAAGCACAAGCAATTCTATCTAGTTTACAAAAAAGGGTAAGTAGAGTTGGCGCTGATACACAGCCAGTAGCTGATGATGAAATTTATGAGGTTATAAGAAGAAGATTATTTGAAGATATTGGAAGTAAATCTGACATCGATCAGGTTGCTACTAAGTACCTAGAGTTATATCAGCAATTTTGGGTTGACTTACCGCCGCACGCAAATACATCTGAATATAAGCAACGAATTATAAAAACCTATCCGTTCCATCCTGAACTCATAGATATTTTCAGAGTACGTTGGGCTAGCCACCACGATTTTCAAAGAACGAGAGGCGTTTTAAGGCTATTGGCAGCAATTGTTAGTGATCTGTGGAAGCGACAACAGTCATTACCAGGAAGTAATCTTTTAATTCATTCCGGTGAGATAAATTATGCAAATCTTGATGCTTTAAGTGGTCAATTAAAAAAACTTTATGGGAATGGTTATGATGCTGTAATAACAGCAGATATTGCTGGCTCAGCATCTAACTCATTTAAAATAGATTCCAACAAAAAAGAATATGGTCAGTGGTATTTGACTCAGGCGATTTCTTCAGTAATATTATCAAATTCTTTTGGTAATGAGGGCGCTAACAAAGGTGTAAGCGTTGCAGATATTAAGTTACACCTTTTAACGCCTGGAGGATTTAACCATAACAATGTTAATGGTGCACTGGATGAATTAGAATCTTCTGCATATTATCTTTATTACGCAAGTACAGGTGGATCACTTAAAAGATATTGGTTTAACACAAAACCAAACATCAATATTTTAATAAACCAAGCAAAAGCTGACATTAAGCCTCAAGATATTGATGCAGAAATCTTAAGAAGAATAAAAGACAAACAAAGAAATGTCAATCTATTTAATCTACTAATTGATCCAGACGAAAATATACCTGAACAAACAAAACCAACGCTTATTATAATGCACCCGCGTTATCAAGCAAATCCTAATGAAGTCAATGGTAAAACAAAACCAATAATTCAAAAAATTGCCACTGAAATTGGTTCTAGATCTAGAATTTATAGAAACACAATTCTTTTCTTAGTTTCTTCTGAAGTTGCATCAGGCACCTTAAATTCAAATATTAGGGACTATTTAGCTTGCCAAAAAATTAGCATTGAATATTCATCACAATTAGAAAGAGAGCAAAAAGATGATACAAAAAGGAGAATGGACGAAGCCTCGAAAGCAAGTGACTCATCAATTGTAACTGCTTATTCTATTCTTGTTAAATATTCCGCTGTCGATGGTATAAACAAGCTACTGGTTCAGCAATTTACAGATTCACTTGATAATCAAATAAACGGAAACATAACCAATTTGCTAAAAGAGGAAGAATGGTTGCTTGATAATATTGGATTAGGTGTTCTTAGATCAAATAATTTAATCCCAACAGCTGATCATCAAACAATCAAAGTTAAAGATGTATACGAAGCATTTTTGCGCTTTGATGATAAACCTATGATTACTAGCAATGAGGCAGTTAGTAGAAGCATTCAACGCTATTCATTAAATAATGAATTATGTGTTGCAACTGGTGACGGAGTTTCTTTCACTAAATTCTTCATTGGTCAACAAATTCCATTTTTTGATGTAAATGATACAACATACTGGTTAGTTGATCATTCAATGATACCAGCACCGAATGTTGAGCCAACTAATCCAGCAACATTCACTAACCAGCCACCTACAAGTACCACAGGTGTGGTAACTGGTGGCAGACCTGTAGTAGATCCACTAACACCATTTACTGTTCAAGAGATTAAATCATTAATAATTTCAGGTAGAGTTCCTTTAGAACATTTCACACAACTATTTCCGAGCTTTATTGCCACATTGGCTCATAATAATGTTGAGATAGAAATAAAAATTAAGGGTACATCAAATTCTACAAAGCAAATAACTGAAAACTCAGCTGAATATAAGATTATCAAAGAATCAGCTAAACAGATGGGTCTAAATCTCTCAGAGGAAAAATAATTAAAAGTTCAATAAAAATTAAGCCATGGTAAAAATATCATGGCTTTTTTGTTTTTGTAATACTTTTTGTGAAGATGAAAGTATTTATATAGTATATGGAAAAAAATGAAAAATTTACTAAAACTATTGTAATTAGAATAACGGAATCACAATATCAAAGATTACGTGAATCCATTAAATCAATTCCTAATAAAAAGGATGAAATATTAAACAGAAGCCAAATTATCAGAGAAATGATGGATAAATATTTAGTACCAAAAATGTCGTAGAAATATTAATGACAAAATTCGTATAATAATTTAAAAAATGTTGCTTTATAGAGTTGATATCAAGATTTATCAATAAAAATTAAAAATTAATAAACAAATAAAATATTAACCCTTGGTTAAAATAAAGACTCAAAAAATTAAAAAATGAAAATTACAACTCAAACAATTGATTTAGAAGGATGCTTTAGAAATATTAATGCATCCCAGTACGAAATAATCAAAGCCTATAAACTTCTTTATGAAATAGGAGTTGACACAGAACAAACGACATTCCTAGAACTAAATGGTGCAATTGAAGACGTTGTTACTTTGATTATAAAAGCGATGCGAATGAGGAACTAGCTTCAAATACCAATTATTAAGCTTTAAGTTATGGGACAACATGTTTGTCCCATAATTTTTAGCGGGACAGTGGGACAATGGGAC
>Ga0169931_10009000_pt1 | contig 14474 bp, 11 predicted proteins | sample Kivu_15m_20L_FD_129675 | JGI IMG/M metagenome (GOLD analysis project Ga0169931, IMG submission 129675) | Freshwater microbial communities from Lake Kivu, Western Province, Rwanda to study Microbial Dark Matter (Phase II) - Kivu_15m_20L... | ecosystem: Environmental > Aquatic > Freshwater > Lake...
ACTTTTGCATATTGAAACCACATTTCCCATCCGGTAGTTCGCACACGTCACATAGGCCTTGTATATAAACGTCAGAGCCAACTTTTCTGCGTTTGGGTAATTGCTTCAAGATATCTTCATCACTAACTGACATGACTGTATAATGCAGTAAACGTAACGATGTAAGGAATGTGAACGGAAAGATAATCAATTATAATGTAGACGTAACAATGGAAGGAAGCCGTGAACGGAAAGACGGAAATAGAACCAGCAGTTAAGTATCACCTTGGGACCTTGGGCCTTGGGCCCTGATGGGCGGATCACCCTCTCCCCTCTCCTCTCTACTAGAGAGCTACAGTAGAGACTGGGTATCTCCTACACGCACGTGTTTTTGTACGCCCTCGTCAATTGTGTCCTACTGTATTTACAATACACTTTCCACGAGGATTTGGATTTTTGTAATAAAATTAACACCGAGGATATAACAGAGCCTTTATTATAAATATGTTACCCGAGGAATGACATTCAGTCCTCTTTTATTTTTATTAATGACAATCTTGCATTCAAGTAGGTATGTATCCAGCAGTTGGTGGATCAAAAGACGTGCTAAACACTTTGGCAGACGACGGTGTTTTCTTCCGATTTTAAATAGAGCGCCATGCGGAAACATTACTTATATTGAACCACAAGACAATATCATTGATGACAAAACGGTCTGGAATAGTCTAGGAACTTCAAATCGTGCACTTGCAAAAACTGCTTATTCATGGGAACAATTAATCGATATTTGTCGCGTAAAAAAGGATTTGTCGCTACATTCAAGGAGTTTTCACGACCAACGCAATTATTTACTTTTCAAAAGAAATGTATTGGATCGATACTGGACTTCTATTCATGATTACATTCTTTGCGATAAATTTCACTTTGAAAGAAAACTTGTTTCTATAGATAGGAATCATACCAATGCTGTCGAAGTGAAAAATGTTTGGAACATATCACGAGATATTGATGACAACGCCATGATCGTAGGATACTTCAATGAAGAAAACATATCAGATCTGGAAAGAGGTAAAACTACTGGAAACAGATTTACAACGATTCTACGAGCGCCACCGGGGTTTCGTTTCTGTGCATATCCTTCCTTAGAAGCATGGCCAAAAGGAAAAATATGTAAATGTCTAGCAATGAACGACTTTCCATACTTTGTTGCATCAGGTATTGAACATTGGTGTTTATGGAAGATTGGGGGTGATGTGACTACGGAGGATATTGATGAGGCTTTGATCATGCTACGATATTGGTCAAAAGAAAGATTGACTAGCAGAACATTAATTGATTCCTTGTCTTTTGTAAACCCACCCAATTTAAAGAGTGTAAAAGCTATAGATCATGCCCACATTTTGTGTTTATGGGATGAACATGGAAAATTACCAACACAATGAAGTAAATTTTTTTTATTTTGATGATGATGCTAAGAACTCTGCTACTCTCTTTGATTCGGTAATACCATAACCAACACAATCACCAAATGCTACACCTGTTCTATAATTTCCGCCTAAGAACAATCCAGGACATTTGGCCTCGTCCCTTTCAATAGCCTCTAGTATGTCCAAGTGTCCCTTGTTATATTGAGGAATGGCTGTGGGCCAACTATATAGAAATGAATGTAGTTTAATGGTAGTTTGAAAGAAAGGTAAGTTAAATACTAATGATCAAGAATAGATAAAACCACTTACACCCTAATCCCAATTCTCTTCCCTTCTGGAGCATCCTCTTTTAGTAGAATCTTATGGTTATCCGCATCTACTTGTTTATAAATATCATCTTCAGACATATTTCCTATGCCCTTATCGCGCGCCCCTCCTATGTATGTAAGAAGTAATTCCCAACCATCTGACACATAGAGATCAGAACAAAATTACTCTAAATTACCATCATGAATATCTATGTATGCCTTTCTACCTTACTTACCTGGTGAGCGATTCGGAAACAGAGATGACGACCATATAGTCCCAAGAGATCTGACATTCATCGATCTTGGAATAAGATGTCCAAATCCTCTTAGGGGTTTGGAGGGGGTTCCTCCTGGTAGGTCTCTAAACCACTCCTTCTTATATGCAATCGTCACTGATGCAACGGGAGGTGAATATATATCTTTCAGCCTATTTTTGAAGTAGGAAATGAGTCCAAACGCTATGATAGTCGGAAGGATAAGGAGTAGAAGACCCTAGCAATAAAAGTCCATACCTTGAAGCAGCAGGCATAAGATCAGCTGCTACTAAACTTGCAACACGAGTAGGGGCCGTTAACACAACACTTTTACTGATGACAACTTCCTTTCTACCGCTAACATCGTAGGTACATTTAAACATGCCATTTTCTTTTTCAATTTTCTCAAGACCCCATCCCGTTTTTACACGTTCTGCGCCCAAAGTCTCAGCTACTGTATTAGGAAGCGTTTGTAAACCTTTCTTGAATGACCCCAATTCTCCACTTCTATACTTACGCCAACTCGGATCAGGAGGATGTTCTTTCTTTTCCTTTGCAAGTTCTTTAAATCTATTGATAGCGCCACTTACTAATCCTGGTCCGAAGTCGCCCAAACCCTCAAGACGATGGATCTTTTTCAAAGCGGCACGCATGGCCAGGGAGTCAGGATCGCCTGCGTATACTCCACTCACGAACGGATCGATAATCCTTAGGAACGCTTCCTCCCCCAAATGGCGCACAACAAACTCTCTAATTGTTTCTTCCTTCCCGTCAGCTGGTTGCGGTGGCTCAACGAATCCTAGAGCACCTAATCCTGCACGTATTTTTCCTGGCCATGTCAACAAATCAAAGTCTAATAAATCCCCCGGTAAGTTTGTAGGTAACGCATGAAGATTAGCTAGTCTCTCCCCTGCCCCACCACCCTTCCAATATACGAATCTTGGGAGGCTAGGATCCGCTAGTACCAGCTCATTGTCTAGGTTCAATTCATGAATAGTCTGGACTATCGCACTGGTGGGTTGAAATGAGTTGGGTCCTTCTTCCCAGACAAATCCCTCAGAATTCGATTTCGAGATAACGTTTCCCCCAACAACATCATTACGTTCTGTCATTAAAATAGAATTAATTTTATGGCTATGAGTAAGATGGTGTGCAACGGAAGATCCGGAAATTCCTGATCCTACAACTACACAGTCATAAATTTTTGCTGTGACACGTAATCGCGTCGATAGGTCACATCTGGGGGAGTAAAAAGAATTGAACGCAAAAGTTGACCATGATTTACTTAGTGACAAATGTAAAATTAATGCTAATGTTCTTGACATGATTACACCGGGATTAAAATGTCTCCTTTTGTCGTAGTAAGAGACAATAGCTAACATGCGATTTTGATGACTATACATAGATGGATGGAACGCAAGGTTATATTAATGACAGTAAAAGCAACTTCAACTTACAATCTTGAAAAACGTTAAGTAAAGTTACAGTTAAAATGAAAGTGGAATTGGGGCCTGGATCCTGGTGTACGGCAATCACGCACGGTTTGATTCTAATTTGTTGATTCCCGCCTAGACCCAACTTTTCCACCTATAGCTGGAATTTTCGCTTCCTCGTTTCCAGTGTCACTACTCCCTAGAAGGCCCCGATCTCCCCGCGCTCCTTCAATATTTTTAACGATAGGGCGTTTTGGTTTCATTCCTTTCTTAATTACTTCAAGAACTTCATCACCGGTGAGAGTTTCATATTCCAACAAAGCCTCAGCTAAGAGTCGGTGTTCCTTGGAGTGCTTTTTAAGTAGATCTTTTGCCCGCTCGTAAGCAGCATTTGTAAGCCTCTTGACTTCATTGTCAATTTTAGCTCGTGTCTCATCACTAGCACTTTCTTCACCAGTATCGCCACCATGATAGACGATTCCGACCTCGTCACTGAAACCATACTTTGTGACCATGGCTCTAGCTATTTTTGTGGCGTTTGCAATATCTGACATGGCACCTGATGTAATATTTTCTTCCCCGAATATCAGTTCTTCCGCGACCCTACCACCCATGGCCACATCCATAAAAGCAATCATCTCCTTGAAACTTTGTGAAGTTTGATCCCCCTCAGGAAGCATTGTAACCATACCTAATGCACTACCTCGAGGCATTATTGTTGCTTTATGTATTGGCATCGCGCCTTCCGTCAGGACCGCAACAAGGGCATGGCCGGCTTCATGATAAGCCGTACATTTAGCTGTCTTTGGTGTTATTACAGCTGTTTTTCTTTCAGCACCCATAAGAATTTTATCTTTTGCATATTCCAGCACTGCCATCGTGATACTATTAAGGCCGTCTATGCTAGCTTTGATCGCTGCTTGATTAATTAAATTAGACAGATCTGCACCGGAGAAACCCGTGGTTCCACGCGCTAAAATATTCAAATCCACGTCTTTGGCAAGTTTGGTTTTCCTTGCGTATACTTCTAAGATTTCTTTCCTCCCTCCGACATCAGGTAGGGGAACTGTGACATGCTTATCAAAACGACCTGGTCGAAGTAAAGCGGAGTCAAGAGATTCAGCAAAATTAGTCGCTCCAATTACAATAATGCCGTTGTTCGAGTCGAAACCGTCCATTTGTACTAGCAATTCATTTAATGTCATTTTCAGAGCCGACTGATCTTTCAATTTACGTGTACCACCTACAGCATCAATTTCATCAATAAATATGATCGCAGGAGCCTTTTTCTTTGCAGCCTCAAATAATTCACGAACACGCTTGGCACCAAGGCCCACATAAACCTCTTCAAACTGAGAACCACTGGAAAAGAAAAATGGTACACCGGCCTCTCCAGCAATAGCTTTAGCCAGCATAGTTTTTCCTGTTCCGGGTGGGCCCGTCAGGAGAAGTCCTCGAGGTAATTTACCTCCCAATCTCGTAAACTTTTCAGGATTCTTTAAATATTGAACAATTTCTTCTAATTCAGCTTTGGCTTCTTCGACACCCTTAACGTCATCAAAACGGACCTCACTTCCCTCGGCTTCCTGAATATGCTTGGAATTAATACCCATGGCTCTACCCATTCCTTTCTCATCAAGAACAGCAGTTAACGCAGAAACGACGATGAATGCTATGATAATTTGGCGCGCAAATGATAGTAAGGCCATTCGAAAGTTAGTGGCATTAATCATCTGTACATGCAGAGGGTATTTCGCATCAGCACCACGCATGGAGGATGAAATGATACTTAAGGGAGCGCTGCCCCCAGCTACACCTCCAATCAATGGAACACCACCTGCAAGGTACGACCCACTAAGGATTTGCATGACCTTAGTTGCGATATCTACTCTTGATACTCGCTTCAGCGGAACATGATTGTCACTACCGTTCAAAGACGATCCTTTATCAGTCCTGGTTATACTAGAAACCGTAGTCTCTTCACGTAATTGTAACAAGGCTTGTATTTTGGGTGATTCAATATGCACGCCTCCTTCACTGACAGTCAAACGTTTGATTAAAGAATCAAGATTGAACCTTTCTAAACCATAACCACTGATTCGCTGTAGTGCACCTAAATATAGCAAAGTTATTCTCTCATCCACGGCATACTCAGTAAAGTTTTCAAACCGTTCAATGACAAGATCAGGATGTTTATGATACAACTCGGATAGGAAGTCATATTGGGCTACGGGATTTGTGGGGTTTTGATTCGCTATGCGCTCTAGCTGCTTCAAGCGGACGTTGGAGATTATGTCTGAGAAGGAGGATGAACCGAAGAAAAAGGACCGACGCTGATCGTTTCTCAACGAGGGTGTCGTAACCATGGATAAAGATGGTGAAATGAGGGAAACTGATGAAGGCGATCTTGAACCGGTAATAGCATATGACGAGAAGTTATGTGTTGAAGATCGTAATCTCGTTGCTATTTGTTGTTTCCTAGCTTTCCGAAGCTCAGTGAAATCCTTAAACACAGATTTTCCACGTTGAGAATAACAACTTTTTCCTCTCTAAAAATGAAAATGTTACGAAAAACTTACATGGAAACGTATCTGGCCTGAGTGCTTCGGTCTCATAATGTTTCAGTTGTCTTATGCAAAACTAAGATATTTCGGGTCAAGCAATACTACTTATGAATTACTAGTCCTGTCGACATGGGCGAGAAAATCTCGTAGAAGAGACGAACAGCGCAGCAGGAGGCAGGATGGCAGGATGCAGGAGGACTACATTATGTACATAGGGAAAACTAGGGCAGACTTCACGAGCAAGAGGCCGAAGAGGGAAGAGGGCTGAAGGCTGAAGAGGGTGAGGTGAAGAGGGAAGAGGGTTCAGTTGTCCAGTTCCATGACCTCGGTCGCGCTTTGTTTTCTTCTCTGGCATCAATGATCAATGATGCACAACAATAGAAGACATCACAGATCACAGATCTAAACACAGTTTCGTAGGCCATCGTGACAGAAAAAGGAACAATTACCTCTCTTACAAAGTATTCGACGAATAAGTTAAAGTTTCTTCCATCTCAAATTTAAAATTTTCCATATCTGAAATTTTCTTTCGTATTTTATAATAAAGTATATTTATCATTTGCAGCTCCTTTCCTCTCATTGCGAGCAAGATTCTCAATATCTGACGTTTTATTGTCGACGTTTGAGATTCATTTCTAAATTTTACAATGGCAACTGAATTTAACGGGAAAGATTTCGGTGATCACTTTGTTGAAATAACCATTAAGGCTATCGACGAGTGAGTAACACTGATTCTTGATGAAAGATAGAATGTTTTATCACCAATAGGACAAAATGTATCTTATGGACTCACATTTGACTTTCGTTGCCTATTTTGATGAATTACAGAGCTTCTATATTGCTCCTAAGAAATTGGCCTGAGATTAAACAAGTATCATTAACTGTTGTTGAATATTTGTTCATACCCAAAACAATCGCTCGCCATTTGGTTTTGTCGTTGATTTTAGAAGTCGGTTTGGTAAGATCATCTGAAAATCAACATTGATTTCTTGAATAAAAAATTCTCTTGAAAATATGAAATCATTCTTCTCGATTGAAACTGCGCATCTGTAGGTCACAGCCGATCAAGTATATTCTCTACTTCGTCGAATTTACTCCAATTTCTCATCGCGATCCCAACTGATTAGACAACTTGAAAGACAGCAACATTTTGCATCAACTCAGGATGAGTGGATGGACCTAGCAGAACAAATCGACAGTATTCAAGGCAATGACCTTTGGAGATCGGATAATCGATGTACCTTGTACGAAAGTGATCGTATATCCACCAGAATTGATGAATTCGTTCAGCTAATGAGGCGAAATGATATTTTCGATCTCATGTTTACGTTGCGTGGGTGTATAGCTAGGAATAAATTTGGTTTACTGCATGAAGGTTTATTTAGTAAGGCTATTGCAGGGACTAAAGTCTTAGTGGAGACTTATCATAACATTGTATGCGCAGCTCTAGATTTTGTTTGTGATGCACCGGTTGCACTTAATGATGATCCGATTCCCACTGAGACTAGACTTGCATTTTTTAATGAAACTCGGCACTCATACGGAAGAACTGCCCTTTTACTGTCTGGTAAGCTTGCTTAATTTTTGGATACCGATACCTTTCAGAAATTAATCTTCCGCTCTCATATTTTGTTAAATTCATGAATGATACAAGGTGGGGCGGCTTTAGGTTTCTATCATGTAGGAGTCGTCAAGGCTTTGATGGAGAATGGACTATTACCACGCGTTATAAGCGGTGCTTCAGCAGGGAGCGTTCTTGCAGCCATGATAGGAACACGAACAGATGATGAGTGTCGATTAGATTTATTCAACCTTCAAGGCACTACAACTCAAGGACATAGTGGCAAGCTGATGCTTGATTTTTTCCGTCCACTACCCAGATGTACCGAGATTACTTCTCATGATCATAATCACGGTAGCGAGATTCGAGAGCTCTACGTTAATACAGCGGGTTGGTTTCATGACGGAAAGCGAACATTTCAGCTTCTATTACCGATAGGCATTAGAAATTTCAGTTCATTCATTTATGATATATTAATTGGGCATCGACGACCGAAAGATATGTTGAAAAATGACACTGCGTGGTTCAGATCCTGCTGCGCCGCAAACATAGGAGACATGACTTTTCAAGAAGCTTTTGATCGAACAGGTCGTATTTTAAACATTATCGTATCGCCACAAAATAGAAGTGACCCTCCGCGGTTGTTGAATTACCTCACCGCTCCACATGTAATCGTGTGGAGTGCTGCTGTAGCCTCATCTTCTCTGCCAGGTGTTTTTGAACCAAACAAACTGTTGGTAAAAAATGCTGACGGTTCTACACGCTACGAATCGGCTTTAGGTGCTGGATTTATTGATGGTTCTATGGAGGCCGATCTCCCGATGCAGCAATTGTCCGAAATGTTTAATATAAATCATTTTATCATCAGTCAGGCTAATCCTCATGCAGTTTTCCTTGCCTCGTTCAATAGAAATCAATCAGTCTGGTCGCATGGCCTTTTCACTTTTCTTCATGGCGTGTTAGTTTTCCTTAAAAAACAAGTCAAAGCATGGATTGGGAGTATGATTGAATTAATTGGAGCTCAGAGAGCCGCCCCAATATGGGATACACGTAGAGGTTTTGCTAGCCAGTTTTTTACGCAAGAATATGAAGGAAGGGAGACCGATATAACTCTTGTCCCATGGGCAAATCATCGGTCGATGCTAAGTGCTCTTCTTCATGTATTGTACAACCCATCTGAGGCTGAGTTTCGAGATTGGATTCATGCAGCTGAGCGGGAGACATGGAGATACATACCGAAAATTAAGTCTCATGTCGCAGAGGAAATCACGCTCGATCAATGTGTTCAAAGATTACGCAAGCAGCTCATTTTAGAATCATTGGAATCGAGACAGCCCACAGAGGCAACCAACACTTTATCGAACCGAGTTCCTAGTTTCTTTACAAGCCCTAGTCTCGTGAATTTGAGTGGGCTTGCAATTACTGATCCATATAATAAATCGAAATCTTTTGAAAACGGTGTAGTATTTAATACTGCCAATGAGAGAGTGGGTGACTATGATGTAGGCTGGAAAGGTATGGGTCTAAAAGGGAATTTTTCATCGGGAAGTCTAAATCGATCATCCGGAAGTCTTCCAAGATCATCATCTTCCGGAATATTTCCTTTAGATGAAGATGAAAATATCTCAACAGCCGCCTTCGTACACAATCTTTCATCTCTCCCTCTCAGTCAAAAGCAAATGAGTGATCCTTTGATCCAGTCCAGCGATCGAGCATATATTAAGACAACGAGTATGGCCAACTTTTACTACAAGAATGCCCTTGGGCTAGGTCATAAACCGCCGCCTTTGGAGAATCAAGATAGTTTTTATGCTGATACCCATGACTCAATCGTTAGACCCAACACTAAATGCGAGAGCAGCCAAGATCAATCATTGACACTGGACCAGATGTCGGTATGAATAAGAGTGCGTATGCTAAGCTGAATAATTTTAACTATTCGTCTTTCAGATGAATTTATAGGGAAGATCGATGTCTGTCTCTTGCCACTTTGTAGGCATTATGCGTATACTTTTGCTGTAAAACACCCCAATAGTGCGTTCATTTTCCTTTTCTCAGCTGTTCAGATTTTTAAAAAAAGTCTGTTTTTCGAACAGTGTTCGCATAAATCATTAGTTTTCGAAACACATGGTAGGAGCAATCGCTATCGAATTCTCTTCCATCGTTAGCAAGATGAACCCGATAGAAAATAGCAAAAGACGGAAAGAAACAACAGACGCCAATATTATCTTAGAGGTAGCGCGAGGGTCTGAAGCACTTGTTGCGAGCAAGAAATTGAAGGAAATGGATGTGTTGGACAAACTAATCACGGATGATAACAGTAATCGAAAGACAAAGTCTTTACTCCTTCAAGATATGTGCGATGATGTCATTCGTATAATATACGAGTTCTTTGACAACGTTCGAGATATCTTCAACTTGGCTATGCAGAGCAAGCTATTTTTAAATTTGGTGACGAGTGATATGGTAATTCGAGCCGCAGTATTTGAAAAAGGTCTCCCAGGTGAAATGATTTCTCGAACAATTAAGTCCTTGAAAGATAAGAGCATCTACGTACCATCGACTTTGCGCCTCCTCCGTCTTGTAAACGGAAAGAGGTGCGAGAGGCTTGATCAATGCTGGGGTTATAATATGACAACAAGTACATCTTCAAAAGTATGCTCTGTATGGATGCCTGGTGTATTTACATGTCACGACTGTGCGGTTGGGCTTTCGGCTGCGTTCAACAGAGATGGTGCATGGGCATGTGACAACAATTACGTTCTCAAGGGCTGCTTCGGATGGACGAACAAAGCATTGGTCGAGCCCTTTTATGAAAAAGGTACAGGTCTAAGAGTTGGCCCGATTGTTCCATTAATTGTTATTAAACAAGTATCCCGGTCTTACAATAGCAATACTGAAAGGTTGAGTGCGTTATCTAGCGTAATTGATGAAGAGACCAAACGCGATATGAATGCAGATAAAAGTGCCAGAATGATACAGTGCTATGAATACGCTGTTGGAGATGCCGAGGCATATAATGAAAGGAGGTCGGCCGAAATCATCGCTAAAGCTCAAGCGCAAAAATCAGAAAGACTTGCATCTTTGAGGTCGATGTATGATATGGTAAGCATTATGATCACAAAAGCTTTTATCAAAATTAATTATGGCTCATGAGAAATCCTCTCGGTAGTTGTCCATTTATCTTGCTGACGAGCCATGGAGGGACGCAATTATGGAATGTGACTGGAGAGATTATGACGTCTATTTTCACTGCTCGATCATTTCTCGTGCCGTAGAGTTTTACTGTCGGCGTCCGGCGCTGATAAATCAAAAAGCCATGTTTCGTGTCGCAGGAAGAATCAAGAATATGATGGGATTATTCATTTCAACGAACTTACTGACCGCTGATTTTTTGCAACATTCTTCTCATCCGTTCGCTTTCGTATTGTACGAGTATATAAGCCAAAATGTCACATTATCAACTATTCTGCGTAAGATACCATACAGCAATCAAAAGTTTGACAGAATGTTGAATATGATTCAAGAAGGACAGTTGAATGATGGACTCATGCTCATTTTGCACGGTACTGAAATTTTAAACAAGGTGTTCGCTTTTGGGGTCGTCCCAGATGGTGAGCATCTAGAGATTCACACGGCGATGCCTTTGCCCATGCAAGACCTTCTTCTCGCCAAAAATTTCCGGGAGATGGCAGAGCGCATTTGGAGTTCCGAGACAACTAACCAGCGACTTTTCAACGGCCAGATTTTATCTGGACACCAAGAGATGACGTTTACTGAGGCAAAACATTGGTGGGAACAGTGTAACGATATTTTCTCCGCATGCTCAATAAACATAATTGATTTCTTAAGCGCATCCATAACGATAGAATTTATCGAAGAGACTGCACATGATGCCGTGATTACTGAACAGAAGATAAAGAACCTTACCAAGGTCTTCACATATGCTCAATACAAGCCTTTATTGCAAAGTCGGAACTTCGTTTCGTTATTAAGCATGCAAAGAAATCAATTAAGGTTTTAATTGGTTTTGCTTGGTCAAAAGCTACATACATGAGGATCAAGAACGTGTACCCATCAATGCATTGGTGAGTGTAGAAGGTACACCTTTGGGAAATAAACGTACGATCGTCATGGTCTGTGAGGCATGCACATCGAGGATACCGTATTGCACCTGCTGAGTACATGGGATGGTTCAATTCATACGTGTTGGAACCACAGAAAAGGATAAAATAGGCGTATCTAATAGGCCTAATCATAGCTTATAGTAATTCAGATCTTCTAGTATTGACGCACTTTTGTTCACGCCAATTATACGAACGAATAAAGATGGCTCTCTAGTTCCATTAAAAAGTCAAAGGCGATGAAGACGTAATGTCCAGATAAACATACGATGGAACAAACGAGTTTCTTTATAAGTCACTTGAAAGGCTTGTTCATAATCATCATCATCATCTACATGACATGTGAATGGTTGTTTTTTCCCCCAGAACCGGCAGGCCTAAATTCAGCCATGATCGCTTTCACTTGTTTTCTCATATCCCTTTGGGATCGTAAATAAATTAGATACGCTGATGCCGCGACTAATTTCGCTTATTTCGCATACGCATTAGCTCTTGCCGGTTTCGTCTATCCTATCGTTTTGCATGCACTCTGGTCCCCGTCTGGATTTCTTCACAAAAGAATAAATCTAAATTACGGGGACAAGCGCGATTGCGAATCCTGTACGTATTAGAGAAACTTATTTTCTTTGCAATTAAGTCTGCAATCATCCATAATCTATTGCAATTAACATTCATGACATACACGAACATATCCAAGATATTCGGCAATTTATGAAATTTATTTAGTTGTAATGGCTTGAATGCTGGGAGTGCGCTCTCAATTGACTCCATCGCGATTCTCGTGTTACTTAACTTGCCGTGGTATGTACTTAGGTCCTACGACGGCTTGTGTCTCAGTCCTGGGACTTCAACGCGTTCGGCCTACGCTTGCATTGGTTGATAAGCTGGCCTTGTCAGCATAGAAGGTGGGTTACACTATATATTCATAGGAGATCCTATTATCAAATCTGATCCAACGTTTCTGATAAATGAAAGCGGGCTCTGCAAATTCAGCGACGGGAGTATAAGCTTATCGTCATTTAAGCTATTAAACTTCGAAAATGAACTGAGTCCACTGATAGCTCCAACAAAAGTTGGTGAAATAGTAATGACAAACATATCGATAATCTTTGTGATAGGGTTTTTCGCTCTGTGGTATGTCATAAATGATGATAATACTTGAGACCCCCCTTCAACTAATACGCTATTGATACCCTTTGATTTTAAACGTACTAAGACATCAACTAGATCCAACGTACCATCTGCATTCGTTTTACATCCTAGTAGACGTATTTTTTTCCCACTTGTAATCCCAAGCTGCCATCGTAAAGTTCGGCGAGCCGCCGCATGACTGCAGCATATAATAAGATTGTTTGCTCGTATGAATGTCTGTTGAGAATCATTCAATCGATAATCTTGTACCAGCCTTCGGACATGCGTTAGTTCCGAATCAATGACAACTGCTATTGGTTGTTTCGTTAAAAAGGGAACTCTGAAAGGACGAAAGTAGCGATTGTTCAATTGGGGGTTATCAATCGAAAGTGTCCTTCCTCCAATTAGAACAGCATCATGAATAGATCGAAGTGCGTGTGTTACGATGAGTGACTCGTCACAGCTTATCTTCAAATTAGAACTTGTTGCTAGACCATTCTCGTAAGATGATGGGATTTTAACTGTACTAGCAATCATTCCTGATAGTTACATACACCAAATGTCTCATGAGAGCATTCTATGTTTGTTTTACTCTATTGAAAAGGGATAGAATCCTATCTAGAATATATGCGTACCATCAATCGATTGAGCGTATGAAATTGTTACAAATGGTAATCGACCGAAGCATTTGCTCCTGATATAAGTTACGTTGGCATTGTGATTTTCCCATATTGATGAAAGTTTCATGCATATCTCTTCTGCATCGTTGTAATTGACTCTATCCATGACAGGATCCAAGTTTAAGGAGGACTTAAAAAGTTTGAGCGGGTGACGTAAGAAGACTATGGCCAAAAATCTTCTCAGAGAGAATAAAAAGAGTTTCATCGTAAGGGTATGTTATGAATAAATGAGATTTACAATAATTGTGTTCATCAATACTTTATCCCGTAGAGTTCCGCTGATTATTTTAGAAAACAGGCTAAGATTAAGACAATAGTAATCGCAAAGGATTTCAGGGAAATTTAGGTGATGAAAATAAAGATGAACACAAAGATTGGAAACCTTTGAAGTTGGAAATTATGAGGAGGTTTACATTGTTTGTTTCGGCTCGCGACTACGGCAAGCTTACTTCGCCATGGAATTTGCCGGACGTCACTGCAAATCTCGCACGACCGACATGAAAACAGCACGATTGACTTGTGTCCTGTGGAAAGTAATGTTCCCGCCAATAACACACCCTCGCACAGAAACAAGGCAGAAAAGTGATATTTCAAAATAACAAAAGTAACTAAGTGTCTACGAGATATCGAGATCGCATTCGCCGATGATGAGAAGGTGAATGATGCTTAGTGAAGTAGTCGACATCGTTGTCGGAGCCTTTACGCCAATATATGACGAACTGTCCAGCTTTAACCCGATCGTTAACCCAATAGAAACGCATATCAATAGCTTTAGATCTCTTTCGGTTTACTGTACCATTAGCTAGTCCAGCTGCGCAAGCATTGTCAGCTTGGATAGGTGTAGCTGGTAGTGGGTGTCCCATGTCCTCCAGTGTTGTGCTCAGCATGCATCCGTCTTTCGCGTTATGAAAAAGCGCGCCAAGTTCAGCTTCAGCAGCAGAAGATAAAACAGGTTGAATAATTGAGCTATTGACGAGGACTGGACCATTGAACATCGGTGCTGGATCATCAGG
>Ga0169931_10009001_pt1 | contig 14473 bp, 11 predicted proteins | sample Kivu_15m_20L_FD_129675 | JGI IMG/M metagenome (GOLD analysis project Ga0169931, IMG submission 129675) | Freshwater microbial communities from Lake Kivu, Western Province, Rwanda to study Microbial Dark Matter (Phase II) - Kivu_15m_20L... | ecosystem: Environmental > Aquatic > Freshwater > Lake...
ATTCACTCTTTCAGGGACGAGACGGGACGGGACGGGACGGTTTCCCGCCTGTAACTTATGATTAAGGGAAAGCCTTATTTCATTCATATTATTTAGGAAATACAAAAGGTAATTTTGATTTTGAAATAATCATGATTTAGAAAAGAATTAATTTTAATATAAATTAATTAATTATAAAAATAGTAAATATCACGTAAATTTACATATTTTTTTATCTGTCTTATAAAGTATTTAAATTAATCAAAGATTTATTTAATGTAAAATTTAAAATTTCACTAAAATTTCGGAATAAATTCTTTTGCTTTTTTAATAGTTCCACTTATAACACTCTTTGTTTTATCCCAGACACCTTCCTCCTTTTCATTTTGTTTGATGTTAGAATTCTCATCATTCAAACTCTTTCCTGCAGTGTCATACCTTTCATCTTTTAAGTCTTCTACGTTTTGAAGATGTTGACATTTTCCTGTTCGCTTACAATTACAATTCATAGGACAATTGCACATGCTTGATTCTGTTTGATGTGGGCATTTTATAATTCCATCAGAATTAGAAGAAATACCCCCTTTATTTTTCATTTTTTCTTCGTCAATTTGTGGCTCTTCATAATCCTTGTCAAGACCTTCTTTGTTAATTTTTGATAATTTTATATCCTCATAACTGTTTAAATTCTTTTTATTCTTAAATTTCTCTTCATCCATTTTGGGCTCTTTGTAATCTTTGTCTAAATTTTCTTTGTTTACGTTCTTTTTATCAGGTTTAGATAATTTGTGTTCTTTCATTAATAGATGAATTATTACGTTTAATATCTTGCTGTAATTAGATAAATTTAGTAGTTATTATAAATAATAAATGTCATTTATTCTCACTAATAAAAAATATTCTTTCTATCTATCAGCTATTTACTTATGAATTTATTATAGATATAATTATTGTAAAAGTTATGGTTATCATCATAAATTATTATAGGATATTTTATCTATTTTAATTATCTAAAGATGATAATAAAGTTCTAATTATAATCAGATTTGAATTAAACTTGAGCATTTGTTCTGGATAAATATTCTTCACATAATTTATTCGCCTTTAGGCTTCTTTTCAGATCGTCCACATCTTCCAAAATTAACTTGCTCAGCTGGTCTAAGTCTTTGACTTTTTCTGCAATTTTTTCTAGCTTAGAGATTGTCTCATTGTCAACATAATACGATGGAGAAAGTGAGGAGACGAAGGATCTTACATATTCGAATATATTTTTCTTCCCTACATCATATACAGCTTCGAAGAATTTGTTCTTCAAATAGTCCTCAACTAAATCTAATTGATCTCTTGAAGCGAACCCACTCATCAAAGATTGCATGTTGTAGAGAGATTCACTTGTAGGCTGATTTACAAATTTGTTCCAGAGTTCTTTTTTAATTTCAGGTTCTGGTCTCGAAGCGTAGCAATAATGCTTAACTAATATTGATCTGTCTGAATTCTGATCCCTAATTATCTCTTTAGCCAGCAGAGCTTCTTTTTCTTCAATTTGTATCTTTCTGCTTCTAAAGATGAGTTTTACTATCTTGAATCGATTTTCTTGATTTACCAATTTTGAATCGAATTGTACGGAGCCTATGGAAGGTTTTTCGTTTATCAACCATTCTTTTAGTAAATTTGTGTGATTTTCACCGTAAGCAAAGCTAATTAGGAAGTCGATCAAATGCAATACCAATTCCTTATTTGCATGGGAATAGTTATCGTTCAAAGCCGTCACTTCTCTTGTTAACAACTCACTTATGCAATCAAACATCAAGGAGGTATATTTCTCATAATATTTAAGGGGAATGTAATTTCCGATAATTGATTGGATATATCTCACAACTGTAGGAATAATGTCTTCGCTTGTTTCCTTCCTAATAAAATCTGATATGATTTCGAAGAACTCAAGTGATGCCATTTTTGAATCTCTTGTTAAGTCGAACAAGCTTCTGTAGACTAACTGTTTTGTTAGGAGATCGCTCACTTTATGAAGATTTGTCTTGAGATTGTCCACGCTTCTTCTATCAATGACCCACTTGAAATAACCCCAGTCGTTGTAGTTTAAAATTACTGCTTTAGGCGCCTTTGTACCTATTAAATTTGGGAAGGATGTGACTGTTATGTTTTCTATGACGATATTTTTGAATAATTGATTATCAAGAGAATTCAAGTCCTCGAAATTGTTAATGAAGAGCATGTCAGTCATATGAGTTTGAAGATTGGAATGCTCAGCTAGGCAAGGGGTTTGTAAGACATCAAATTTAGTAATCTTTTCTTCAGAGTCAATTTCCATTCTTAATTCGACTTCGTTTAGGCCAGCTTTCTTAAGCCAGCTATTACACAACCCATTAAGATCAAATTTCTGATGAGGCCCGATTGCTTCTATCATTTGATGAATAAAATCGTTGAAAACAGTGTTGGACCATTGATATTTTTCGAAGTAATGTTTCAGTCCTTTAGAAAAATTGCTGTCTCCTATGAAGTAGTACATTTGTTTTAGAATAGAAGAGCCTTTTTCATAAACGATTTCGTCGAAGTGTGTTTCTGCAATGTCAGTGTTCTTTACGTCAGACATGACTGGATGGGTGGTTGATTGTTGATCTGCACGGTAGGCATATCCCTTATAATTTCCAAAAAGTAGCCATGACGTAGTGTAGGTAGTATTCAAATCAGAGGAATCAGCCATGCAGAGATGAGAAATGAATGTAGCAAAAGATTCATTTAGCCAGAGATCATCCCACCATTTCATTGTGACTAAATTACCAAACCACATATGAGCCAATTCATGCAAAACAGTAATGGCGAATCCTGTGCGTTTTCTCTGTGTAGGCGGATCCTTCCAGCAGTAATATTCATTATATGTTACTAACCCAACGTTTTCCATGGCACCCATATTGAATTCTGGACAAAAAATCTGATCGTACTTGTTGAACGGATAGGCGACACCAAAATAATTTTTGTACCATTTCATGCCTGCGATAGTAACTCTAAGCATTTCTTCATGCTCTCCCTTACCTTTTAAGGATTCTCTGTAAAAGAGTCTTAGAGGAACTTCATAGTCAAAAGGACTTTTTAGACATAAGTAAGGTCCTGCACAAAGGGCATAAAGATAGGTTGATATCCTTGGTGTAGGATTAAACATGGAATAGTTGTAATTTTTTGTGTGTATTTCGTTTTCTGAGAAGAGATGCAGTTTTTCTCTTTCTGTTAAGAGTATTAATTTATCCATGGCAGTAATTGAATTGAATTTGTCGACCTCTTTTTCATATTCGTTTGATAGGACAGTCCATTCTTCTGGTGCGATTACGGTCAATTCCAAAACTGCCTTCAGATCAGGCTGATCGAAACATGGGAAGAGGCGATTACAATCATAAGGCTCGAAATGGGTATAAAGATATTCCTTTCCATCAGCAGGGTCAGTATAATGGTGCAAGCCGACTCCAGAGTGATTATATTCTCCATGAAATAGAATAGAAACCTTGTTTTGTTTGTGGCTTTCTAGTTTGTCTAAGTCAATGCTTATTCTGTGATTTTCGTATTTATAATGTTTAAGTTCAATGTTGTTGATTTGAACAGCTTCAACTTTACCTACAAAGTTCAAGAACAAATGAGATGATTCTGTCAGAGCGCCATGAGGAACAACATTTTCTTTATCCAAGTCTCTGTTATAAAAATCAAAAACAACTTCGACTTTTCCTTCGTAATTCCATTTTTCTTCACTGGAATTCTTAATTTTGTCATTAGCTCTTCTAAGAACTAAAAGAAGATTATAGTGCACGGCGTATTTTCCGCTTTCGGGGTCGGTGAGTAATAATTTTCTAATTTCGGCTTCTTCCCTTGATAATGGGAATTTTTTATTTGTATCAGAAGTTTCTGCAGGATTTTCCATTTAAAATAATATTAAAACTATTGAATAGTTGATTTAATAATATTTATATTTAATGATATTCAATATAGTCGGTACATTTCAAATGAAAATCAACAGTTATAAAAATTATTAACTATTTAAAAATTCTTTGCCCATGTTGAATACACCTTTGATTGTCTCTGTGATTTGTGAGAAACTATTCGACAGCTTTTCCTGAACGTCACTTGTCACATGCTTTGTCTTCTCAAATATATCAGAATTGATTTCTTCAAATTCCATCCTATCTTTTCCCCCTCTGGTATAATCTTTTACATAATTCTCTCTAATTTGAGCAGGTTGTCTGCCTAATAATAAATCATCGAGAATATCCCCAGTTCCTTGATGGTAAGAATAGGAAAAAGTGATAGGCAAAACCCCAGTAGATTTTTCGAACTCAGCGTTAATATTTTTTAGTTTATGTATTTCAATTTCAATTTCCATCGATTTTAGAAATTCGGGATTGATTATTTCTTTATAAATTAATTCGCCTTCGTTCATTATTCAATTTAATTTATTTATGTAAATTTTAATTTTATAAATTTGTAAAGGATATTTATGTTTATTTTATAATTATATTTATATTTATGTTAATAATTATCCTAAATTAAAGTTAAGTATACGAAATAAAAAAATTTATTATAAAACAATAATAATGTTCTTAGGTATACATATATGTAAACACTAATGAATCATAAAAATTAAAAGTACTACGGTAGTTTAGAATCAAATGCACTCTCCCTATCCTCAAATTTTTCAATCTTAGATAACTTGTTTTAAACACTTTGAAAAACTTCATGAATATTATCTTTTGTCAAAGGCTTTGTCATGTAAAAATTAAACAGATCAGTTTTATTTTTAAGATTATCAGCTGCACTTGTTAAAATCAAATTGATTCTAGCAATTTTTCCAGAGATAGTTAGCTTTCTTATATACTCTGCGGTCTCAGTTCCGTTCATAAAATTCATATTCTCGTCTATGAATATGTATCTAATACGCGAGGGAAATTTTATAACATAATTTAGACAGTCAATTCCATCGAAACTTTCGATAATATCGTAATGAATGTTGTTTTCTTTACTATAATGTGTGATAAGATTTACAAGGGCCCTTCGCGAGTGGGACTGGTCATCAACTACAAGAATTTTCTCTTCGAAAAGAGACTTTCTATTTGAAATGTACGGGGAAATAATAGACTGTACTTTATTCAAGGATTTCTTCGAGGTTTTTCTGGTAATAGGATTATGGTTGTTTCCTATTGCGATTGATGAAATATATTTAGTCGATAAGTGTTTATTATTTTCCTGCCTTTCATATTCTGGTGATTCAACCAAAGCTTTGTTCCCATTTGGAAGATTACTAACATTCTTCAAATAGTTAATCCCAAATGTAACGTTCTTGTTTTCTGTTCTATTAGGGGCCATGTTTATGTCCATAGTTTTTAAATTTTGTTCTAAGTCATAAGTTCCAGACGACTTTGAGCTGTTATAAGACATTTGAGAATAATTAAAATCAGTCATAACATGGTTTATAATCGTTTCTTCTTTATTAGTATCATTGTCAAATTCTAGATAAATATTTCTGTTTCTGTTATCTACTTGATTTTGGTCAAAGCTTTCATCCGACTCTCCTTGTCCGGGGGATTTCTTTAACTTCATAGTATTAGATTTTTTCCTTGTATTTCTGGGATACCCATCAATATTTTTAGTATCCTCTTCTACATTATCATTAATTTGAAGAATATTTCTCATTTCATTCATGGGCAGTTTCGCTCTCGTTCTTACACTTTTAAATCTTAAAATGTTATCAGATGCGCTTCTATAATTCATACCTGGTTTAAATTGATAATTGCCGTTTGTTTCATGTTCTTTAAGTGTTTTATACTGATTTATTGAATATTTATTATATATTTTATGATTGAAAATGTAAAGACAAACCTTCGTACCTGAATTCTCCTTTGAGTTGAATTTAATTTTCATATTCAAATTTTCAGCCATCGTTTTACAAATGTTCAGTCCCAATCCAGTACCGAAATGATTATTCTTTGTATTATTCATTTTGGAATATTCTAAGAACAATTTGCAGCTGTCCTCCTTCTTCACTCCGCATCCCGTATCTTTTATTTTAATTTTCAAAACTTCGTTCGTTATTTTTTTGAGTTTCGCGCTGATAGAGATTCTTCCATAATTTGTAAATTTAACAGAATTCGAAATGAAATTTAATAAAATTTGTTTTACTTGAATTTCGTCAGATTTGAAATAGACATCATTATTTTTCAGATAGTTTTTAAGTTCAATCTTTACATTTTTTATTTTCTGCTCATCGCAGCTCAGAAGAGTTTCCAGTATGTCAAAACAGAATTTCAACAGCGAATTTAAGGAGATTTTTTTATGAAAATTTTCTGGAATTTTTGTAATTGAATCTTTGCTTGAGAGACTTTTGATTAAGTAACCAATAAAACTAGAAAGATTTGTGACATGGTCGACGTATTTTTTAATCTTTTTCTTATGATTGTCAGGTAAGAAATTTTCCATTTTATTCAATTCAGATTTGAGTTCCTCTCCGCAACCGAGCATAGACAGAATAGGAGTCTTAAGTTCATGTGCATTTTTCTTGAAGTTCATCTCAGTCTCTTCTATTTTTGCAAGATAATCGAAATCACTTGAAACATCTCTGAAGATAAATTCAAAAAAAACATCCCCGATATTGGAAGAATTCGAGTTTGGATTTAAAGATGAGAGAGAACTTTTCTCCAGTTTTAGTAAGATTTCAAAATAAATCTTTTTGTCTCTGTTAGAATCAAATTCGAAAATTCCCAACTTTGCGAATCCTTTAAAATCCTGAAAGCAATTACAGTCTAAGTCTCCTCCCGAATGTGAATTATAAGATTTCACAAGAAATCCTAACATAGAATAGAGGTTCCTTTTCTTCTGTGCTAGGTTGATACATGACCCGTAATTTTTTTTATTATTGGTTTCTTCGATTTTAGTAACAGGTAGAGACTCCTCTGAATATAAATTGAGATTAGAGTTCATCTTAAAAGTAGATAGATAAATGTTGAAATTACTCACGTCCCTATTAGCAAGTAATTTTTTAGTTTTACAGTTGTTGATGTTATCTTGGATCTTTGAAGTATCTTCAATCATAAAAATACTCTTGAAAAGTGATTTATAAATTGAGCTACTCGTATTCTTAAGTGTAGGCGTACTCTTAAATGTTTTTAAACAAGTAAAGACACTTTTATTGGAAGGATTTTTTCTTTCCTTCAAATTATTCATCAACATAAAATTTAATTTAAAATCTGTATATTCAGAGGTCTGTCGCAATTCAGTCTGAGTTAGAAAAGTGTTTGTATCGTACGTTAATTTGTTCACAGGTTGAATACAAACCGCGTCGAGTAAGTTGTTCCCTACCTCGTTGCAGTACAAGAATTCTTCGTTTTTAAATGAGAAAGAAGCGACATTCAAGATCTTTGTAAATGAATGAAAATCCTCGAAGGTTTTTTCTTTTTCTAGTTTTTCTTCTAAAATTTTTCTCACTAGATGAGATTCTCTCTGCTTTAGTAACACGCAAATCATCAAGAATAATATACACAGGCTGATCGAATTTATCAAAATTAGAAAATTTTTACTCATTATTGAATTGAAAATTATTATAGTAATTGTGATTAGTAAATACAAAATAATATAAATTTTATTAGTCAGATTGAAAAAGTTTGTAGTTGAAAAGGAATTTTCTATTTTACAGAGAAATATCAAACAACCAGAAAAAATAAGATAAAAATCATAAAAGATAAATTTACGGGAGGTTGTTACATTCTCTTTCGATTCCTCAAAAAAAGAAATGACACAAACAACAACTATTTCTAAGTAGATTGTGAATAATGATAGAAATATGTGTGAATTTGAATTAATTTTATTAAATCTTGTTCTAAGTTTCGAATTGAGTAGTAAAAGGATCCACCCAACGATGATATATGTAATGTACATGATGAATATAACGATTATAAAATAAAAAGTTGTAAATTTTCCTTCTATTGAATTTTTTTTATGAGTTTCCAAAATTTCTTGAAGAAAATAAAAAATACAAATCGCCGTAGAAATGACCATAAATTGCATATTCGACTTTTTGTAATTTTCTTCTACAAATTTTCTTTCTTCCTCATGAAAATAATTTTTTCTATCGTTCGTGGTTGCTTGCTTTTCTAGGAGAGTTTTCTTATAAAGTTCGTAGTAGTATAATTTATCTTTTTGATCCTGTTCAAGTATCATATTATTAATTTATTATTAAGATTTAATAAAAAATTATCAATTAGATGATGATTATAATTGAATATACAGATAGTAGTGTTGAGAAATAAATTATAAATTTGCAAAAATATTTAAATTTGACTTCTCCCTTTTGTATGCTTAAATTATTAATGTGAATAAGTATTGCTAATAATGCTTATTATTATGAATTAAAAAAATAAAATTATTTATTAAATTTTTTATGAAAAAAATGAATTTATGGCATGCAATTTTGAATATGCTAAATAGAAAAGAAATAAGGTATTTATAATATGAGCCATTCATATTTTTATTTTATCCACATTACTGTAGCAAATGTATCGGATGTGATTATTTATACACCAAGCATTACCCCTTCATTAAAATTTGTGAGCAGGGTTGTGATTTGTGCTATTTGTGTGTAAATAAAATTGAAGATGCTGATTTCTTAGTCATTTGCCCGAATAAATTTTGTCAGGGAAAATTTTTATCTCAAGAAGTAAAGAAATTAAGAACTAAAGACGAGTATCAGAAATTCCTTGAAGCTATAGAACTTAAATTGGAGAAAGAAAGGGGGATAATTAATGAATGTAAAAAGGAGAAAATACAAAATACTGAGGAGAATGTTTATAATACACAAAATATCACTCAAATCGAATATGTTGAAACAGAGCAGGAAATAAAAATTATCGATGTCAATAAGATTAAAATAAATGGTGTTTCTAACTCAAATCAGGAAAAAATCGACTGCAAAATTTCTAATTTTCAACCAACAGTCGAAAATTTCTTTCCTGTTTCTGTTATAGAGAATTATAGCCCTATTAAAATAGATGATAGTAAAAATAGTTTTAGAGGGAGTTCAACCTTGCATTTTGATGAAAAATTAGATTCACAGGTAAATAAAAATCTATCCAATATCTCAAATACAAGCAAAGAAATTTCGAATTTTAATAACCTATCATTTAAAACCCTATGTGATGATAAAAACGAAAATAAAAATAAGAAAACAGTGAATTGCCCGATATGTTTTATTAAGATAACTCTCAACGATGGTAAAAATTTAATAACCTGTCATTCACGTATTTGTCAAGGAAGGAATAATTTCTGCAGATTGTGTTTGAGTTTAATTGATAATATTATAAATTATCAATCTCATTTTCCTAAAGGACTGTACATTAACAAATGCAATGGAATAAACAACAGAATTAATTCGACGAATAGAACGAGTATTCTGTAATTCTTAAATTTTCAGCATTTAATTTATCCTATTTTATATAAAATTTTGATTTAATTATAAATTTCAATTTGCGAGTATTATAATTAAAAATTTTAAGCTATCTCTTTATTCTTTGCAAAATTTTCATAATACTCAATCATTTCCTTTGTAATTATAGGTTTAACCAATTTCATTGCTTTCAACAGATGACTCTGATTAATTGCATCAGAATTTATATCTTCATCTAGGCAGATCATTCCGGCTTCCCTGCAGATTAAATTTATTTCAGCACCTGAAAATCCCTAAAAATATCAAAAATGGATTGATGAACTTACCTCAGCTAAGTCTGTTAATTCTTCGACATTCACATCGTTTCCCACACTCATTTTATTGAGATTTATTTTAAATATCTCCCTTCTTGCGTCTCTATCAGGTGGGGGAATAAATATCAGCCTATCGAATCTACCTGGTCTAATCATAGCTTTATCTAAAATGTCAGGACGATTAGTCGCTCCGAATATAACTACCTTTTCCCTACCTTCGATTCCATCCATCTCGTTTAATAATTGACAGAGAACTTTATCAGAGACATGAGAGTCTGAGCCTCTTTGTGAAGCCATCGCATCGATTTCATCAAAGAAAATAATACTCGGTGAAGAAATTTTTGCCTTTTTGAATATATCTCTTATTGCCTTCTCTGTGTCTCCTACGTACTTTGAAAATAATTCAGGCCCCTTCACAGCAAAAAAATTCAAACCAGATTCTGTTGCAAGAGCCTTGGCAATCATTGTTTTACTACACCCTGGGGGGCCAAATAGTAATATACCGTTGGGGGGTGAAATTCCGATTTTTTTGAAGGCCTCTGGATTTTTCAATGGCCATTCTATGCTTTGTCTGATTTTTTTGATGATTTCCTTGTTTCCACCAATATCGTCCCATAAAACTTTGGGGACATCGAGAATAACATCCTTCAAATTAATTGGTTTTATATTTTTCAAAGCGTTTTCTAAGTCTTTTCTGTTTAGCATGGCGATCCCTGGTGTGATCAAGGCGTCCTTAAAAACTTGCAAGATATCGCCAGCTACAAAGCCATGAGATTTGTCTGCTAGAACTTCAAAGTCCTCGTCAGTTAAATTGTGTTTAAAATTTTTTGAAAAATATTGTAAGAGTTGTTTTCTTTTAATAAAATCTGGCGTACTGAGACTAAGAACGTAATCAAATCTTCCTGATTTCCTGAGATCTGAGAAGAGTTTATCCGCATTTAAACAAGAGGAGATAATTAAAACTTTATCATCGATTTTTAAGTCATCGATTTCTTTCAATAAGGAGAAAAGAATTTTCGTTTTCAAATCGTTTAATGTAATGGACGTATTCATTGATGAAGAAATCGCAGATGAACCTTCTTCAGAATCTTCCTTGTTAAAAAGCCTGTCAAGTTCTTCTAAAATAACAATAGCAGGTGAAACCATCTTTGCATACTTGAAGATGTCTTGTAATTTGTCTTCGAATCGTTCTGACTCTTCATTTGTTTCTGATCCAGATTTTGTGTTTAAGACTAAGTCCTCAATAAGATCAATTTTAAAGAAATTAATTCTTTCCTTGTATTGTGCTTGTAAATATTTTATAAAATGAGTTTTTCCTATTCCATTTGGACCTGAAATGAGAATTCCTTTGTATGTGAAAGAATCCAGGGAGTGGTGAGATGAATTTGTTTTATTTGGTTCATCAGGATCAGGAATGTTCGCATTTAAAAGTTTTTGAATTTCGTTTTCTAAAACTGTCTTTATAAGTTGCTCAACTTTATTAAATTCTTGCTTATAACCAATCAATTCAACATTAGCTATTCCTTCTCTATGATTGTTTATTAAATACTTTGATTCAAGAATCTTTTTAAAAGTGTTTTCCTCTTTGCTATCTAAGCTCAGTTTTTTTTCAAATTCTTCAGAAAGATTTTGCGTAGAGAAATTTTCGATGCTCTTGTGTTTATAAATTTCGATTTCTGTTTCTTCTGTGATTACAAATTCTTCATCGTCATTAATTTTCGTTCCTTCTTTAGTCTCTGCCATAATTATCACATATGTTTTGTTTTGATTGAATACTGAAATATTAAATGAGGAATTCATCTGAATTGATTTATTCAAAAGGTGACTTTTTATGTAAATTTTGAATAAAAGAGAGTCCTCCCATTCATTTGATTTATTATCAGATTTTGTAATTTTTAATTTATGTGCAGATTTTATGTTTAGGCTATGTTGAATTTTTTTGGAATTCGCCTTATTCGAATTTGAATTTTTTTTCATTAAATATGAAATGAATGAAATTAATAAAATATTTTTAATATTTTAATGGTATGTATTAGATTTAATTAGTGGTATATCATTTTTAAAATTCTTTAAATTTTCATTGAAATTTCTCTAAAATTTATGATTATAAAATTGTTTCCCCCCAAGAAATTTACTTTTGATCTTTTTTACAAATAAAATTAATCATATCTATTTACTTATTATATAATAAATGTTTACTAAAAATATAAAACTAAGAATGGGAGGCATGATAAAGCATATGGTCTTCAAAAAGGGAAGTGACAAAATTCCTCAATCAGATATACCTAACAACCTATGGGACATAAAACTTAACGATTTAGAAGGAAACCCAACAGTTCTATCAAATTTTACAAAAAACAAGAAAGCCTTTGTGTTTGTGAATGTCGCATGTAAATGAGGGTTGACTTCTGAAAACTACCAAGAGTTAGTTGATATGTACAATAAACACAAAGACGAAGGTCTTCAAATCTTGGCTTTTCCTTGCGGACAGTTTATGAATCAAGAGTTCTCAACAGGCCAAGAAATCAGGAAATTCATAGATGAGAACTACGGCGTCACTTTTCCAATGTTTACTAAGATAGAAGTAAACGGTCCAAACACTCACCCTATTTATAAATACCTCAAATACAATTCTTTGCAAATGAACACTGCTAAAGGGCTTACGAATATTCCTTGGAACTTTGCTAAGTTTCTTGTCGACAAAAACGGGAAAGTAGTGGGGTTCTTCAAACCTGATGTAAAGCCTAGCGAAATGTTCAAGGATATTGAACCCTTGCTAAGGAAAGATTACTAGTTAGATTCTATTTAGAATAATTATATTCAATACCTTATAATATTAATATTGTGTTAGGGATATTGTCTTGTGTGAATGATTTAGATGAAATGTTATTGAATTATAACAATCTTAATCATGATAGAGATTGACATATTCTCATAGGACAGTATTAATAAGATCGTATATAAATAAATTAAATGTCAATATGAAAATAAAATTAGAATTAATTTTAAATTTCAAATTTATAACAAAGGATTTAATTTATCAATTGTAGAATGCATAGTCTCTTTCTCTCTTCTTTACAACTGTCTTATATGCTTTCTCAAAATCTTTCGGGAGTATCACATATCTGTTTTTTCTCACTGCAAGAAGTCCTGCTTCTTGACATATAGCGGATATGTCTGCTGCAGAGATTTTTTCAGGTCGATTGATTACTAATTATAAACAAAAAAATTATTAAAAATTTTAATTTACGCTCTTCTAAATCAACTTCTTCGCTTAGATTCATTTTTCCTGTGATTACCTGGAATATCAGCCTCTTCTGTCTTCTATCTGGGAATGGAAATTCAATTTTTCTGTCCAATCTTCCCGGTCTAAGTAATGCAGGATCAAGAGTATCAGCTCTGTTTGTTGCCATAATAACCTAGAATAGTTGAAATTAATAATTTGAAATTACCTTAACGTTTGTAGATTGGTCAAACCCATCCATTTGATTTAACAGTTCTACCAAAATTCGTTGGACTTCTCTATCAGCTCCAGTTTGAGCATCGTAACGTCTTAATTAATATAAAGTAAGATTAAAATACACTTACTTTGTAGCAATTGAATCTATTTCGTCTATAAATACAATAGAGGGTGCGTTTTCTTTCGCAAGCCTGAAAATATCTCTGACCATTTTAGGGCCTTCTCCAAGATATTTTTGTACAAACTCAGAACCGCAAACACGAATAAAAGAGGCTGTTGTATGATTAGCAACGGCTTTGGCCAACATGGTTTTTCCTGTTCCGGGGGGTCCGTAAAGAAGTACTCCTCTAGGGGGGTCTATACCTATTTGCATGTACAATTCAAGGTGAGTAAGGGGCAATTCGACGGCCTCCCTAATTTCCTGCTTTTGTATGTCTAAACCTCCAATGTCTTGATAAGTGACATCTGGTTTTTCTGTAATTTTTGTCATTTGAATTGAAGAATCTGCCTCGGGAGGTAATATATCAACTACCGCATGGGATGTTTTATGAAGAGCTACACTTGCTGATGTTTTTAGTTCTTCTCTGTTGATTGTACTAAGCACTCTTACACAGTATGTCGATCCTGTTGTGCTTGTAACTAGGCCATAATTTTCGTCTATCATCTCATTAAATTGACCGATGACAAGAGGGGTACTTTGAATTACTTTGATTTCTTCTTTGGCTCTTGTGTATTGAACTTTTAAATTTTTGGTCTCCTCTTTAATGTATTCCTCTTGGATCTCTAATAATTCAAGTTGCTTCTGAAGCATTTTATATCTGGTGTATAAATCTTCCTCTGATAATTTTTTCAAATCTACTTCTATTGCGTCATGAATTATGTAGTTAGAATTTGTAATAGGGGTATCTACTAACATGCTATCGACTTCCATCTTAAAATATTAAATTTATTTTAACAAATTTCATTTAATAAAAATAAATTCGGAGAATTTTATTTATTCTAATATAGAAAAATTATTGTTTAAAGTAATTATGTACAGTTCAAATATTTAAGTAATCTTTTATTATTGTTGTAATTGTAATTGTCAGAAAATAGAATTGGAAGGGAAAAATTCACTATCCTTATTTATTCACTGCAGAGTTCCTCTGAGCAGCCATTGGACATTTCCCCTCAGTTACGTAATCTATATTTTTATCTACACATGCTTTGCATAAATTAAGTTTATCTTCCGCACATGGTTTTCTAAGGCAATTGACTCTCTGTTTATACCAGCCGCACACTGTTTTC
>Ga0169931_10009003_pt1 | contig 14473 bp, 16 predicted proteins | sample Kivu_15m_20L_FD_129675 | JGI IMG/M metagenome (GOLD analysis project Ga0169931, IMG submission 129675) | Freshwater microbial communities from Lake Kivu, Western Province, Rwanda to study Microbial Dark Matter (Phase II) - Kivu_15m_20L... | ecosystem: Environmental > Aquatic > Freshwater > Lake...
CCAGAACTGAAATCCATCCGAGCGTGACGTAGCCGCGTCGGCGCGGTAGGCCGACCGCCAGCGCGCAGAAGAGCATCCAGGGGCCGGCCAGGATGGCGAGCACGCGCCAGGCGTTCATCCCGAACCACAGGCGGTTGCCGCCGGAGAACGGCGCCTCGACGCCCGAGGGCAGCCAGGCGACGTGGTCGAGGGCGCGGAGCACGTGCGTCGCCTCGCCCTTGGGCAGCACGAGGCCCTGCGCTTTCCAGAACCCCTCCACGTCATCGACGCGCACCCACGGGTTGAGGGCCTGCACGACCACGTAGGCGGCGAAGGCGAGCCCGGCCCAGAAGGGCACGAAGCGCCGGAGTTCGGCGCAGGACTCCGCCGAAGTGCGCGAGCGGAGGTCGGCGCGCATGGACCAGGCGGCGACAGCGGAGCCGGCGAGGCCGCAGAGCGGGAAGGCGGTCCAATCCAGCCACGCGTGCGACCAGACGGGGGCGCCGTCGGGGACGAAGGCGAAGGAGGCCCCGAGCAGGACGCCCCAGACGAGCAGCGCGACGCGCTGGGCGCCGAGCGTGCCGACCGCGGCGAGGAGCGCGGCCAGCGAGAAGCCGCAGCCCGCGAAGAGCGTCCAGGGCACGGAGCCGCCCCACGACCACGGCACGAGTGCGAGCACCGCCGCGGCGACGGTGAGCACGGAACGCTCCCGCGGGGTGAGGGACGGGTCGCGATGATGAACGGACTTCGTGCGCATGCGGGTCAGACGAGACCGGCCTGGTAGATGTCGTGGATGCGGATGAGGCCGAGGCAGCGGTTCGTCGCGGCGTCGGTCACGGGCAGCACCGAGATCTGCGAGGGGCGGTCCTCCATCAGGCGGGCGGCCTCGGCGAGGGACATCGGGCCATGGGCGCGGATGGGGTTGGCCGTCATGATGTCGGCAGCGCGCGCGGCGTTGAGGTCGACGCCGCGGCCGAGCGCGCGACGCAGGTCGCCGTCGGTGATCAGGCCGGCGAGCGTGCCGTCCGCGCCGAGCACGCAGGCAGCGCCGTGCGGGTGGCGCGTCATGGCGATGACCGTGTCGCGCAGGGAGTCGCCCGGGCGCGCGCAGGCGCAGCGTTCGAGCGGCTGGAGCGCCTCGCCGACCGTGAGGGTGAGGTTGCGGCCGAGCTGTCCAGCGGGATGGAAGCGGGCGAAGTCGGACGGGCCGAAGCCGCGCTTCGTCATGAGCGCGGCGGCGAGCGCGTCGCCGAGCGCGAGGGTCAGCAGCGCGCTGGTGGTCGGGACTAGGCCGAGCGGATCGGCCTCGGGCCGGGCGCCGATGTCGAGGACCACGTCGGCCTGCTCCGCGAGCGGCGAGGAGAGATTGCCGACGATGGCGATGAGCGGGGAGCCGAAGCCGCGCAGGACCGGGATGAGGCGCACCAGCTCGGCGGTGGTGCCGGAGCGGGAGACGAGGATGACCGGATCGCCGGGCTGCAGGATGCCCAGGTCGCCATGGACCGCGTCGGCGGCATGGAGGAAGATGGCGGGCGTGCCGGTGCTGCAGAGCGTCGCGGCGACCTTCTGGCCGATGAGGCCGGACTTGCCGACGCCGCAGACGACGACCTTGCCGCGGTGGGCCGCGATAAGTTCGACCGCGCGCTCAAAGGGCGCGCCGATGCGGGCGGCGAGTTCGGAGAGCGCGGCGGCCTCGGCGGCGAGCAACGCACGGGCGGATTCGAGGGGAGTGGGCATGGAGGGAGAGTGTCGGGTTCAGAAGAGGCTAACTAGCTGGCCAGTGGACAAGTTGACCCGTGGACAAGGGAGGCAGGGCCGGCAAAAGACCGCACAAGGGTGAGATTAGGGGCAGGGGCAGGGGCAGGAAAATATCCTGAATTGCGGATCTCGGATTTGGGCGACCGGCTCCTAGGTTGGTTCGCTCAGATTCAGATACTGAAGTTGCATGCCTGTCCCCGCCCCTGACCCTGTCCCTGCCCTTTAAAACACTTTTACACTGCGACGCTTGGCGCGCCGCACGCGTCACATCATCTTCCGCGCGGCCTCGAGGTCGGCGGGGGTATCGATGGCCACGGGATGGTAGCCGGTGACGACGGTCTGGAAGGTCATGCCGTGCGCGATGAAGCGGAGCTGCTCGAGCGACTCGGCCGCCTCGAGCTCGGTGGCGCCGAGGGCGGGATAGGCGGCGAGGGTGGCGCGGTCGTAGCCGTAGATACCGATGTGCGCCCAGTAATCGCGCCGCGCGGTCCATTCCGCCGGATCGACGCCGCGCAGGTGCGGGACGGGGCTGCGGGAGAAGTAGAGGGCCGAGCCGTCCTCCGCCCGGACGACCTTGACCACGCTGACGGCGAGCAGGCGATCGGCGTCCGCGATGCGGGAGACCGCGGTGACCAGGCGGCACCCGGTCTCCTTCCAGCGGCTGATGAGCCCGTCGAGCAGCGCGGGCTCGATGAACGGCTCGTCGCCCTGCACGTTGAGGAAGAAATCGCCGGGCAGACGGTCGATCACGCTGGCCATGCGGGCCGTGCCCGAGGGACAGGCCGGATCGGTCATCATGACCTCCGCACCGAAGCCGCGGGCGACGCCGGCGACCTCCTCGGAATCGGTCAGCAGCACGACGCGGTCGGCCTGGCGGGCCTGCTTGGCGCGCTCCCAGACATGCTGGACGACGGGCTTGCCGCCGAGGTCGAGCAGGACCTTGCGCGGAAGGCGCGTCGAGGCGAGACGCGCGGGGATGCAGAGGGTGACGGAGGGCATGTTCAGTTCAGGGGGCTGGCTGGCACGGGGGCACGGGAGATGCGGACGAGAGGCCGTGTAAAGGTGAGATTAGGGACAGGGGCAGGGGCGGGGGCAGGTAGGGCTGACCGCCTCGGTCAGCCGCGGTTGAGCGAGGGCGCTCAACCCTACCCAAGGCAATTACTTCTCCGATACCCCATGCCCTGGTTTCACTTTTGCACCTTTGCACCAAGCTGCTACGCTCAGCGTCTCGCCTCGGCGGCGTGCGCAAGGTACCAAGCGTAGGCCTCGCGGACGCCGCGGTCGAGCGGGATGCGGTGCCTCCAGCCGAGGGCGCGGATGCGCGAGACGTCCATGAGCTTGCGCGGCGTGCCGTCGGGCATGGACGGGTCGAACTCCACGCGGCCGGTGAAGCCCACCGCCTGCGCGACGACGCCGGCCAGCTCGCGGATCGAGAGCTCCTCTCCCGAACCGACGTTGATGGGGCCCGGCTGTGAATAACGGTCGAGCAGGAGCAGACAGGCCTCGGCCAGGTCGTCGGCATGGAGGAATTCGCGGAGGGGCGCGCCCGTGCCCCAGAGCCGGAGGACCGGGTCGCCGCGCAGCCTGGCCTCGTGCATCTTGCGGACCATGGCCGGGAGCACGTGGGAGTGCTCCAGCGAGAAGTTGTCGCCCGGACCGTAGAGGTTGCAGGGCATGGCGCTGATGAAGTCGCAGCCGTACTGGGCGCGCGCGTGGTCGCAGAGCCTGATGCCGGCGATCTTCGCCAACGCATAGGCCTCGTTGGTCGGCTCGAGCGGGCCGGTCAGCAGCGCGTCCTCGCGGATCGGCTGCGGAGCGTGCTTGGGATAGATGCAGCTCGAGCCAAGGAAGAGGAGCTTGCGGACGCCGGCCAGGCGGGCCCCCTCGATGACGTTCGTCCCCATGGCCAGGTTGTCATGGAGAAAGTCATAAGGCAGGGAGGCGTTGGCCTTGATGCCCCCGACCCGCGCAGCCGCCATTACGACCACATCGGGCCGCTCCGCGGCGAGGAAGGACCGGGTCGCGGCGCCGTCACGCAGGTCGAGCTCGGCGGAGGCGCGCGTGAGCACTTCGGCGTGGCCCGCGGCGCGGAGCGCGCGGACGACGGCCGAGCCGACCATGCCGCGGTGGCCGGCGACGTAGATCTTCGCAGCCCGGTCCATCAGCGGTTCGCATGGGCGACCTGCTTCAGGTCGTGGTCGACCATCTTCTGCACCAGCTGCTCGAAGGAGGTCTGCTGCGGATTCCAGCCCAGCTCACGGACGGCCTTGGCGGGATTCCCCAGCAGCTGGTCGACCTCGGTCGGGCGGAAGTAACGCGGATCCACGGCGACGAGCGTCCGGCCCGTCCTGCGGTCGACGCCCTTCTCATCGACGCCCTCGCCCTGCCAGTCGAGCTCGATGCCGGCGCGGCGGAAGGCGTGCGTGCAGAACTCACGGACAGCATACATCTTGCCCGTGGCGATGACGAAGTCGTCCGGCTGCCGGTGCTGAAGGATCAGCCACATGCACTGGACAAAGTCCGGGGCGTAGCCCCAGTCGCGCCGCGCGGAGAGATTGCCCAGATAGAGACAGTCCTGGCGGCCGTGCACGATGTTGGCGACCGCGAGGGAGATCTTGCGGGTGACGAACGTCTCACCGCGGCGTTCCGACTCGTGATTGAAGAGGATGCCGTTGGAGGCGAACATGCCGTAGGCCTCCCGATAGTTGCGCGTGATCCAGTAGGCGTAAATCTTCGCCACGCCGTAGGGGCTGCGCGGATAGAACGGGGTCGTCTCGGACTGAGGCACTTCGACCACCTTGCCGTAGAGCTCGGAGGTCGAGGCCTGGTAGATGCGCACCCTGTCCTGCAGCTTCAGGATGCGCACCGCCTCCAGCAGCCGCAGGGTGCCGATGCCGTCGGTGTCGGCGGTGTATTCCGGGACGTCGAAGGAGACCTTGACGTGGGACATCGCGCCGAGGTTGTAGATCTCGTCGGGCTGCACCTCGCCGATCAGGCGGATGAGGTTGGTGGAGTCGCCGAGGTCGCCGTAATGCAGCTGGATCCGCTTGGTGTGGATGTCGCGCACGAGGTCCTCCATGTAGAGATGCTCGATGCGCCCGGTGTTGAAGGAGGACGAGCGGCGGATGACGCCGTGCACCTCGTAGCCCTTGCCGAGCAGGAACTCGGCGAGGTAGGAGCCGTCCTGGCCGGTGATGCCGGTGATGAGAGCGCGTTTCTTCATGGAAAACGAACTAAGGGGCGGAGGAGTCAGGCGGAAGGCTTTTCGCCGCCCGCGATGATGCGGGAACTGCTGTCAATCTTGGCGCCGAGGCCGTCGATGAGCGGCACGCCGTGCTCCCGCAGGACGTCGGCCTCGGGGATGTTGCCGGCATGACGGTCGCCGCCCTTGCAGAAGACGGCCGGGTGGCCGAGGCGGGCGGCTTCGGCGAGCAGCAGGTCGAGCGTGGCGCAGACGGAGCCGTCCGAGTCGACGGCGAGCACGGCGCGATCCACGTCACGGAGCGCCGCCACCACCGCCAGGCGGGTCTCCTGGTCGATGAACGCGCGGCCCTTCTTGAGCGCGGCCTGGGCGTCGTTGTTGACAATCACCCACAGGGCGTCGCCCTGCTGGCGCGACAGGGCGATGAGTTCGAGATGGCCGCGGTGGATGGGGTCGAAATAGCCGGAGGTGATGGCGATTTTCATCGTGAAGAAGGCGGGATTCGGGAGACCTGCGCAGGCTGCCGCCCGTGCCGGAAGGTTCGGCGGCACGCAAAGAAGCGGAAGGACTGTCACCGGCCGGGCCGGCGGAAAACGGGAGTCAGGCCTCCGGAGGAGGCAGGAGGAGAGGCGCGAGCTCGAGGGCGCGGCCGTTCCAACGGTTGAGTCGGCCCAGGCGCTCGAGCACCTCAGGTGAGGCGCCCTCGGCGGCGGCCGCCTCTTGGACGCGGCGGAGCACGGGCGTGGACTGCTCGAGGGCGGGCAGCACCTGGCTGCGCAGGAGATTGACGAGCGAAGTAGCAAGCGAGGGGGTGGGCTGCCAGCGTTCGCGGCGGGACCCGGCGGCCCGGACCGACAGGATCATCCCATGGTCGCGGAGGAAGCGAAGCCCCTGGCTGACCGAGCCCTTGCTCATGCCCAGCCGGGCCTGAATGCGGTCAAAGTCCAACGGCTGGGAGGACCCATACAGCAGGGCGTAGATTTCCGCAATCGAGCGGGGGACCCCAAGAATCCCGGCCATTCTCACAAAAAAAAGAGCCAACTCAGCCTCGTGGGGCTTGAGGTCGGCCGGGCGGGGACGGCGAGGTCGACGGGCGCTCCTGGAAGAAGGGGGCGTCATGCGGGAGGGGACCGGAGGGGCGAGGGTCGGTCATACTTCAGTTTTTTTTGAACCATGACAAGCCCCCTTTCTCATTTCATGGCCCTCCCGGCTGGACTGAGTCCGGGGTAAAGCTTCCCGCCTGGCGCCCCCTTGGGGATTCGAACCCCAGTTACCTCAGTGAAAACGAGGTGTCCTGGACCGGGCTAGACGAAGGGGGCGGTCGGCGAAAGCGGAAGAGAAATAAGCCCCCGCCCTCGGGTCAAGTTTTTAGGGGTCAACGCCCGAAAAGGCTCCGGTCTTCGATCGGATTGGCCGGCCGGGGGCCCCGCAGGTGGGCGTATTTGGCGAGGACATAGCCGCCCCAGGCCGCGGTGCCGACGAATGCCAGAAGGAACAGCAGGACCTTGATCCTCGAAGTGGGCTTTGGCGCGTCGGATCCGGGCATGCACTCATGATTGGGGTGAATACGCTCTTGGCAACAAGGGGCGTTTTTACAAATGTGTTTACACCCCCGCCCCGCCCCGCCCCGGACGGACACAACCTCCCATTTCTTTGAGAACGAAGCAGAAGCCCCTCGTGGCCATCGTCGCCGACGACCGAGCCCTCTGCGCGGAGCTGGCGGGGCAGATGGACGAAGCCGGCTTCTCGCACCAGACCTTCCACAAGGGGGCCACGGCGCTGCGCTTCCTCGAGGAGCACCACGTGCACCTCGTCCTCATGGAGCCCTTCCTTCAGGACGTGGGCGGCTTCGAGGTGCTCGGGCGCATCCGCCGCAGCCCCGTGGGGCCGGCCGTCATCATGATCTCCGGCGCCAGGGGCTCGGCCAACATCGCGCGCGCGCTCGACGCCGGGGCCGACGACTACGTGTGCCTGCCGCACGAGGCCGAGGAGCTGGCGGCCCGCATGCGCGCCGTGCTGCGCCGCACCGAGACCTCGGGCGACAACCGCCTCACCAGCAACGCCGCCCTGGCGACCGGCGTGTTCCGCTTCAACGGCGTCGAGGTGCATCCCGAACGCCTTGAGATCACGGCGTCGGGCCGATCCTCCAAGGTCGGACGCAAGGAAATCGGCATCCTCTGCCACCTGCACGCCAACCCGGGCGTGATTGTCAGCCGCCACGGACTCATCCACGCGGTGTGGGGCGTGCACGCCGACGTGCGCAGCCGCTCGCTCGACCAGTACGTGGCCAAGCTGCGGACGGCCTTCGGCCGGCTGGGCCGGGGGCTGGAGTGCCTGCGCACGATCCATGGCATCGGCTACTGGTATGAGCCGGCCGAAGAGGCGCCCAAAGGGCCGGCCGAGGAACGGAGACCGCGCCGCCTGGCTTGATTCCGGCCGGAAGTCCGCACATTGAAGGCACGATGAAAATCAAGTGCTACCTCAAGCCCAGCTGCGGCTGGAGCAACGGCGTCCGGGCGATCATGCAGAAATACGGCCTCGCCTACGAGGACGTGGACATCATCGGCAACCCCGCCAACTACGCCGAGATGGTCGAGCGTTCCGGGCAGCGGCTCTCGCCCTGCGTGGAGATCGACGGCGTGCTGCTCCCCGACGTCTCCGGCGCCGAAGTCGAACAGTACCTGCTCGCCAACGGGCTGGTGAAGCCGAACGACGTCGCGCCCGCGGCCCCCACCGACGCGCCCTGCTCCGACGAGCAGCACGCGCAGATGAAGGTGAAGGGCATCCGCTTCTTCTGAGGCGTCAGGCCGGACGTCCGGCGGCGAAGTCGGCGAGAGAATCAGCGACCCACTGGCGCTGCTCAGCGGTCAGCTCCGGGAAGATCGGGACGCTGAGGACCTCGGCGGCCAGCCGCTCGGAGACCGCGCAGGTCTCGGCCCCGCGGCCCACGTCACGGAAACACTCCTGGCGATGGAGCGGGACCGGGTAGTAGATCTCGCAGCCGATCCTGCGCGCGGTCAGGAAGGCCTTGAGTTCGTCGCGACGGCCGCCCGGGACGCGGAGCGTGAACTGGTTCCAGATGCCCTGGCCGGAGAAGTCGACCGGCAGGAGCACCTTCGCGGCCTCGGCGGCGCCGGGGCGGTTCTCCGCGACGCCCAGCGCGTCCCTGAGCGCGGCGTGATAGAAGTTCGCGTTGCCCGACCGGGCGCAATTGTACTCGGGCAGACGGGGAAGCTTGACGTGGAGCATCGCCGCCTGGAGCGGATCCATGCGGAAATTGGCCCCCACCTCGCGGTGGTAGTACTTAGGCTGCATGCCGTGCACGCGCAGGACGCGCGCGCGCTCGGCGAGCGCGTCGTCCTGCGTGGTGACGAGGCCGGAGTCGCCCATGCCGCCGAGGTTCTTGGAGGGGAAGAAGCTCGTGGCGCCGAAGTCTCCGACGGACATCGTCGCGCGCCCTTCCCAGCGGGCGCCCATCGACTGTGCGGCGTCCTCGACGACGCGGAGCCCGTGGGCGGACGCGAAAGACCGGAGCGCGCCGAGGTCGAGCGACTGGCCGAAGAGATGCACCGGCATGATCGCGCGCGTGCGCGGACCGACCTTCCGGGCGGCATCCGCAAGGTCGATGTTGAAGTGATGCGGATCGACGTCGACCCAGACCGGCGTGGCGCCGAGGCGGGAGACCGAGCCGGCGGTGGCGAAGAACGTGAACGACGGGATGAGGACCTCGTCGCCCTCGCCCACGTCGAGCGCCATGAGGGCGAGCAGCAGCGCGTCGGTGCCGGAGGAGACTCCGAGCGCGTGCTTCACGCCGAGGAACGAGGCGCAGTCCTTCTCGAAGGCCTCGAGGCGCGGCCCCATGATGAACTGGTTGGAGGTGACGACCTCGCGGAAGGCCTGCTCGAACGCCGACGCGAGGGCGCGGTTCTGCGGGCCGAGGTCGAGGAGCGGGACCGTGATCATCCGGTGACGCTTCTCCCACCGCGACCCGTGACGGGCAACATCATTCCGGGCGGCGCGAGCGCAGCACGAGGAACGCGCCCGCGGCCGCGAGCGGGAGCGTCCAGAACTGCCCCGCGGTGAGCCCGAGGAGATGTCCGTCCTCGGGCGCGCGGAACGCCTCGCAGACGATGCGGGCCGCCGAGTAAAGGAGGAGGAACTCGCCCGCGGCGCGACCGGGCGGCAGGCGCCGCGGGTAACGCCAGACCATCCAGAGGAGGGGCAGTAGGCCCTCGCCGAAAGCCTCGTAGAGCTGCGAAGGATGCCGGGGCTCCGGCCCTTCCCGTGGGAAGACGACCGCCCACGGCACGCCGGTGGGACGGCCGACCAGCTCGGCGTTGACGAAGTTCGCCAGGCGGCCGAAGAGGATGCCGGCGGGCGTGGCCGCGCAGACGAGGTCACCGACGGCGAGGAAGGACGTCCGTCGCGTGCGCGCGAACCAGAGGCAGGCGAGCGTGACGCCGAGGAAGCCTCCGTGGCTGGCCATGCCGCCCTGCCAGACGCGGAAGACCATCAACGGGTCGGCCGCGAACGCCTCCCGCGCGTAGAGCAGGACGTGGCCGAGCCGCCCGCCGCCCACCACGCCGACCATGAGCGCCGTCATGAGCGCGGATTCGTCGACGCCGTCGCGCAACGGCGTCACGCCGGCCCGGCGCCAGCGGCCGAAGAGCCAGGCGGCGAGCAGGAAGCCGGCCGCGTAGGCCAATCCGTACCAGTGGACGCCGCCCAGCGGCCAGCCCTCGGGGAAGCGGAAGGCGACCGGGTCGAGGTCGTGCACCCAGAAGGCGAGCGCGGGGGTCATGCCTAACGGGGCGCCTCGGGGCCGTCCTTGCGACGCGGGACGCGGTGGCCGCGCTGGCGCGCGAGCTCACGCATGTCGGGATGCGGGTCATCCTTCTCGTAGATCTCCACGCCGAGCAGCGACTCGAACACGTCCTCGAGCGTGATGACGCCGGAGAAGGCGCCGAACTCGTCGACGACCACGGCGAGGTGCTGGTGGGCGCGGACGAGGTCGTTGAGGGCGTCGGAGAGCGTCGCGGTCTCGGGCACGAAATGGGCCTTGCCCATGAGGTCACGCACGCACGCGTCCCGCCGGCCCTCGCCCGCGGCCTTGAGCAGGTCGCGACGGCGGACGACGCCGACGATGCGGTCGGCGCCGCCTTCCCAGACGGGCAGGCGTCCGTGCGGGACGCTGGGGTGCATGCGGAGCACGTCGGTGACGGTCAGGCCGGCCTCGAGCGAAGTGACGACGGAGCGGGGCGTGAGCACCTGCGAGACCGGGATGTCATCGAGGCGCACCGCGTTGGCGACGAGGTTGCTCTCGGCTTGGGTGATGCGTCCTTCGCGGGCGGCGGCACGCGCGAGGCTGCCGATCTCGACGTCGCCGCGGTCCACACCGGGCTCCTCGGCCGGGGCGAGCGAATCGTGCAGCCGGCCGAGGCGGCGAAGCAGTCGGGCCGCGGCGCGGGCCACCGAGAGGAAGGGGGCGACGCGCGGGGCGAGGTCCCGGCGGAAATGCACGCCCACCTTGCGCGGCAGCATGACCGCCAGCCAGGCGAGGAAGAGCGAGACCGCCGTCGCGCCGAGGACCGTCAGCAGGGCCGGAGCCCAGCCGTCTCCGAGGCGGGGCAGGACCGTGCCGCCGATGAGGCAGCCGCCGAGCAGGGCGCTGAGGCCGACGAGCGCGACGACGAGCAGGTCGAAGGCCGCGAGAGTGTTGCCGTGGTCGGAGCGCGAGCGATCAAGGGACACGGCCGCCTTAGCGTCACGGGTACGCAGGTCCTCCAGCTCGGCGTGGGTGAGGGCGGAGACGACGCCCCCGACGAGCGAGAAGGCGGCGGCGAGGCCGTTCAGGAGCGCGAAGGCGGGCCAGAGCGTCCAGGAATCCATCGACGGAGGATTAGGAACGCGGAGGCCGCTTGGCGAGGGCGAATCCCGACGTTGACCGCCGGCGCGAGCGAAGGGATGATGCGGACATGCAGCCCCGAGAGATCCAGGCGGTGTCGGCGCTCGCCGTCTTCCTCACCGCCGCCCTGCCCGCGGCCGCCGGCGTGGTCGCCTTCCGCGCCCAGCCCGTGCTGGTCGCGGCGATCACCGGCGAGCCGGGCCGACTGCCCCCCCTGACCGGCCTCTACTTCAACCACTTCACGGCCGTGCTCACCGTGCACGCACTGCTCGCGGCGCTGGCGACGTGGTTCGCGGTCCGCGCCCACCGCCGGCAGGACGAGGCCGAGCTCCGGCTCGGCACGCTGCTCGCCACGACGTGCTTCTCCGCGGTGACCTCGGTCGCGTTCCTCGCGCTGCTGGTGCTCGCGACGGCGCTGCCGCTCTACGCCAGCCTGAGCGCGCGCTGAGCGCGGTGCGCGGCGAGAAGGCCGATCAGCGGACGCGCCGCCGCCGGATCGCCGCTCCAGACCCTGCGGCCTTCGGCGTCATCCCAGGCCTCGACGGCCGCGCCGCCGCCGGGCAGAGTCGAACGGAGCACGAGCACGGCTTCGGCGCGGACCGGGACGGCTGACTCGGCCTCGACCACGGGGAGGCCGGCGCAGCAGACGAGCTGGGCGAGGGCGGTGCCGGGCAGGCGGCCGGTCGATGCGGCGGGCACGTGCAGCGCGCCGTCCTCCAGCCAGGCGAGGCTGGAACGCGAGCCCTCGCTGACGCGTCCGCGCGCATCGAACTGCACGCCCTCGACGCCGGCGCCGACGGCGAGCGAACGGAGCTCGACCGAGGCGGCGAGGGAGTTGGCCCAGGGCGCGGACTTCGGCCGCGGCAGCCATTCGGGCGCGTCACGGACGGTGCGCAATGAACGCAGACGGAAGACCGGCGGCGAGGGCAGCAGCGCGCGCAGGCCGAGCTCCTCGAAGCCCCGTCCGACGACGAGCCGCAGCACGCCGTCCGCGCCGCCGAGCGCGGAGACCGCGGAGCGCCAGACCGCGGGGTCGCCGGAGGCCAGCGGGCCGGCCGGCAGGCCGGCGCTCTCCAGGCCGCAGCGCAGCCGGGCGAGATGGTCGTCGAGGCATTCGACGAAGCCTCCGCGGAGCGCGACGGTCTCGAAGAAGGCCGCGTCGGACGGGAAGGAACCCGGCGACGGATCGCCGTCGACGAGGCCCCCGTCTCGCCACACGCGGCTCATGCGGGGAGCGCGCGGGCCAGGGCCACGCGGAGGGCGAGCGCCTTGCGGAGCGACTCCTCGTGCTCGCGCCCGGGCACGGAGTCAGCGACCACGCCCGCGCCGGCCTGCACGAAGCAGCGCGGCGGCCCGCGGAACGGCCGCGTCTGGACGAGGGTGCGGATCACGATGTTGAGGCAGAGGTCGCCGGAGTCGTCGGCCCAGCCGACGGAGCCGGTGTAGAAGCCGCGCGCGACCGGCTCGAGCTCCGCGATGACCTGCATCGTGCGCACCTTGGGCGCACCCGTGACCGTGCCGCCGGGGAAGAGCGCGCGGATGACGGCGGAAGGCGCGGGGCGGGGCGAAGGCAGCGCGCCCTCGACCTGCGACACGAGGTGCATGACGTGCGAATAGCGTTCGACGGCCATAAACTCGGGTACGCGCACCGTGCCCGGGGCCGCCACGCGGCCCACGTCGTTGCGCAGCAGGTCGACGAGCATGAGGTGCTCGGCCCGCTCCTTGGAGTCGGCGGCGAGCTCGCGCGCGAAGGCGGCATCCTCGTCGGCCAGGCCGGTGCGCGGCCGGGTGCCGGCGATGGGGCGCGACGCGATGACCCCGTCCGCGGCCTCGACGAGGAGCTCGGGTGATCCGCACACGAGGGTGAATTCCGGCCCGCGCAGGAAGGACATGTAGGGCGAGGGGTTCGTGGCACGCACGGCCTCGTAGGCGAGGAGCGGATCCGGGGCGGCGGGAAGCTCGAGTCGCGTGGAGAGATTCACCTGATAGGTGTCGCCGGCGGCGATGAGCTCCTGCGCGCGCCGGGCGGCGCGGGCGAAGGCCTCGGCGCCGAGCGACTCGGCGAGGACCGGCGCGGGATCGCCCGCGGACCGCAACACGGGCGGAGGCGCCTCGCAAGCCGCATCCCAGCGGGCGACGAGCGCGGCGGCGCGGGCGCGCAGGTCAGTCAGGCCCTCGGAGCGCATGCGCTCCAAGTCGCCCCGGGGCCGCAGGGCGACGAAGAGTTCGCCCGTCCGGGCTTCGAACGTCAGCGTGTCCGCGGCCTCGAACAGGACAGCGCGCGGGAGCCCGAGGTCGTCCGGCGCCGTGCGCACCGGTTCGAAATCGCAGCCGAGCTCATAGCCGAGCGCGAGGATCCAGCCCGTGCGGAAGCGGGGCCAGCCTTCCGGAGCCGGCGTGACGTCGGAACGCAGGGCGTCGAGGAAGGCGGCCGCGCCGCGACCGGGCAGCTGCATCCACCGACCGTCGTCCAGGACGTCCGCCGAGCCGTCGACGGCGAGCCGCCGGACCGCGCGCACCTCGGGGACGACGACCGTGTGGCGTCCCGTGGGGCCGCTCTCGAGCACCGCATGAAATCTTCCGACAAGCAGGGGCGACCAGGCGTGAGGCCGCTTCCTGCCCGCGAATCGCGCCACGTAGGGCGCGTCGCCGTCAGGCGGGATCTCCTCCGCCGGCTCGGCAATTTCAGGCATCGGAGAAGTTGATGACGTAGCCGGGCAGCGCGGCCGCGGTGAGCGTGGCGCGGGCCTGCGCCGGGGTGATGCCGTAGACGTGCAGCTCCTGACGCGAGCCCTTCGAGACCACCGTGACGCGCAGGCCCCCCGGCAGCGGCCGCACCTTGACCGAACGGCCGCGGGCCCCAATCCCGGCCTCGATCATCCCGCGCGAGACGCGGCCGTGCGCCTCGAGCAGGCGGACCACCGGCACCGCGGCCTCGATGACCGTGGTGTGGGCGCCCGCCCTGCCCCGCCGCGCCGGCATGCTCAGGGGATTTCCCAGGCGTACGGATGCTCCGAGAGCATCTCGATGCCGGACCGGGTGATGAGCGCGACGTCCTCGAAGCGGCAGCCGCCGATTCCTGGATAGTAGAGCCCGGGCTCCACGGTGACCGCATGGCCCGGCTCGAGCGGATGGGGCCAACGACGGGAAAGCGCGGGGGGCTCGTGGATGTCGAAGCCGAGGCCGTGACCGAGGCCGTGGAAAAAGCCCACATAGGTTCCCTTGACCAGGCCCGTGCGGTAGCGGAGGGACTTGAAGTGGGCGATGACGGCCTCGTGCACCGCGCTGCCCTTGACCCCGGGACGCAGCCGGCGGAGGGCCATACGCTGCGCGGACAGGACCGCCTCGACCATGCGCCGCTGCTTCGCCGAGGCGCGGCCCTTGAGGTAGGTGCGCGTCATGTCGCCGTACTGGCCCGACTCCGTGTCGCGGGGATAGATGTCGCAGACGATGAGCTGCCCGGCCCTGACCGGACCGAAGCCAGAGCAGTGGCAATCCACCGCCTGGTCGCCGGGGGCGATGATCAGCCCGATGTCACAGAGCGCTCCCGCGCGGAGGATGGCGACCTGCGCCTCCTCCTTGAGCAGCTCGGCGGTGACGGCCTTGCCGCGCCAGCGGAGCGCGTCGCG
>Ga0169931_10009004_pt1 | contig 14471 bp, 11 predicted proteins | sample Kivu_15m_20L_FD_129675 | JGI IMG/M metagenome (GOLD analysis project Ga0169931, IMG submission 129675) | Freshwater microbial communities from Lake Kivu, Western Province, Rwanda to study Microbial Dark Matter (Phase II) - Kivu_15m_20L... | ecosystem: Environmental > Aquatic > Freshwater > Lake...
GCCACCATTTGTGCAAGTGGGGGATTCGGTGAAGAAAGGGGATGTGCTTTGCATCATCGAGGCCATGAAATTGTTCAATGAAATCGAAGCCGAGTTTGATGGCAAAATCGTGAAAGTTTTGGCAGACGATATGCAACCCGTGGAGTATGACCAGCCGTTGTTCTTGGTTGAACCGGCTTGAAAAAATTGATTCATTCATTCTGATAAACCCGAGAGGATGTTTAAAAAAATACTGATTGCCAATCGAGGTGAAATTGCCCTGCGCATCATTCGTACTTGCAAAGAGATGGGCATCAACACAGTAGCCGTATTCAGCACGGCCGACCGCGATAGCCTCCATGTTCGATTTGCAGATGAAGCAGTTTGCATTGGTCCGCCCAAAAGTTCAGACTCGTACTTGAAGATTCAGAACATCATTGCGGCAGCCGAAATTACCAATGCGGATGCCATTCATCCGGGATATGGCTTTTTATCTGAGAACGCTCATTTTTCTAAAGTTTGCCAAGACCATGGAATCAAGTTTATCGGTGCTTTGCCCGAACAAATTGAGGCTATGGGGGATAAGTCTTCTGCCAAGGCAACAATGAAGGCTGCAGGCGTTCCTACCGTTCCGGGCTCTGATGGTCTGCTGGAAAGTTTGGACCACGCAAAAAAAACCGCCAAGAAAATCGGTTATCCCGTGATGATAAAAGCAACGGCCGGTGGAGGTGGAAAGGGAATGCGCGTGTGTCATAATGACGATGACGTGGCCGAAGCATGGGATACTACGAGAAGGGAAGCCGGTGCTGCCTTTGGCAATGATGGTCTTTATATGGAAAAGTTCATTGAGGAACCGCGCCATATTGAGATACAGATAGCCGGAGACCAATATGGCAAGGCATGTCATCTTTCAGAACGAGATTGCTCTATCCAGCGCAGACACCAGAAATTGGTTGAGGAAACCCCTTCACCTTTCATGACTGATGAATTGCGAGAGAAAATGGGTCAAGCAGCCATCAAAGCAGCAGAAGCAGTGAATTATGAAGGTGTTGGTACTGTCGAATTTTTGGTTGACAAGCACCGCAACTTCTATTTCATGGAGATGAACACCCGAATTCAAGTGGAGCATACCATCACAGAAGAAGTAATCAACTATGATTTGGTCAAGGAGCAGATTAAAATCGCCTTGGGAGAGCCCATTTCAGGAAGAAACTACTATCCCAAAATGCATTCCATTCAGTGCCGAATCAATGCTGAAGATCCTTTTAAAGGCTTTGTTCCCAGTCCGGGTAAAATCACCAACTACCACACACCCGGTGGTCATGGAGTGCGTGTGGATACGCATGCTTATGCAGGCTATGTGATTCCTCCTTTCTATGATTCGATGATTTCAAAACTGATTACTGTGGCTCAAACGCGTGAAGAAGCCATTACCAAGATGGAGCGCGCGTTGGATGAGTACATCATAGAAGGAATCAAAACAACAATACCATTTCATCAACGACTGATGAAAGACGAAAAGTTCAGATCGGGTGATTTCACCACCAAGTTTATGGAGAACTTTCAAATGTGAAAGGAGAATTGACAGGGAGGCATTAGCCTCCCTTTTTTATTTCTCCAAATATTTGAACGATTGTTCGTGCCTCATTTTCCCAAGAGAATTCTTTGCCCGCTTCGGTTGCATTTTGTTTCCAAACAGGCAAATTCGGATTTCCCAAGGCTGATCGAATATCTCGGGCCAAATCAATAGGTTCATGAGATGAAATGAAGGTCCCGATTTTCTTGGCTTCTATGATTCGGACCAACTCCGGCAATTTGGAAGTCAGCACGGGAATGCCTGCCCGGAGGTAGTCAAAAAGCTTGTTGGGCAGACTGTATTTGTAGTTGAGATGTGTGTCTTTGTCCAGTGACAACCCCAACGCGGCTTGCATGGTATATTGTTGAAGCTGCTCAAAAGGCATTTTGCCGAAGACAGCAATCTTGCCTTTGATACCGGGCCTTTCAGCTATTTCGCGCACGATGCTCATTTCTTGGCCTTCCCCAATGTCAACAAGAAGCACGTCATCCAAGTACTGCATAGCCAAAGCGGCTTCTTTAGCACCTCTGTCTATATCCAGATAAGCACCTTGCAAAATCACGATTTTCTTATCCTCAGGAAGATTCAAATCGGCCATTGAAAGCTTCGGTGGCTGAGAAGACTCTGTAGGAATATTCCTCACTACCTTGACATTCACATGGTACTTTTCTCTGTAGATGTTGGCAATTGTTTCATTGACGGTGTACACATGCCTGAGTCTGGGAAAAATGAAACCTTCAATCAGCTCCCAAGTGCGCTTGGGAATTGTGCGATGTGTCAGTCCGGCTGCCTCAGTGAAGTATTCATGGCTGTCATAGACCAAAGCTAGGCCCCTCAAACGTGCCACTAAAAAGGCAGGTGCCAGCGTGTCCAGGTCATTGGCGAGTATGACATCTGTCTTTTTAAAGAGTAAAAAGAACAAGAGTCTGAGGTTGAGACATGCATAGAAAAATGCACCCTTTGTAAATGGCAATCGGAATCTTACTGTCTTATATGGACGGTCGATCGGTTTGGAGCCTTTGAGTTTTCGCCCAACCAAAGTGATGTTGAATCCTTCTCTGATCAAGGTATCGCACGTTTTCTTCACGCGCTGGTCGAAAACCAAATCGTTGGAAACGAGAACGGTAACATGCAGTGGTCGGTTCACGACAGAAGTCCGTTTTTCAAATCTGTCAATATTTTTTTGGTATAGCGGGGAAAGTCACCTTGGATCATCCAACCGTAGTAGCCCGGGTCTTTCGCCAAAACATCTGTTACCACCATGCCTTTGTATTTGCCAAAATTGAAAATGGCCTTTCCTTTTTCGTTTCTAACCATCCGACCGGCAAAGTCCAATCGTGCTTGACGTGCAGATATCACGTGCAGCACTTCCATGTCGTTTTTGAAGTCGGGCATTTGCTGACCTGAAGTGTCTACAACCGTCATGCCTTCATAGCGCTGAACCATGGCTTCTAAAATTTCTAAGGTTGCCTTTGTATCGGGTAAGGCCTCGTGGGCATCTTCCAGATTTTTACCGCAATAGAATTTATAGCCCGCTCTCAGAGTTCGTTGCTCCATTATGTGAAACAAATTCTGGACATCAACCAAATTGCGCCCTTCGACAGAAAAGTCAATACCAACTCGCAGAAACTCCTCAGCCAAAACAGGGATATCGAAGTTGTTGCTGTTGAAACCGCCCAAATCACAATCATGAATAAACTTGAAGATTTTGTCAGCCGCTTGCTCAAAGGTGGGAGCACCGGCCACGTCTTTATCATAGATGCCATGGACCATTGAGGATTCCAAAGGAATTGGCATTTGCGGATTGATCAACCAGCGGCTCTCTTTTCCGGTTTTTTCCGGTTTCGAAATAATTTGGCCATCCGGCATCACTTTAATAATAGCTATTTCAACAATGCGGTCAGAGCCAACATTGACTCCCGTGGTTTCGAGATCAAATATTGCCAGTGGCCTTGTGAGATTCAATTTCATGGTTTTAGTCTTAAGGTGTTGGGACGTTTTCCGTCCATTCGACTTTTTGCCTAAAACAAAGCCCTTCACATTTTAATGCGAAGGGCTTTGAACTTTGTTACAGCAAGTCAGCCTTATTTGGCGTGTGCTTTTACGTATTGGAATTGCTCGTAAACCTTCTTATTTTTCAAAGCATCATTCTTGTACTCGGGTCCTTGAACCAAAGTTTTTGGTTTGACAAACGTCACTTGATCCTTTTTGTATCCGGAGTCAATCAATTCTTGCAGGATTTGATCACGGCAACTTTCAAAACGGTTTTGGGTCAACTCTTGGTTGTTTTTGAATCGTGATGAAGGCACTTTAGACGCTGAAGACTCGATGAAAATTTCAACTTTACCTTTCTTATCCAAGATGAGCTTCACTTTATTGATGAATTCGAGGAAGATTCCTTCTGCTCGGCCAAACTCGTGGAAGTCATAGATGAAGTAACGCTCAAACTCGGCCATTCCGATTTTGTCATCATACACAACTTTTTCGGGCTCTTTGTCATTGGCGCCAAGCTTAATCGGATCGTCAATTTTGACTTCATACTTCTTGAAACCATCTAAATAGATGGGCAAGAGGTACATTTCTTTGTCGATTTCGCGGTAAGCAGATTCACATGGAACATTGACATATTCCTCGTGTACCAACTCACCTGCAGCGAAGTACTCAACTTTATAGCTCAGACAAGGAGGAAGAATGGCCACATAAGCGCCATCACGCATACGTGGTCTGTACTCTGTTACCTCTCCGGTCTTTTGATTTGTCAACAAAACATAGGTCATTGGTGGTAATTTTTCGTTTTCAGGCGGGAAGATGTACCCTTTAAATACGGTCAAATCCGTTTCGATTTCATCAGCAAACGTGAGATAGTAAATATCTTTCAATCCGTATCCACCGGTTTTTGCAGATGAATAGTAGGCCCCTTTACCATTACCAGATGGTACGAAGAAAACATCATCGTCAACCGTATTGAGCGGATAACCCATGTTTTCAGGTTTTGACCATTCTCCATCTTCACCCATTGTACTCTTGAAGATGTCAAATCCTCCCATGCTGCTATGACCGCCCGAAGAGAAAAACAAAGTTTTACCGTCAGAAAAAATGAAGGGCGAGTCCTCTTCGTGTTGTGTGTTGATGTTAGGTCCCAAGTTGAGCGCTTTGCTCCACTCTCCATTGGGTAATTTCACACATCGATAAATATCTCTTCCTCCAAAGCCACCCGGACGATTAGAAACAAAGTAAAGAAAGTCATTTAAAGGTGACACAGAAACGTGGGTTTCCCAATACTCTGAGTTGATGTCCGAGCCCAGCAGCTCAGGCTTGGTCCAAGTTTCACCCAATACTACCGATTGGTAAAGTTGACCATTTCCACCTTCATCATAGTAGATGTAAAGTATCTGTCCATCAGCTGATACTGACACACTTGCCGCGTGTTCATTCGTATTGATATTCAGCAATTCGGGATCCATCCAATTACCTGATTTGTCCTTATAGCTCACATAGAGGTCCTCTTTGTGTTCACCTGTGTCAAAATCAGTGTTTTCAACATTCGTATTGTCTTTTCGAAGTCTTCTTGAAGTAAAAAACATAGCGTCCTCCGCGATAGAAAGCACCGGGCTATATTCATTGTTGGTTGTGTTAATCACAGGTCCAACATTGCTGATGGTGTAGTTTTTCGGATTGGCTTTTTGCTTTTTCGCCTCTTCGCAGCGTTCGATTTCTCGCTCGGCTCTGGCTTTGAGATTGTGTTTTTCGGGAAGTTGTTTGAGCAGTTCTGAATAGCATTCAATGGCCTGATCCATTTGATAACTCAAGTGATAAACTCTGCCCAAGTTGTACAGAGCCTCAGCAGGTGCGCGTTTTTCAGCCGGGTCATAAGGGTCATATTCGAAGGAAATTCCATTGGCACAAGCTTTTTGCAGATGACCCAATGACGTGAGTTTCTCAGTTGCTGTGTGCAAATAGCAATATGCTATTTTGTGATTGACATTGGGGTTCAAGTCGTCCATCACAAGAATTTCTTTCCAAATCTCAATGGACTTGTTCCAATATTTCTCTTCCAATAATTGGTTGGCCTCAATAAATTTTTCATTGAAATCAGCCCTTTGAGCCGATACAACAAGAACAAGCAATGATTGAAAGGCGATAAGTAAAATGCGCTTCATGGGTAAGGGTTTTCCGAACAAACTCGGGCTAAATTAGAATATTTAATGTCAAATTTCTCTATTCAGGTCAAATGCCTCTAAATAATCTGCCATTCTTCTAACAAATGTACCCCCCAGCATACCGTCAACCACCCTGTGGTCATAAGAGTGTGAAAGGAACATCATATGGCGAATGCCTATTGTATCACCAAAGGGCGTTTCGATAACAGCAGGCTTTTTACGAATTGCACCGATGGCCATAATAGCAACCTGTGGTTGATTGATGATGGGCGTACCCAGCACGTTTCCAAATGTTCCCACGTTGGTAATGGTGTAGGTTCCGCCTTGGATTTCATCCGGTGTCAATTTGTTATTGCGCGCCCTGTCAGCCAAGTCGTTCACTTTTCGGGCAAGACCCGAAAGATTGAATTGATCGGCATTGTGTATGACCGGAACAATGAGATTGCCACTGGGAAGTGCCGTGGCCATGCCGACATTGATATTGCCTCGCTTCAGGATTTTATCTCCATCCACTGAGATGTTAATCATTGGAAAATCGAGAATGGTCTTAGTGATTGCCTCAACAAACACCGGAGTGAATGTCAATTTCGCGCCGTATTTCTGTTCAAATGATTTTTTCACTTTTTCTCGCCACAACACGATGTTGGTGACATCCACTTCAACAAAAGACGTCACGTGCGGAGAAGTGTGCTTGGACATCACCATATGGTCGGCAATTAGCTTTCGCATACGGTCCATTTCGATTATCTCATCATTGCCACCAATCGAAATGGCGGGACGCTGGGGTATCGTTCTCGAAGATGGTTCGGCCTTGGGTGAGGGGTTGGCCACCTCCACAGGGGTACTTGCTTTCCCATTTGCGCTTGGCGCGGGCGCTGTGGTTCGATTTTCAACGTAGGCAAGTATATCGGCTTTAGTTACCCGTCCTTCTTTTCCCGAGCCTGAAATAGCTTCCAGTTCATTGATGCTGATTCCCTCTGTTTTGGCAATATTGCGCACCAGTGGCGAGTAGAATTTTCCGGATGAAGCGGATATCGCCTCTTGCATGGGGGCTGTGAGGGTGTTAAGCACTTCTGCAGTGGGTGCGGGCACCTGAGCAGCAGCGGGCGCTGATGGTGAAGCAACGGCCGACCCGGCAGTCCCAATAAGGGCAATAGGTTGACCCACAGCCACCACATCTCCTTCATTGACAAGTCTCTTGAGCAGCACGCCTGACTCGGGTGCAGGAACTTCGGAGTCCACTTTGTCGGTGGCAATTTCCACAATGGGCTCGTCCATTTCTACTGCATCGCCTTCGTTTTTTACCCATTTGATTATGGTCGCTTCCGCAACACTTTCGCCCATTTTTGGCAATAAAAGTTCCATTTGTGCCATTTGCCGGTTGTCCTTTTTTAAGAAGGGCAAAAGTAACCGAATTTTATAGTGGCACAAGGGATTTTGCCGGTCTTATAACCTTGTGCAAAGCCCGATTTACAAGCTTTTGCTGAGCAATAATAAATCCTTCTGCCAGCGATAATCTTTGGCATAAAGAGAGTTCATTTTTTGACGAAATTCTGCTTGGTCAGGCATTGATTTTCCCATTGAGGAAATGGAGAAAACACCGGGCTTAAGTCGCGGGAAATCCCCCACCGAATACTCCCCGGCATAACCTATCCATGTCTTTTGACCCAACAACACCGAGGGAATGCTTTTTATCACCAAGGGTGCGGATTTGCGTGAAAACAGCAACAAGGGAGAGATCAACAAAAGAAGAATGGAAATGGCGCAATCAAAAATGCGCTTGGCTCTTCTGTTGCCGGGTTTATCAATGCTATTGATGTCGAGCATCAGCAAGTCTCCCGGAGTATTGATGCTGTTGCTGCCAATTAAATACAGGGTCTCCGGAGGTGCAATTTTAAAGTCTGGTCTCTTGTCTTTTATCTGGCTCATTGAGCCTATGATAATCCCGGAAGGCACGTCAGCAGCGGAATACACGACCTCATTTGCTTTATGCACTCTGATGAAGTCAGCCAAGTTGTCGAGAGCACTACCCGATGTGTAATCCACATGAATGATTTCTTGCGGATTACCGGTGGTTTGCCTGATCAGCTCGCCTATTCTCTCAAATTCTTTGGGCCCCGACACGACCAAGAAACGCTTGTTTTTGTTTGATTCGAAAGTGAAGTTGTTAAGCCCGGAAAGGTGCATCAGCCATCGATTGCCGGACATCACCAACGCTGTGGAAATACTGCCCATCAGAAGAATTGCTCTTGAAATTCGCAGGTCTTCGGGCAGCAAAGCGTATAAAGCAAGCACAATTGTGAAGGAAAACACAAACCCGCGACCAAGTCTGCGCAGTTTGACAGGTGCGTCATTTCCTCCACTTAAATGGACCGTGAGGATCCAGATAATCATGAAAATGATCAATCCATTCCTCGCCAAATCGGGGTCATAGAGGATTCCGGAAATCTCGGAATATCGGTTTTTTATAAGCCAAAGCACAGTAAGTCCAATGCCAAAGTCCATGAGGGGAAGGACCAACCTGCGGGCAAATCGATTGACGATGGCTACAGAGGCCCGCAGATAAACAGCCAGTTTTATAACCAGAGAATAAAGTCGCGCCCGCTTGGGAGAAAAATGCTTTGAAGCAAATATGATCATCGCGCTGTAGAACACGAAAACGTAGTTCAAACTGCCTTTTTTGGTGCTTTCCCCTTTGTAGTGAATGATGGTGGTTTCGGGGAAATAGTAGTTTTTGTAGCCCCCCAAAATGATTCGCCAGCTGAGGTCAATGTCCTCGCCATACATGAAGAATTCTTCGTCAAGCAAACCCACCTTGTCCAGCGTTTTCTTTCGCATCAGCATGAAAGCACCTGAGAGAATCTCTATTTCGTGTGTTTTTTCTTTGTCCAAATGGCCCAGATAGTATCTGTTGAACCTTTTACTCTTCGGAAAAATTTTCGCTATTCCGAAAATCTTGTAGAATGCTGTTTCGGGTGAAGGAAGTCCGCGCTTGCTTTCGGGCAGATAGTACCCTTTTCCATCCACCATTTTCACTCCCATTCCACCGGCATCGGGGTGGTTGTCCATGAATTGGATTACCTTTTCCAGTGTATCCTCCTCGATGACTGTGTCCGGATTGAGCAGAAGGAAGTATTCGCCCTCTGCTATTCGCATTGCTTGGTTGTTCGCTTTGCTGAACCCCAGATTTTTGTCATTGGCAATCAGTTTGACCCATGGGAATTTGCGTTCAACCATGCTCACTGACCCGTCAACCGAAAGATTGTCAACTACCCAAACCTCCACACTGAGATCCTTCATGGCGCGCTCTACGGATAGAAGGCACTGCTCCAGAAAGTGTTTGACGTTGTAATTGACAATTATGACGGAAAGCTTCATTTGTGTAGCGGCAATGAGCGCTCGTAGGGAGTTCGGTTTTTAATGGACCGGCCAAGAGTGATTTCATCAGCATACTGAAGCTCATCGCCAACAGCTATGCCACGCGCAATGATGGACATCTGAATGCCTGTGGCCGCCAATTTCTTATGAATGAAAAAACCCGTGGTGTCACCTTCCAAAGTGGAACTCAGTGCCAGGATTATTTCTTCTATTTCACCCGTGGCAGCGCGGCTCAAAAGGCTTTCAATTTCCAAATCGGTGGGTCCGATTCCTTCCATTGGCGAAATGACACCTCCCAACACATGATACAAACCCGAGAATTGGCCGGTGGCCTCGATTGCGATAATATCGCGGATGTCTTCTACCACACAAAGCAACGCCCTATTGCGCCCGGGGGATGCACAAATGCCGCAGATATCTTGGTCGGTGATGTTGTGGCACACGCGGCACTTTTGGCTTTTTTCTTTGAGCATCAAAAAGGATTCGCTGAAACGAGCGACTTCTTCGGGTTCACGCTTTAGCAAGTGCAGAACCAAACGCATGGCGGTTTTTTTGCCGATACCGGGCAGAGAGGCCATCTGTTCGATGGCATTTTCCAAAAGTTTGGAAGAAATGTTCATTAGCACAAAAGTAGTGGTTGACGACTAAGCCAAAAGCCCGGGTGATAATGCAAAAAAAGACCGGTCGGGTAGAGCACCTGACCGGTCTGATGACTGCTGTATCTGAAGTCAAAAGGGAAATAAATCAATAGCGCTTAATGCTGCAGCCCATTTGTTTGGTAGAGTTGGGCGAAATGGGCTTTTGGCTCACCATGTTATTGATGGCGTCTCTCAAGTAAAATTCCTTTACCGCACCGGGGCTGTCAGGGCTATCGTCTATTGCACCTTTATACACCAAGTTCAATCCCGAGTCAAACAGGAAAACGTGTGGAGTTGTGCGTGCGCCAAAGGCATCGGCCATTTGATGATTGGCATCCAAAACATAGAACGAACGGTAAGCTTGTTCAGCTGCACGCTTCTTCATGTCATCCAAATTGTCACCTGCACCGCGCTTGGCTTCGTTGGAGTTGATGAGTACCATTCCAACTTGGCTTCCGGCACATTGCATTTGGTAGTCGCGATATCGGTTTTCCCACCCTTCAGACTTTTCACCATTGCCGACCACGAACGGGCAGGTATTACACGAGAAAATTACCAAAAGGCCATTTTTTTCCTTGATATCAATCAAAGAGAGGTCGCGGCCGTTTGTGCTCGGCATTTTCAAATCGGCCAATGGGGCCTTGGTTCCAATTTCAATGATGGCGGGGAGTTCCGGCTTTTGAGCTTGGATGTTTGTGGTTGATAAAAGGGTGCCCAGAAGGGCGACAGCGCTTAAAACAAGTGATTTCATGGAAAGTATATGATTTTGGAGGTCAAGATAGCAAGCAAAAATCGGAAGGTTTTGTGAAAAAGCCAAAAAGGCCACCCCGTTGGGCAGCCTTTTCGTTAAATGAAAACAATTAAACTATCTAATATCTCTACACCAGAACTTACAATCATCTCTAACGGCAAAGGGCTACCGGGGTTGCGATTTTGAAAAAATTTTTTTTGAAAAATCAAGTTTTAACCTGTTGCCCAAGTGGTTGACTTATTTTCACCCCCTGTGAAAAAAGCACTGGTAATATTTTCTTCTTTGGTCAGCTGTTGGACCACGATGGCCCAAGACACAGAAGCCTACGGAGCCGGGGCCAGAGCTTTGGGCGGAAGCGGCATATCCTTGACCGATGCTTGGAGCGCGCTGAATAATCCCGCTTCGCTGGCCGGGTTCGAGGGGCTGACAGCAGGAATCTCCTACCGAAACAGATTCTTGGTGAGCGAAATGGCGGACAAGAGCGCGGCCGTCTGTTTCAATATCGGTGATAGTCATTTTGGGATTGGATTTACCTCTTTCGGATATAGCCTTTTTTCCCGTTCGCGTATGTCACTATCCTTTGCCCGCCCGCTTGCCAAAGGGTTTTTTGCCGGAGCCGGGGTAAACTATCATCTGCTTCGTTTGGGTGAGAACTATGGGTCGAGAAGAGTTTTGACGGCCCAGTTGGGAGCTATCTATCAAATAACTAAAAAAGTGTCATTGGCAGCTCAAGTTTTTAATCCCACCAACAGCCGCATAAATGATTATGCTGACGAACGCATGGAAAGCATGTTGCGGTTGGGGATGCGATGTGATTTTTCGAAAAGAGTTTTCGCGGTGGCAGAAGTGGCCAAAGCTTTGAATGGAAAACTGTTTATTGCCGGAGGATTAAGTTATTCACCTCACGAGAAGCTGATGCTCCGAATAGGAGCCAATAATCAATCTTTTTCGTTTGGAGTTGGTGCGGTTTTCGGACAATTTCTTTTTGATTTGTCTGCTTCATACAGGAGCATACCGGGCTTTACTCCCGAACTGAGTCTTTTGTACAATGCGCCTCAATAGACTTCTGCTTTTCTGTTTTATTCTTTTGGCCGTCAAAGTACAGGCTCAGACCGAAGATCGATCAAACACACAGTCTATTATAGAACAGCGCATTGAGGTGATTGCCGATGCGCTGGAGGATGAAGATTTGGACTATACAGTCATTTTTGACCAGTTATTGGCCTTTTATGATAAACCACTCAATCTCAATAAAGCAACGGATGAGGAGTTGGCTTCACTGTTTTTATTGAACCCGGCACAGATTGCCTCGCTCAAGAGGCACATTGCCTTGTTTGGTCCGCTGCTTGACATGAACGAATTGCAAGTTGTGGAAGGCTTTTCGCCTTTTGATATCAGGCTCATTGGCCCATTTGTAACTGTGGGAGATTTTGCCTCTTCCAAATTCAGTTGGGCGGAGGTAATCAAACAGGGCAAGCACGATATCATGTTGAGGACGCAAAGGGTGTTACAAGATCGCAAAGGATTTTTACCCGATGAAAATGGCGAAACCCCATTTGCAGGCGACCCTTGGCGGACATTTTTTCGATATCGTTATCAGGCATCTAACTTAATCAGCGCAGGTATTACAGCTGAAAAAGATCCCGGAGAGACATGGATAGTCAATGGCTTTCCTGATTTTTATTCAGCGCACCTTTTTGCCAGAATCAACAGAAGAGTGAAGACAGTGGCTTTGGGTGACTATCAAGTGCAGTTTGGACAAGGATTGGTCATGTGGTCGGGATTGGGATTTGGCAAAATATTGAATGTCAGCAATGCCCAGCGCAATAGCCCGGGCTTACGGCCATACACTTCCGTAGATGAAAACAGATTTTTGAGGGGTGGCGCTGCGGAGTTTTCTACAGGCAGATGGACGGCTTTGGTTTTCGCTTCGCAAAAAAGGATAGACGCTTCGTTGGTGGCAATTGCGGATACTACTGATTCGGAAGAGGCCATATTCTCCTCCCTGCAATTCTCGGGTTTTCACAGGACCGAGTCTGAAATAGCCAACAAGAATAGTGTAAAAGAATCCATAATCGGAGGGCGATTGGCCTATGCGGGCAAGAAACTGCGGTCAGGTATTGGGGGCTATCACCTCGAATATGACAAGGATTTTGTGCGTGATCTTCAAGCATATCAAGTGTTTGATTTTAATGCGAGTCAAAATGCGGTCATAGGGGCAGATTACTCATGGAATCACCGCAATACGCATTTTTTTGGGGAAGGCGCCATGTCTCAAAATGGAGGAAAGGCGTTATTGGCGGGCGTGATTTCGGCCATAGACCCGATGGTTTCTGTGTCCGTAGTATATCGAAACTATGGTGCTGACTATCAGAACTTGTTGGCCAATGCTTTTGGAGAAAACACCCGAAATGCCAACGAAAAAGGTGTCTATGCCGGTGTGTCAATCAAGCCGGATTACAAATGGGAATTACTGGGATATGTTGACTACATGCGTTTTCCTTGGCTAAGGTATTTGGCTGATGGTCCCACATCAGCGAGGGACTACATGGCCCAGGTCAACTATAACCCCAAGCGCAGGCATTCGTTTTATGCTCGATTCAGATGGCGTGACCGCGGCCGAAATTCTCCTGACGAAGAACTGGCGATTGACTTTCCCGTGGATCAAATCCGCATGCAACTTCGCCTCAATGGTGATTATCCCGTCAGCAAGTCAGTCAGGCTGAAGTCGAGAATCGAGTTTTCGGGCTTTGAACTGGAAAGCACCAACGAACGAGGCTTCATGATATATCAAGATGTGCTTTGGCATCCTTTGCAAAGCAAGTGGAGCGTGGCTGCACGCTATGCACTTTTTGACACTCCATCTTATGACACGCGCATTTATGCTTTTGAAAACGATGTGCTTTTTGCCTATAGCATTCCGGCTTATTATGGCCGAGGCAGCAGAGCCTATTTGATGGTTCAGTGCAAAGTGACAAGAACTTTGAGTGTTTGGGTGCGCTATGGTAATTGGTATTATGCCGATCGCAATATCATCAGTTCGGGTAACAATGAGATATCCGGAAACAGCCTGAGCGAGTTGAAAATGCAGGTGCGCTATCGATTCTGAAACGGGGTTTGCAGCTATGGGTTGTTGGGCTATTTTTGCCGCCTCATTTTCAACACCTCAACATTCAATGGCAACAGTAGCAGAATTTAAAAATGGTCTTTGCATCAAGTTCAACGGAGACCTCATGCAAGTGACCGAGTTTCAACACGTTCAGCCCGGTCGTGGCGCGGCTTTCGTTCGTACCAAACTCAAAAGCTTGACCTCGGGTAAGACCATCGAGAATACTTTTCAGGGCAGTGCCAAGATTGACATTGTGCGAATCGAGACACGAGAATACCAGTTCTTGTATAAGGATGAAATGGGATACAATTTCATGAATTTGGACACATTTGAGCAGGTCTCTATACCCGAGCACACCATTAGTGCTCCTCAGTTTTTACGCGAAGGTATGGTTTGCCAAATCATGTTCCACGCAGAAGAAGAGACGGCTCTCTCTTGTGATTTGCCATCATTTATCGAGGCTGAAATCACTTACACCGAGCCGGGACTTAAAGGAGATACAGCCACAAACGCATTCAAACCGGCTACTATCGACATCAATGATGTCAAGATTCGCGTGCCGCTCTTCATCAACCAAGGCGACAAAGTGAAGATCGATACGCGCACCGGTGAATACACCGAGCGTCTTTCGAAAGGTTGATTTTGAAGTTTTGATTCTCGGTTTACATTTGCACCCCCTTCCGAAAGAGGAAGGCTGACGTGCGGATGCACGACCACATACAAGTTCGGGATGTAGCTCAGTTGGTAGAGTACACGTCTGGGGGGCGTGTGGTCGCTGGTTCAAGTCCAGTCATCCCGACTAAGAAAAAGGAAGCCACGGCTTCCTTTTTTGTTCAATAGCCTGTGAGCTCGTCACGTGATGTTCGGGATTTATTTGTCC
>Ga0169931_10009005_pt1 | contig 14471 bp, 12 predicted proteins | sample Kivu_15m_20L_FD_129675 | JGI IMG/M metagenome (GOLD analysis project Ga0169931, IMG submission 129675) | Freshwater microbial communities from Lake Kivu, Western Province, Rwanda to study Microbial Dark Matter (Phase II) - Kivu_15m_20L... | ecosystem: Environmental > Aquatic > Freshwater > Lake...
CCCACTCTTCCGTAGAGCCAGTCAGCTCGATCATGCTGTCGCGAGAAAGCGCTGGATCCTCATTCGAGAGAATCAGGCCCCGCTGTTTTCCGCGAGCATCCTGGTAACAAGTAAAGGACGCAATCGAACGGGGCCGGGATATAAAGTCAAGCTTGAGCTCTTGCAGGATTTGGTCAGGCAACAGTGAGATCAGGTAGGCATATCGAGAGATATGAGCATCGTACTGGGGGAAAATACGGGTTGATTTCGAGGCCCCACCAAGTGTTTCTCGAGCTTCGAGCACGAGCACCGATTTGCCAGCCATAGCCAGATAGAGCGCGGCAATCATTCCATTATGACCGCCCCCAATAACAATTACATCGAACCGATGAGCCATGAGGAATTACACGCCGATGAAGGGAATTGGGAGCAGGAACGCGTGTTGCTCAAACCAAGTCCGCAGTCCATCCCAGCTGGTCAGTTGCGAGAGATAAACAACGAACATGTAGAGGAAGACAACCGGAATGAGTGCGACGCGGAGAAAGAGACGAAAGAGAGTTGCCAGCATACCTCGGATAGGAGTTCGAGTGCGGGCGCGTCTCCATGCCAGTCCGGAGATGACATGTGCCGGGAGCATGAAGAGGACAAAAACAATTGCCGGGAGCCAAACGACTTCCTTTGGTGTTGCCTCGATTTTGAGTAGATACAGGGGTAAAGCGAGGAGCAGGGTAGAGGAGGTCGCAATCCAGGTTGCCAGCGGTGCGGCGCGAAATGCGGAGCGCGCGGTTCGAATATGAAAGATCGCGCGCCATGCTCTCTCGGTTGCCATATTCGTCTGGAGAAGAGGGAGGTAGAGGATGATTCCTCCCATGAGCAAAAAGCTCAAGGACCCGACAAGGCCAGCGAGCCCTGTTTCTCCGCGACGCGAAGTGAAGATCAAGAGGGAGGCCGGAATGACGAGCCATGCGAGTACGCCGAGTCCCCCGCGCACCCCAAGCCACCATAACGAGGGCAGATGGAATTGCTGGATCCAGTGCCAAAAACGATCGGATGCTCCTGTCCACGTGCGTGGTCGCCATCCCTCGCGGAGCAAGCGAAGGGGTTGAGGCCATAAATAATGGACCAAACGCCCTCCGCGAATCCAGGTCCAAGCGAGGTAAGGGATGGCCGCGAAGACGATCAGCCAGCCGCAAGCGAGAAAAAAGAACCGACGAGGGTTTGCTGGGGAAATGAGCTCGGCCACTTCCGCATAATAGGCAAACAGGTCGATGGGCTGGGAGAGCAGCACAATCGCCAGTAGTGCCAATCCAGCGCGTCCAGCAGCATCCAGTATCGAAAAACACTCTGCTAGACGTTCGCCGCGGCCGAGCCGCCCCGTGACATCCAGCAGATATCCAAGCGCGATCCACTGGAGGATCGGGATGGTGCTGAGCAGTGCCAAGAGAATCACCAGCGCCGCAAGACGCGCGGGGGTCACGATCAGGAGGTGCCAAATCCTGGCAAGGAAAGCCATGAGAAAAACCTGTCTTCCTGGAAAAATCGGGCAAACCGTTACAGTTTAACCCGCGATGGAACCGAATAATGACTTGGGGGCGTTTGTTTCTGTGGAGTCGCACGCCCTGATGGTACCGATGATCTCCAGTTGCCGTCGCTTTTTCCCCTTGCTGCCAACCTTCTTGGTCGGGTTCGTCGGATGCATTCATCCGAATCTCCCGAGCGCGAGGATGGGAGACGACCTTCCACCGCTCGAGGCGGTGCTCATCGACGAGGGACCATTGCAAGGTGGTTATCGCTTGCAGGAATCAACCGCACCAGGGACCCCTCGATTGCCGACCTGTTTCGATGAAGCTGCCCCGGGAGCGGTTGCCCCCCATCACGGAGGAACGCACTCGCGTGAACCGGATGTGCCATGGCCGCGCTTTCATCCCCTGCCAACCTCACCCGTTCTGTAATAATCAGGTATTCGTCCGGACAGTCGTACTCGTACTCAGTGCAACGGTACTCGTACTCGTACTCAGTGCAACGGTACTCGTACTCGTACTCGATAGGATCGTGATGGCAGAACCGACCTTCGACGGATTGTATCGATGCGCACTTGACTAATTCAACGAATCAACGGAGTATCCGAGGATCGAATCGAATGCGAGTACGAGTACCGCGATGCTGAGTACGAGTACGAGACCAGCGCGGAATCATGACGAACCTAGCGTTCCAACGGAGCGAAAATGGCGTTCCGATTTTTTCCTGTAATCAAGATCGCTCGCGCCATTTTCGCCCGCTGAGATCCCGAGCGATCGAACGGTATCACTCGAGCCCAAAGTCTTTGATCGTCAGGAGTGTTGTCAGCGGAATACCCACTTTCGCGAACGCCTCCGCCCCGCCGGCCAATCGATCAATGATGCCGCAGACAGCGACCACCTGCAGACCAAACGCCCTTGCTGCCTCAACAGCCTTCAGGGCGCTGCCGCCGCTAGTGATCACATCCTCGACGACGACGACTCGATCTCCGGCCTCAACGGGACCTTCGACCTGGCGTCCAGCACCATGTTCTTTGGGTTCCTTGCGAACCATGAAACCGCGAAGCGTCCCGCCCCGTGCACCATCGACGGTGACAAGGGCTGCGGAAATCGGATCGGCTCCAATCGCCATTCCACCCACCGCATCGATGGGAGGTTCGATGTGATCGATCCACTGGAGCATCCCTGCGGCGATCAAATTTGCACCAAGTGGGTCGAGCGTCACCAGTCGGCAATCGAGGTAATAGGAAGCTGTCTTGCCGCTAGCAAGTGTAAACGTACCGGTTTTGAGCGCACGCTTCCTGATCAGTTCGATCAGTGCGCCCTTGTCATAAGCAATCATCAATACCTCAGAAAGCTGTACGCTGGAGGGAAAACTATGCACAGCGTACTGCATCAAGCGATTCGTGCAACCTCCGCGGTTAGCGCAGGATGGTCACATCGGAGCCGGACGAGAGGATGCCGAAGATGTCTCGTGCGTCGGCCGCCCGCAACTGAATACAGCCGGTTCTCGCCTCACCCCCGCCGGACCAGCCATGAATCGCCATCTGCTCTCCGAGATCAATCCACACGTCTCCGTAAGGATTCCGCGGGTCTCCGCTGGGAATGCTCGTTCCCGCGCCTGGATAGTAGGTTCGACCGTTCTGTTTGTCACGAACGACATAAGTACCGGGGCGCGGGGCAGGATCTGTTCCTTGGGTGATTGGAAACCGCCCCGCATAAAGTTCACCGAGGAAAAGCGTGAGCTCATTTCGGACGAGGCTGACTTCGGCGCGGAAGGGTCCGCGAATGACTTTCAATTCGGTCCCTGGGATGACCTCGGCGGGATCCTGAATACCATTGATGACACCGAGTAACTCCCAAGGAACATCGAGCTTCGCCGCGATATCGCGGAGCGTCTCACCTTTGGTGACACGGTAAGGCTGTTCAAGCAAATGGCGCTTGGAATAAATCACTTCGCCCGCAAGAAAATCCAGACGTGGCAGCAATGCTTTGTGGTCGTCTGTCGAGATATCCGGCATCCCGTAGAAAAGACTCAAGGTCCCGAGCGCTTCGCGGAGCTGATCCTTTTCGCATTGACGGTCGGCTGTCGCAATTGCATTGACCAGGGCTGTTTGAACTGTCTTCAGTGCGAGTGGATCGACAGCCGCTGTCGGGGGAAGGGATGGACCTGGTGCAGAAGTCACCTCCGGGAGGGCGTAACCGCTGTCGGCCGCTGTTGGCTTCGCTGGAGCGGTGCTGGCGATCTGGTTTTCAGGGGCGATCTGGCTTTCAAGGGATGGAATGGAGGGGATTACGGTTGAGGCTGGAGACGTACTGCCGGTCGAGTTCGATCGTAAACCTTCTGCCGCGACAGGAGGAGGATTCGAAACGGTCGATGCGGGTGAGGATTTGGGAGAAGCGTCAGGGAATGAAGGCGTTGAAAGGTTCGGGCCTTCGGCCGGAGCGGGCACAGGGTTGGATTGTGGCTGATCCGAAAGCCGAGCGGTCGCGGAATCTCGGTCGAGCAGCGACGAGGAAGCGGCACCTGCGGTTGCTGGCAGGGATTGGAAAGATGAATTCGATGGACCCTTGGATGGGTCTTGCAGTTGCTGGTTGGAGGGTACTTTTTGGGTGAGCAACGAATTGCTTGGTAGCTCGCCGAGGTCAAAGTCCGCCTCCCCGAATTCGCTCAGCTCCCCTTCAACGATCGACATCATCTCCGGAGGAAGATCCGCTGGGGGGGCGGTGAGGGCGGCGTACGCGCTATAGGTGATGGTCAGCAACAATACGACGACGACAGCAGTCTTGAGAGTTTGCACGGTTGTCCTCCTGACGCTCATCCCTGTTCGGGAAAACAGTTTCCAAAGTCAGCCAGCACTTTGTCTGGAGTGAGGGCTACCAAAAACCGTGCGGGGGTGCCAGAGCAGTTTTAGGGGTTCTCCGGACGATGTTCCTCGATACGGAGTTCTTTCCTGATTTTCCAGGGAGTATTGGTTGTGATGCCGCACGCCCCGAGAAAGCGAAAAAAGTGGGCGTCAGCTGGGTCATCAATCGTCCAGACATGAAACTCTTCGAGCCCTTGGGAGCGGAGGATTTCGATGAATTTTTCGTCGACCACTTCGCGTTTTCCCTGGGTTCCCAAGCCATCGGCCTTGCACTGGCGGAGAGTCTCCGCGACCTCCTCGGCGGTGGGCAGCCATTTCCCTGATTTCCCTTCCTGCTTATACCCGGTCAACCAATGCGTTCGCAGGTCAGGCAATTGAGTCTTGACTGCTGCGACTGTTGCCGCATTGAATGCGATGACCCACAGTTTGCTCCGGTCAGGACGGAGCCGCTGAATCTCTCGCTGCAGCAGTGGGACAATCTCTGGACCAGTTTTCAGTTCGATGATGAACCACTTCCCTGAGGGTACCGTCTCCAAAACCTCGGCAAAGGTCGGGATCGGTTCCCCTGCATAACGAGGATCTTTCCAGCTCCCGAATTCAAGGCTGCGAAGTTCTTCAAGTGTACTCTCGGCGACCTTGAGCTTGATCCCTCCGGTTCGCTTGGTATCGGCATCATGAATGCAGACTACATGTTGGTCCTTGGTGTAATAAAAATCCCCTTCGATCCCATCGGCCTGTTCCTCCCATGCAAGGCGGAATGCGGAGAGCGTATTTTCAGGGGCGGCATGCGACGCGCCGCGATGAGCAACAATCATTTGGCCATGGCTAGGGGAGGAGAAGAGCATGGAGACCACGAGGCAAATCAGCTGCGGGACGATTTTCATGATGAACCTGGTGAAAGCTCAAGTGAACGCGTGAAAAAGGAATGTTGCTAAATCGACAAGATACGGGTCCTCGCAACCACAGGCCAGCGCCCAGTGGCGATTCCGTCCTCCACGACCCATACATCGCTGTGCAGGGCTACTGTCGGACAGATATGGCGAGGAATCCCATAGAGCACCGAACCTACCTGGAAACGACTTGCCTGGGAGGTTCGCACGACAAGGTGTTCTTCGCTGTGAAGCGTCGCCGTCGCCTCCTCGAGTCCCTGCAGTTGAACGCGTGGATGCGGCATCTCCGAGGCCACCGCTTTGTGACCCAAATCGATACAGAGAAGGTCCTCAGCCGGACGACTGACGACCCGCGCGAGGAGAATCGCAGCCGGTTCGAAGCGTTCGTTTGGGGCAAGGAAGTTCTGGCCGCTGTCCCAAAGAACGCTCGTCCCTGCCCCGACCTCGACCGCGAGATCCGCAGCGAAGAAGCCAGATGTCGGTGTTCCACCGGCAATCAACGCTGGAACAGGAAACCCCAGCCCTCGGAGAACCGAGATCAGATCCCAGACCGGTGAAAAAGTTTCCGAGTGCATTCTTCGCAGTTCCCCTTCATCCGCATGATGAAGGTGACCATCGTAGGCGTGAATTCCCGCGGGTTCGATTCCGGGCAATTCGACAATTTGCTGATAGAGATGGATCGCTGCAGCGCCCAGTGCAATCCCCGTGCGATGCATGCCGACATCCAGATCGAGGTAGACAGGGATCGTCAAGTGCTGCTCGTGAGCAGCTGCGGCGAGGTGGGTGATTGCAGACGCCTCGTCGGCGATCGTTGAGAAACGCGTTTCTGGAAACATCTTTGCCAACCGGCAGAGGCGGCCGACATTCGGACCGACCGTGGGATACGCGAGGAGTATATCTTTTCCACCTGCAGCCGCGGTCATCTCAGCCTCGGCAATCGTACTAGCCTTAAACTTCTCAATCCCTACGGACAACTTCATCTGCACGATCTGGGGCAATTTATGGGTCTTCACATGGGGCCGAAGTCGCGCCGCACCTCCGCCCCATTGGATCATCTGCGTCAGGTTACGACGGATCCGCGCTGGATAAACTAGCAGTGCTGGGGAAGGAATCTCCGCTTCGTTTTCGATCACATACCAAGGTTGCATTCTCAAGGCCTCCGCGCGGATAACGAGATCACAGCAGTGAGGAATTCGAATTCGAATTCAAGCGAGCACGAGCGCGAGTACGAGTACGAGTACGAGTACGAGTAAGGGCATGGTTGTTAAAATTCTTCAAAGATTCCTCGCTGGCGATTTTTCCGGGTGCGAAGAGGATCGAATATCTTTCCCCCCATGGCAATGTAGACACCGTGGGGGAGCGCGGCGACAGCCCCGATTGCGCTTCCGACGTTAAAAATAGCATCGCTTTGAGAAAATCTCGCTGGCTGCATCGCACCGGTGAGGACGACACATTTGTCGGTGCATGGGAGAAGGGACCTGGCGGTTTCGACCATCGTATCCGTCCCGTGCGTGATGACAATTTTCGCTTCGGGGCTGCGGCGGACGGCAGCGGCCACGAGGTCGCGATCCTCCTGGTTCATATCGAGGCTGTCCTTTCGCAGGATCGACTCAATGCAGTAATCGAATGCGAGCGGAAGATCCCCGAGGATCCGCTCGACGCCCGGAGGCCCAACCTGGTACTCGCTCAGTTGGTCAAAGTAAACCTTATCGATCGTGCCGCCAACAGTCAGAAAACGTATTTTCATAAGCCGAAGTCAACCAGTTTTGGGCTTCCGAAGAACCCTCTTTTGGAACACTTCCGGGGGTAAACTTCAAGTGGTCGTGACATTTGCTCGCGGCGAAAACATAATGATGCCTCTCAAATCAGTGCTGCCAAGAAAATCGTGAAGGGCCAAGTGATGCGTGATCGGAATCGAGGCTGCAGGTCGCAAGCCACAGGGCTCATGTTTTGCTGGGTGCTGCTTGGGGGGATTTTCTTCGCGTTGCCGCTGTCGAGCCAGGATGGGCCGCTGTCGAGCCAAGATGGGCCGCTGTCGAGCCAGGATGGGCCGCTGTCGAGCCAAGATGGCACAAGAGCCGATGGAACAGGAATTGCCCAGGAGAGTGTCAAGCCGGGGATCAACGAATCGTTCCTGGATCCCAATCTGAACGTCGATGAATTTGTCGCACGATTCGAAGTGGAGAGCCGAGAAATCTTCAGTTCGCGCGAATCCATCCTGCGACTTCTCGATTTGAAAGTGGGAGACCGCATCGCGGACGTTGGGACGGGAACGGGGTTGTTTGTGGAGCCTTTCTCGGAGAGAGTGGGGGGCGAGGGTTGGGTCTTTGCCCTCGATATTGCTGGTCCATTTGTTCAGCGCGTGGGCCGGCTAGCGGAGCTCCGAAGTCTCGCCAATGTGACACCGGTTTTATGTGGTGAAGACGATGTCCGACTTCCGCCGGCGAGTATCGATGTTGGTTTTCTTTGTGATGTCTATCACCACTTTGAATTCCCTCGCCAATCACTCCGCTCGCTCCATCGGGCGCTGCGGCCTGGAGGAACGCTGGTGGTGATTGATTTTGAGAGAATCCCAGGGGTTTCGCGCGAGTGGACGATCAATCATGTGCGGGCCGGAAAGGATGTCTTTCGGAAAGAGATTGAAGAAGTAGGGTTTGAGTTTATTGAAGAGGTGAAGGTTCCAGGGTTTGCGGAGAACTATTTTCTCCGCTTTCGTCGGCCTCAGAGCCTATCCGAAAAGGGGTCTGACCCTTTGGAGGCAAGTCGATTTCATTAGTTTTTGGACCGTGCCGGAGAGGGTCTGCCGGAGAGGGTCAGACCCCTTTTCGGAGAGGCTCTCAGTAATTCGTCGGCTTGAGTCAGGCGTAAGCAGGGAGGTACTTTTTCCAATGGACGGAGCAGGAATGGATGTGGAACGCAGAGGAACGGTTTGAGGGTTTTGGCCCCAGTCCGCTGGATCCTTTTTCGCAGCGGGAATTGTTTGTGATCTCCGCCATAGATCGCACGGCGCTGCGGGGACATGTCCGCCAGCATCTGCCCGTTTCCCCGGGGGTCTACGGGATGCTGGATGGTCAAGACCGCTTGATTTATGTTGGGAAAAGCAAGGCGTTGCGAAGCCGGGTGCTGAGCTATTTCAATCCTGTCGCGGCAAAAGAAAAAGCAGGTCGTATTCTTGAAGTCACGCGGCGAATTGTTTGGGAAAAGCAGCCAACGGAATTTGCAGCGCTGCTTCGCGAGCAGCAATTGATTCGCCGTTGGGTGCCGCGTTGGAATGTTCAGGAGGTCCCCAAGCGTCAGCGGCCCGTTTATGTTTGTTTGGGTCGAGGACCGGCGGCGACCCTATTTCTCGCGCGTCTCCCGCCGCAGGATGTTCTGGCAATGGCTGGTCCGTTTCACGGCCTGGGGCGAATGAGCCGTGCCGTGGACGGATTGAATAAATTTTTTCGACTTCGTGACTGCAAGAGCAGCCAAACGTTGTATTTTTCCGGTCAATTGTCACTATTCGATATCGATCCGCGACCGGGATGTTTACGATTTGAACTCGGTTCCTGCAGTGGTCCATGTGCTGCTGGGGTATCCTTTCATGGATACCAGCGGCAGGTTGCGGCGGCGAAGCGCTTCCTTGAGGGTGGGGAACAGGGGCCGGTGGAAGAGCTTCGGGGAGCCATGGAGCGGGCCGCGCTGGACCTCAATTTTGAATACGCCGCTCGGCTACGTGACGATCTGCGGAGTCTCGAGTACCTCCAGCGGAAACTCCAGTGGTTGGCCGATGCGCGGCGCTTGTTCACGTTTGTGTATGCGGCCGGCAGTTACGACGACGTGCCGCTATGGTACTTTATTCGAGGTGGGGAGGTTTGCGATGTGCTCGTCGCACCGAAATGTCCGAAAACATTTGCTCAGATCCGATCGAAACTAAAGCAGTGGCATGCGCAGAGCACCAGCGCCACCGGGCAAGGGCCTTTTCCATTTACGCTCCCTCTGGTGGCAAGTTGGTTTCGAAAGCATCGTGAGGAATTACAGCGAACGTTTCCTGCGCAGGAAGCGGGCCAGCGGTATCGATCGCTGATGCGCCAGGCAGGCGCATCGGCATGAGCGGATCGGCATGAGCGGATCGCAGGTAATGGTTCGCCAAGAGCCAGGTTTGTCGGCAAGGGTGTTTTCCTGGAAATGCGAGGAATGATTGATGCGATTACATTGCTTGGGAACGGCGGGCTACCATCCCAATGAACTGCGGCATACCTCCTGTTATGCGGTCTCGGAAGCGGGGCTTGTGTTCGATGCGGGATCGGGTTTCTTTCGCCTCCCAGCGGTTCTCGAGACTGACGAACTGGACATCGTTCTCAGCCATGCACACCTCGACCATGTGGTAGGCCTGACGTATCTGTTGGATGTCGTTTATCAGCGACCACTGCGACAAGTTCGCGTGTGGGGTGCTGAGATCAAACTCGCGGCGATCCGCCAGCATCTCTTTAACGAGCACCTTTTTCCGGTTCCAATCGATGTCCAGTGGTGTCCCGTGATTGCGGGCCAGCCGATTGAAATCGCTGGGGGAGTGCTCGAAGCTTTTTCCCTCGAGCATCCTGGAGGGAGTTTGGGATATCGAATTCGATGGCCCGGGGGGCCTCGACTGGCTTACGTTACCGATACCATCGGTGGAATAGAGCAGGATTATGTCCGCAAGCTAGTGGATTGTGGATTGCTGGTCCATGAATGCAACTTCCGTGACAGCAGTCGAGACTGGGCGCTTCGCACGGGGCATGCATGGACGAGTATTGCGGCAGAGGTAGCGCGGACGTGCAGGGCATCGAAACTGGTGCTCGGACACATCAACCCGCTCGAAACCAGCGACGATCCTGTCGGCATCGCGGATGCCCTGAAAATTTTCCCACAAACAATCATTGCGACCGATGGTCTCGTTGTCGAGTTCTAAACCGAGCCTGCCAGGACGGTAGCGGTGTGGTTCGCAACCGTGCCGAAGTTGCTGTGCACGATTGCTTACTGGCGACTGGTCGTGCTCGGCGACGAGGCGAGGATGTTTCCTCCGGGCGGGACTTCATAGGCGCTGAACTGGGCCCAGACAACGCGATGATCGCTAATCGCGGCGGCAAGTTCGGAGGTCAACTGGAGATCGCGGACATAATCAATCACATTCGCTTGATTGGTCCATTCGGCCGTTTTCAAGCTATCGATCATGATGTGGTCAAGTTCCTTGGTTCCCACGGTGTTGGTCGCTTGCCGGGGGGCCAGCGTCACGAGCCCGGGGATGCGGGAGAGCCCAAAAAGTTTCTCCCTCGGGGCATTAAAATCGCCAAGGATGACCAAATCATCTTCGCCGTATCGAGCATATTCCCAAGCGGCGACATTTACAAAAACATCCGCCAGAACATTCAGTTCATTATCTCCGGAGGCACGCCCGTCGACTTCATCCGGGTCGGTGTGGACAGCAATCATGGTGAAGGTGAAGGGTGATCGAGCGGGGGCCGCGGGATTGACCGCCGCGAAAGATGCGACAAAAGGTTCGCGGTGCATACGGTCCTCTGGATCATCCACAACGTACGCGCGATTGGGCTCGATCCGAACGCGCGTCGTGTCATAAACAAAAGCGAATTGCTCGCGATAGTTTGTCCGGCCAATGGGGGTGCTGAGGATCGCATCATAGCGACCGCCTCCGGCATTGATTTGTTGCAATAGATTGCCGATTGGATTGGCTTCTGGAGTCAACACCTCCTGGATCGCAACGACATCGAAAAGCTTGCAAATCCGGACGATTTGTTCCATGACTTGGGGATTAGAAAGTTTACTTTTCCCAAATTTCTGGATGTTGAAGGTGGCGATGAGAAGTGATTCCTCAGGCTTCGTGCCCGTGGTTGTGACTGCTTGCTCGGTCTGAGTGCTTGAGCTCAGTGAGAGGTAGCTCGAGACTTGCGAGAGATCGATCTGGCCACTGAAGATAAGATAGAGAAGAGCGATGATTCCTGAACCGGAGAGTCCTGGACCAGCCAGTCGCTGCAGCGGAAAAGGGAGGAAAGAAGACGTCGATGGCAACCGCATCCCTGGCCTCCATGCCTGATGAATTGGTAGCGAAACGCGGTGATCGAAAGTGAGAGATTAGAATCTCATTTAAGCTCGTTTCATGCAGCCATTCCGCGCACTGATTCCAGAGCTTGGGTCGCAAGACGGCGGAGGCGTGGTGGACCCGATTCCGCTGCCCAACGGAGTGCAGCAGCGGCGTCGGCGGCTGCGGTCCCGATTCGGGAAAGCGCCCAGGCAGCCCGCTCCTGCACAGGAAGATAGGGGCTTCGGCTGAGCGCTTCGACGAGTGCCGCTGTGGCCGGACCTGCCATCGGACCAAGGCGGCCAATGAGGGTCACGGCCCAGTAAACGGACTCTCCATCTTCGCTTGTGCGGATCACATCAGCTAATCGCGGCAGCTGATGAAGATTCGGGGGTCCAAGCATCTCGAGCGCTTCGGTCGCGGCAATAGCGACACTGTCCGAGGAATCTCCAGCGGCAAGAACAAGCTCCACGGCCCAAGCTTGGCACAACTGCGGATGCGATGCGGCATACTCTGCAGCCGCCAAGCGTTCAGGCTCATTTGTCGATGCTAGTAAGTTCAGGATGGGAGTACGATTCATCGAGGCGACCCAACGTGTACCGAGTGAAACGAACGGGAAGCGGCCCTGTCGCGCGAAACGGACCGCCACTCGTTTTGGGGATTAGCACAATGGGCGGGAAAGCGGCAAGACCAGTTTTCAGAGAGGTATTTTGGTCCACTTGCGTTTTGGTTTTCAGGCAAAACGATCAGTGCTCGTAGGCCGCGGCGGTGAGGGTAAGCGACTTTCTTGTGGCTGGTGAGGGACCAAAGACTCAAACCAGTACCGGTTCGATTCCCGAGAAGAGCTACATTTTTGCAGGACTGTCCCGGGATGGGGTTCGCGCAGCGCATAGGCCAGCCAACGGAGGTGGTCGCTGCTTCGAGGCAAGTCGTGTCGCGCCGGAAGGTCCATTAACCGCAAATTGGACTCGACGTAGCGGAGATACCGGTAGCTTGATGCCAGTTGCTGTGCAGGTTCAACGTCAATGTGCCCCGCCGAGCGAAGCCATTCGAGTCCCTCAAGCGTTCCGACACCGAGTCTTCCATCAAAGTCGCGGGCATGGCGCAGGAGCAGCATCTGGACGATGGCTTCGACGTCCATCGTCCCGCCCCAGCCTCTTTTCAGGTTTTCAGTCGCGGCTCCCTGCTGCGCGGCCAAGCGCAGCGAGGCGATTTGGGAGGTATACGATTCGTGCCACGGCTGGGCTAGAAGCCCATCGCGGATCGCCAAATTGGTGAGCGCAGTCATTTTCTCATTGCCAAAAATAACTCGCGCGCTGACCAGTGCTAATCGCTGCCACAAGGGTGCATGGGCGGATGCAAAATGCTGTTGGAATTGCGCGAGCGTGACGGCGAGGAGCCCGCGATGATGGGAGAGACGGAGATGACAATCGATTTCATAAAGACATCCTAATGGGCCATAGTGCCCAATTCGCTTATGGATTTGCTTGGCCAGTTCGTTGAAGAAATGGCTGTTCGAAGTCCCTTCGCGACGGCCACCACCGCGAGGGCGCGTCTGTCCGTCGGCATCATAGAGAAATAAGACATCCAAATCGCTATGATAATTCGGTTCGCGGCCCCCCAAGCGGCCCAGCGCGACCATCGCCAGATGGCATGGTTGGCCATGGCTATCCTGAGGCTCACCATACTGGTCGATGGCCTGCTGTAATTCATATTCCGTTACGCGCCGCAGACAGGCTTCTGCAGTATCGGCAAGACGGCGATGTGTTTCCTGGATCGAATCTCGTCCCAACGAATCACGAACACCGATGCGAAGATGGGCTGAATTCTTGAAACTGTGGAGGATTGGGTCGAGATCTTCGGCGAAGCGACAGAGCTCCAGGGAGTGGTTTTCCAGTTCGATCGATGTTGGGAGACGATCGAGCAGCAATGAATCGATGAGCTCGTCGAGCATCCCAGGATTATTGGTCAGGAGATTGGTCAGATAGGGATGGGCAGCGCAGAGTCGTATGCAGAGGCGAAGAGTGGAGGGAGTGGTTTGAAAGAGCTCCCAGAGAGCCGCTTTTCCTCCCAAGGAATCGCTCACCGCACCGAGGCGAGTGAGGGTGTCGTCGGGGTAGGGTGTCGTCGCAATCTCGGAAAGTAACTTGGGGGCGATGCCAGCAAGAAAATGGCGACTTCGCCGCTCGCTCAGAAATCGAATCGGTTCACTTGCCAAGGAGAGAAGATGGCTCCACGCCGATTCAGGCTGGGTGAAACCGTACCTTGCAATCGTCTCGAGCGCTGTGGTGAAATCAAATTCTGGATCCAGGATCATTTCCGTTTCGAGCGGAATTTCTCCCGCATCAGGAAAAACTTCATGGATCAAGTGGTCCATGATGCGGCGGCAAACGGCGCGTCGCTGCTGCACGTCTCTTTGCAACGATTGCTCGTCAGGCGCATCATCAAGATCGAAGAAACCGAGTGACCCCGCAGAGAGTACCCAAGGACTGACGGTCGTCGGGCTACTGCTGGGATGTGGTGGCGCAGCGGGTGGCTGGGCAAGAGCCAATTGCAAACGGTAGTGCACCCGCTGCACCATCCCATAATGTTCCGCGAGCAGGCCCCGCTCCTGCATCGTCAAACAACCCGTCTGTTCAAGTGCCTCGATCGCTCGCAAGGTTCCTCCGACTCGAACGGCGGGAAGATCGCATCCATGGAGCAATTGCAGCATTTGTACGAAGCGGGCGATTTCCGCCGCAGCTTCCTCCGGCTGCGTCTGGACGGGACCCTGGAAATCACTGCTGAACGGTGGACGAGTCAATTTCCGCTGGATGGCTCGAATTCCTTCTTGGTCAAGGGAACCGAGATAGCGGCGATAGATCCAGGGGGTAAGGCGATCGAGAATCTGCTGAGCCAGCGGGGCATCTCCCGCCACATACCGCGCTTGAAGCAGCAACTGTCGCTGCCACGTTCGTCCCGAGGTCTCAAAGTACCGCTGGAGTTCCGTCAGCTGACAGATTTGGCCAAGCGATTCCTTGATGCGAAGACGTCCAGGGATCTCATAGAGCGGTGGTTCCTGGCCATCAGGACCGAGCAACATGAGCGTCATTTCGACTGTCTGGGCAACAAGCTCGCGGTGCGTTTCTTGATCGCAATCGATGTCGATCCAGTCGGGGGATAC
>Ga0169931_10009007_pt1 | contig 14468 bp, 10 predicted proteins | sample Kivu_15m_20L_FD_129675 | JGI IMG/M metagenome (GOLD analysis project Ga0169931, IMG submission 129675) | Freshwater microbial communities from Lake Kivu, Western Province, Rwanda to study Microbial Dark Matter (Phase II) - Kivu_15m_20L... | ecosystem: Environmental > Aquatic > Freshwater > Lake...
CCCATTTGACGGATTTTCTGCTGGGCTTCCTCCTCGGAGGCCGCCTCGATGGAGTCTTTGACCTCGCCGCCCGAGGTGTTCATCGCCTCGTATTTGTAGGTTGGCATGGCCCGAAATCCCCCGACTATACCTCTCTAAGTCTATGCCTTGTAGCCTGTTGGGGGCCAGCGGGGCAATGGTTTCCGGCGCGGGGCCGGCCCAGTTACCCGGTTCCGGCCCGTCCGGTCAGCTCGACTCCAGCACCGTCTCGCGGACCACCTCGTCGATGGTGGTCTTGCCCCTGTGGATGGCCCGCATGCCCGATTCGCGCAGCGAAATCATGCCTTTTTTCTCGCAGACCGCGCGCAGGTCGTCGGTGGACAGGCTGCCCGAGATGGCGTCGCGGATGTCGTCATCGACGATGATCAACTCGTGCAGACCCATGCGGCCCTTATAGCCCGTGTTGTTGCACTTGTCGCAACCCTTGCCGAAGAAGAACGGCTTGCCCTCCACCTGCTGGGGGGTGAGGTTGAGCTCGATCAGCATCTCGGCGGAGGGGCGGAATTCCTCCTTGCAGTTCTGGCAGATGGTGCGCACAAGTCGTTGCGCCAGAACGGCTTCCACCGTGGCGGTGATGAGGAACGGCTCGAGGCCCATGTCGCGCATGCGGGTGATGGTGCTGGGGGCATCGTTGGTGTGGAGCGTGCTGAAAACCGTGTGTCCGGTGAGGGAGGCCTGCACGGCGATCTGGGCGGTTTCCAGGTCGCGGATCTCACCCACCAGGATGCGGTCGGGGTCCTGCCTGAGGATGGCGCGGAGGGCGCTGGCGAAGGTGAGGCCGATTTCGTGGTTGATGGGGCACTGGACCAACCCCTCGATCTCGTACTCCACCGGATCCTCGGTGGTGATGATCTTGTCCTCCACCCGGTTCAGGTAGCTGAGGGCGGAGTACAGGGTGGTGGTTTTGCCTGACCCGGTAGGCCCGGTCACCAGAATGATGCCGTTGGGCTTCTCGATGACCTCCTTGAACGGCTCGAGAACCTCGGGCGCCATGCCGATCTTGTCGAGCTCCAGCTTCACCGCGGTGCGGTCGAGGATCCGGATGACGATACTTTCACCGAACATGGTGGGTAGCACGGAGACGCGCATGTCCACCTGGTTACCGCCCACATTCAGCTCGATGCGGCCGTCCTGCGGGAGGCGGCGCTCGGTGATGTCGAGGTTCGACATGACCTTGATACGGCTGGAGATGGCGGTGGCGTATTGGCGGGGCGGCGGGACCAGCTCGTAGAGCACGCCGTCCGCCTTCATGCGGACGCGGTACTCCTCCTCGAACGGCTCGAAGTGGATATCGGAGGCGCGGTCGCGGATGCCCATCAGGAAGATCATGTTGATGAGCTTGCGCACGGGGGCGCTGTCGGCCATTTCCAGCGCGCTTTCGAGGTCGATGCTGGCTTCGCGCCCGCCACCCTGCCACTGGCCGGAGGTCTCCAGCTCCTTGATGACATCGATGACGCTTTCTTCCTTGGTCGTGTTGTAGGCCTTGGCCTGGGCCTCCTGCATCGCCTCAGGGGAGGCGAGTTGCACCTGGACCTCGTTGAGGGAAAGCAGGTTGCGGAGATCGTCGGCCGCGGTGGCGTTGGCCGGATCGGAGACCACGATGGTGAGGACGCGGTCCTTGAAGGCCAGCGGGAGGATCTTGTAGATGTTGGCCATGGTCTCGGGGACGATGGCCATGGCCTCGGGCGTGGGCTTGGTTTCGCCGAGATTCGCCAGCTTGAGGCCGTGCTGCTCGGACAGGGCTTGGAGCAGTTGCTCGGAATTGATCAGGCCGCGGTCCACCACCGCCTGGCCAATTTGCTTGCCCTGCTGTTTGGCCTCTTCCAAAAGCTCCCAAAGCTGGTCTTCATCGATGAAGCCCAAGTCGATGAGCACCTGGCCCAACTTGCGTTTGCCGCGCTCGGCGGCGGCTTCGGCCTTGGCCGGGGCCAGAACAGTCTGGGCCGGTTTGGCGGCGGGTTTGACGCCCTGGGGTGCGGCCGGTTTGGGCCCGGGGGCCACCGGTTTGACACCCTGGGGCGCGGCCGGCTTGGGGCCTGGCGCGGAAGGCTTCACGCCGGGTTGGGCGGGCTGACCGGGCTGCGCCGGACGGGGAGCACCGGGCGCTCCGGGAGCGGCGGGGGCCGGGGATTTCACCCCTTGTGGGGCCGGTGGTCTTGGCCCAGGGGCGACCGGCCTGACGCCGGGTTGGGCAGGTTGACCGGGCTGAGCAGGACGAGGGGCTCCCGGTTGGCCGGGCTGGGCGGGCGCGGCACCGGCGGGGCGGGGAGCCCCCGGGGTGGCCGGTTGGGCCGGGCGGGATGCACCGGGCTGGGCGGGTGCGGCACCGGCTGGCCCGGGCGGCTGCTGAGGGTTTTGCGGATTGTTCGGTTCAGCCATGGTGTCTTTTCCCGGGCGCAGTAGCCCTGCATCTTCCATCGACAGGTGGCCGGTTCAACCGGGCTTCAATTGATTGTTTTTCCCAACGGGAAGGCCGCGTGGCCCGATTGGGTGGACCTCGCAGGCTGGGGGATGGGGGACTATCAATCGTCGTCGTCCTCGTCCTCGAATTCCGTGACTTCCTCGTCGTCGTCCTCGAATAAGCCCTTCTCCGCCATGGCGATGCGGGCCGCCAGCTCCGAGGGCTTTTGGGCTTTCAGCAGGCATTCTTCCTTGTCGCACATGCCGTTCTTCCAGAGGTTGAACAGGCTTTCGTCCATCAGGAACATGCCGTCCTTGCGCCCGGTCTGGATGGAGGAGTCGATGCGGTAGGTCTTGTTCTCGCGGATGAGGTTGGCGATGGCGGGGGTTACCACCATCATCTCGTAGGCAGCCACCACGCCCTCAGGCTTCTTGGGCATGAGGGTCTGGGATAGCACGCCGATGAGGGCGGTAGAAAGCTGGGTGCGGATCTGGTCCTGCGCCTCCTGCGGGAACACGTCGATGATACGGTTGATGGTGGAGCTGGCCGAGTTGGTGTGCAGGGTACCGAAGACGATGTGACCGGTTTCCGCCGCCTCGATGGCGGCGTGGATGGTCTCGAGGTCGCGCATTTCACCCACGAGGATCATGTCGGGGTCCATACGCAGGGCGCGGCGGATACCCTCCTTGAAGCTGCCCACATCCACGCCGATCTCGCGCTGGTTGAACAGGCTTTTCTTGTTCTTGTGGAAGTACTCGATGGGGTCTTCGAGCGTGATGACATGGCGGTCGTAGTTGTCGTTGATGAAGTTGAGCATGCTGGCCAGCGAGGTGGTCTTGCCCGACCCGGTGGGGCCGGTCACCAGCAGCAGGCCGCGCGGACGGGTGATCAGGCGCTTGATGGCCTCGGGCATGCCGATCTGCTCGAAGGTGAGGAACTGGCTGGGAATGCGCCGGAGCACCATGCCCACCGAGCCACGCTGCTTGAACACCGCCACGCGGAACCGGTAGCCGTCGACGAACTCGATGGCGAAGTCGGTGCCACCGTGCTCCTGCAACTCTTGCTGGTTGCGGTCGGGCGTGATCGACTTCATCAGCGCCATGGTGTCATCGGGATCTAGTTCCTTGACATCCAGTTTCCGCATGCGGCCAGACTTGCGGACCAGGGGGGTCTGCCCGACCGAAATATGCAGGTCGGAAGCCTTGAGCTGGATGACTGTGTGCAGCAATTTGTCGATGAGAACGGTGCCGTTGACACCCATGTTTCGCCTGACCCGTCGTTTGAGAGAAAAACACCCGGAAGGGCCACGGTGCCCTTCCCCTTGTTTTGGACTTGCCGGGCCCGGGCTTTAAGCCGGCCCCCAGGCACTCCTGAAATTATGGGTAACCTGTCGCCCCCAGCAACAGAAAACCGCCCTGAAGGGCGCTATTTCCCGGCCTTGGCCGGTTCCTTGGCGTCCTTTTTGGGCTGTTCGGGGGGCGGGGCATCGTGCGAGGGGTCGTGGTGGCAGGTGCTGAGCACCTCGTCGAGGGTGGTGAGCCCCCGCAGCGCCTTGCTGATGCCGTCGGACAGCAGGTTGGTCATACCGCTGGCGAGGGCCACCCGGCGGATGGACTGGGTGGGCTCGCGACGGAAGGTCATCTCGCGTAGGGGCCCGTTCATGCGCATCATCTCGAAGATGCCGCGGCGACCGCGATAGCCCTTGTTGTTGCAGTTGGAACAGCCCTTGCCCATCATGAAATTGGCGGTTTTGAGCTGCTCGGGGGTGATGCCGGCGGCCTTTATTTCCTTGGCGGGGGGCTCGTAGGGGGCCTTGCACTTGGTGCAGACGATGCGCACCAGGCGCTGGGCCATGATGGCGATGACTGAACTGGCGACGAGGAACGGCTGCACGCCGATATCGACCAGACGGGTGATGGCACTGGGCGCATCGTTGGTGTGCAGCGTGCTGAAAACCAAGTGTCCGGTGAGGGAGGCCTGCACGGCGATTTCTGCGGTCTCCGGGTCGCGGATTTCGCCCACCAGGATGATGTTGGGCGCCTGGCGCAACATGGCGCGGATGATGCGCGCGAAATCCAGGCCGATCTGGTGCTTCACCTCCACCTGGTTGATGCCGGGCAGGTAGTATTCCACCGGATCTTCGGCGGTGATGATCTTCTTGTCCGGCCGGTTCATCTCGTTGAGCGCGGAATAGAGGGTGGTGGTCTTGCCGGAACCGGTGGGGCCGGTCACCAGGAAGATGCCGTTGGGCCGCTTGATGATGTTGTTGAAGCGGGCGTAGTCCTGCTCGCTGAAACCCAGGTCCTTGATGCTGACATTGATGTTGCCGCGGTCGAGGATGCGCATGACGCACGACTGGCCGTGGCAGGTGGGCAGCATGCTGACCCGCATGTCGTAGTGCCTGCCCGAAAGGGAGAGCTTGATGCGCCCGTCCTGGCAGCGCCGCTTCTCGGCGATGTCCATGTTGGCCATGATCTTGAGACGGGACAGGAGCGGGGCCAGCAGGCGGCGCGGCGGATTGTCGCGTTCGACCAGCACGCCGTCGATGCGGTAGCGCACCCGGATGCGCTCGGCGAACGGCTCGATGTGGATGTCGGAAGCCCGGGCGTTCACCGCCTCCTGGATGATCAGGTTCACCAGGCGGATGATGGGGGCGTCGCCGGCGTTGGCGTCGGCGGAGTTGCCGCCCCCGGTTGTTTGCTCGGTGTCAGTGAAGTCGATGGCGGTGTCGGTGAACTCGGCCAGCATCGAGTCGACCGATTCGGTTTCCGTCTGGCCGTAATGGCGGTTGATCGCATCGATGATCTGCTCGCGCGCCGCGACGGCAGCAAGAATGTCCTTGTTGAGGATGAACTGGAGCTTGGTGATGGTCTCGTAATTGGTGGGGTCGCTCATGACGATCTTGAGCGAGGACCCGTCCATCTCCACCGGGAAGATGATGTTCTCGCGGGCGATCGACTCGGGGACCAGTTCCACCACCGAGCCCGGGATGGTCTTGTCGGTGAGGTCGATGTAATCGAGCTTGTTGAACTCGGCGAAGGCCTTCATGGCCTGATCGATGGAGCAGTAGCCCAGTTTCACCAGGACTTCCTGCAATTTGGCGCCGGATTGCTCCTGCATGGAGCGGGCTTCTTCCAGCTGGTCAGGACTGAGGAGCTTGTCACGCACCAGCAGATCGGTGAAGTCGCCCTGGGCCTTTGCCATGAACCCGGCCTCCTGATGTCCGGTTGCCGAAATGAATCGGGAAAAACCGGAGAAATGACGCAAAAACCGCCTGCCAAGCGCGGGAAAGCCAACGGATTCCCGCCAAGGTCGAATCGGCCGGAATGATTCCCCGATTCGATACCACTTCAGTATGCCATAGCCCCGACGGCAGGCAAGAACCGGTCGTCGCCGGCGCGACGGTCATAACTCTCCCTCCTTTCCAGCTTGCTGGCCCTGTCCCGCCGGGACTAAGATCGTAGGTTGATCGGCCTGTGGCGGACGGAACCGCCTGGCCGCGTTTTTCCGGTCGGGGTTTCAACCAGCAGTGGATTCCAGTGCACCCAACCCTGCCGCGGTTCCCCAGCCTCAGCCCCCCCGGCCACATCGCCGACGTATCGCCATCGTGGGTTCCACCGGCACGATCGGGGTGAACACCCTGGATGTGGTTCGCCATCTGCCGGAGCATCTGCAGGTGGCTGGCATTTCCGGGCACGGCAATACCGCATTACTGCTGGAACAGGCCCGGATCCATCGGCCGGATTGGGTGGCTGTGACCGATGAGGCCGCTGGGGGATCCCTGGATCGGTCGGCATTGCCCGCGGGGTGCGAACTGGTGGTGGGGATGGAAGCCCTGGCCCGAAAGGTGGCCGGGCCGGGCCATGATCTGGTGGTTTCCGCCATCGTGGGGGCAGCGTGCCTGGATAGCACCTGGGCCGCTTTGGAGGCGGGCAAGGATGTGGCCGTCGCCAACAAGGAAACCCTGGTTTTGGCGGGTCCCCTGGTTCTGGATTTGGCCAAAAGGCGGGGAGCCCATGTCCTGCCGGTGGATAGTGAGCATAGCGCATTATTTCAATTGCTGCAGGAAGATGGCGCCTTGCGGCGTGTGGATAAGCTGGTGCTCACCGGGAGCGGTGGGCCGTTTCGGGGTCGAAACAGGGCGGATTTGGCCGGCGTGACCGTTGAGCAGGCGCTGGCGCATCCCACTTGGCGAATGGGTCGCAAAATTACCATCGATTCGGCCACCCTGATGAACAAGGCTCTGGAGCTGATTGAGGCCCGCTGGCTGTTTGACATGCCGGTTTCCAAACTGGATGCGATCATCCACCCTGAAAGTGTGATTCATAGTTTTGTGGAGTTTGTCGACGGGTCGGTGGTGGCGCAGGCCTCACCCCCTGACATGCGGTTGCCCATCCAGTACGCGCTGACCTGGCCGAACCGGGTTTCCGGGCCCACCCGGCGACTGGATTGGCGGTCCCTGTCAAAATGGACTTTTGAGCAGCCTGACCGGGAAGCGTTTCCAGCGCTGGACCTGGGATTGGCAGTCGCCCGCGCGGGAGGAACCGCCGGGGCGGTTTTGAACGCCGCCAACGAGGTGGCCGTGGAGCGTTTTCTCGAGGGGAACCTGAGTTTCCTGGACATCACCCGTTTGGTGTCCGAAGTGGTTGGGGCGCACACGCATGACGCCTCACCCGGATTGCAAGACTTGCGGCGGGCCGACCGCTGGGCACGCCAGGAGGCACGGATTTGGCAGAGCAAAACGACAACAACGGCGCACTGAGTCCAGCCAAGATTGCGGGCGAAATGGCAGTGCCGGCTCCGGTCTCCCCGGCGTCGTGGCTGGCCCAAAATGCCCTGTTTTTCACCATTTTGGCACTTGGGGCTGGCTGGCTGTGGATGAAGCAGGGCCCGTACGCCCTGGTGCAGGCAGGTCTGGTGGTGGCCGGGCTGGGACTGGTGATTTTTGTCCATGAACTGGGGCATTTTCTCGCGGCCAAGGCTTGCGATGTGTATGTGAAGACTTTCAGTATCGGCTTCGGGCCGGCGCTTCCGGGCTGTTCCTTCCGGTGGGGTGAGACGCTGTACATGGTGGGTGCCCTGCCCTTGGGCGGGTATGTGCAGATGGTGGGCGAGGGATCAGAAGAGGAAGAGGAGAACCCCCGTTCCTTCAAGAAGAAAACCGTTTTCCAGCGCATGCTGATCATTTCGGCCGGGGTGGTGATGAACATCCTGTTCGGCCTGTTCTGCTTCCTGCTGGTTTTTCGCACCCAGGGACTGCGTCAGGTGGATCCCACCGTGTGGCAGGTGGCATCCGGTGGGCCAGCCTGGAAGGCCGGCATGCGCAGCGGCGCGACCGTGCAATCGATCGGCGGAAAGCATGTCGCCTCGTTTGACGACCTGCGGATGGAGGTGGCCCTTTCACGAAGCGGGGTACCGGTGGATTTCAGGCTCCGTCAACCGGATGGCACGGAGGAAACCCTGTCGATCGCCCCGGAGCGGGGTGCCTACCAGAAAAACCCGGTCATCGGCATTGCCAAAAGCATTGGTGGCACGCTGGACCTAGTCCCCAAGCAACCAATTGGAGATCTGGCAGGCCCGTTTTATCCCGGTAGCCCCGCCTCACTGGTTCGGTTGATTCCCTGGCCAGCCGGTCAAATGCCGGCATCGTGGGGAGAATCGATAGCGGACAAAAGCCTGGAGGGCAAAACCCCAGCCCAGGTGGCTGAGGAACTATCCAAAGGACTGGTTCAGGCCGGCGGCAAATCCCTGCGGGTACGCATGGCCCCCAAAGAGGGTGTTGAACTGGAATGGCCCGCCCAGGGCCTTGCCTTCAACGACCGGGTGATCGCCATGAGCGATCCGGCCACCCTTGAGAACCCATTCCAACTCACCCCGGTGGCGGATTACACCGAATGGCGCAACCGTTTGCAGGCGCTGGCAGGCAGGCCCATCGTGCTGGAGGTGGAAAGGAAGCCCGAGCCCGAACCCGGAAAGAAACAGGCTGAAGGCCCGGGGAAGAAGTGGTTGGCCCTGGTACCACCGGCATATCGCCGTGTGCTGCCCGCCCGACTGTCCATGGGTTTGGTTGCCGCGTTGCGGAGCGGTTCCTCGGCTGACCAAATGGGGGTCCAAGAGGGTGACAAGTTGACCCGTCTGGAAGTCCTGACAGCGGACGACAAACCGGCGGCCATTTTGGACCTGGCGTCCTTTGCGGTGGATCCCCTGGCCCTGCCCTACCAGTTGCGCCAGAAGGTGGCCGCCGCCGGCAAGGGTGCCAAGGTGCGGCTGAGCCTGAACCGGGAGCACAAGCACCAGGAATCGAAGCCTTTGGAAGCCCCCCTGGTTCTGGCTTGGGACGGGCGGTGGAGCAGCTCCGAGGAATCGGCGATCTACCAGGATTCACCCACCAGCATTCCCGAACTGGGGATCGCCTACCGTGTGGATACCGTAGTGGCCATGGCCCCGGAAAAAAGCCCGCTGAAAGCCGGTGATCGAATTGAGAGGGTGGCGCTGGTTCCCAATCCCAAAGCTGTTGAAAAGAAGGCCAAGGAAGTCCGGGAGGGCGAAAAGAGCGCCGCCGTGCCCGGAGAGGCTCCGGCCCCCAAATGGGTGGACTTGGCAACGCGGACCCGTGGTGCCGGCAAACCGACCGCCGGGATTGAGCCGAGATTGGATCAGGGGGCTTGGCTGGATGAACAAATCCAGGACCAGCGTGCGGGAGGTGAGGCCCGGTCCAACCTGAAGCTGAAAATCCGCAGGGCGGGCGAGGACATGGAGGTGGCGATCCAGCCCGGGCTGGACCTTGAAAGGCCCCTCGTGGAACGGGGATTTTTCTTCCAGGATGACTGGCATATGGAAAAGGCGGAAACCCTGCCCCAGGCCCTGACCATGGGTTGGCACCAAACCCGCCGCTGGGTGCAAACCATTTACATGAACATCGCCCGCATCTTCACCCGGGACATCTCCACCGACAGCCTTGGAGGCCCCATCGAGATAGCCGCACAGGCCTTTTCCGCGGCCCAGGACCCGCTGCTGCTGGTCCTGTTTTTGGGAATTATTTCCATCAATCTGGCCGTGGTGAATTTCCTGCCCATCCCGCTGCTGGACGGGGGCCACATGGTGTTCCTGCTATACGAGGCGGTGGCCCGGCGCGCCCCGCCCCCTTGGGTATCCGCGGTCGCCAACTATGCCGGACTGGCCCTGATTCTCAGCCTGTTCGCGTTTGTGATTTACAATGACCTGAAGCGGAGGGTCTTCGGACAGTGAGCCAGAACAAAACGGGCGATAGCGGACAAGTGACCGAGCAAAAGTTCCCAAGCGTGGAGGATGCCCCCCTGAACAGAAAAACAGGGGCTTCCCAGTCTTTGCGAATTGTGTTCGCGGTCCTTTTTTTTGGCTGCACGGGTTACCTGATGTTCTCCGAGATCCTCCTCACCGTGCTGCGGATGATGGGGATCAATCAGTGACGCGTTTCAGCCAAGGCTGAATCTGGGTGGCCAGTTCACCGGCGGTGATTGGCTGGCCTGAAGAAGCTTTTTTTAAGCCCTCTTCCAGCGCCGCCAGAAGGCCTGGAGGAAACCCTTTGGCTGTTTTGGCTTCCTTGGGTGGTGCCGATCCAGAGGCCGCCTTGGCCAAAGTTGCCGGATCAACTGCGATAAAGCTTTCGCGCAGGGCGGTTCCGCGCTTTTTAGGGCTTGGATTGCCGTCCATCGCCATGTTGCACAGCTCGTCGGACCGTTTGTTCGCCTCCCGGCGGACATGTTCAAACCGTACCCGACCGGGGAACCGGATCTCCAAAGCCTTGGTTTTCTCGTAAATCTCGCGCAGGTCCTGATTTTTCACCTGGTAGAAGCCCTGCATCTGCTTGACCATCAGTTCGGAATCACTCCGGACATGCAAGTGATGGACTCCCAGGTCCAAAGCCGCCTCCAGGCCGTTGAGGAGGGCGTAGTATTCAGCCTGATTGTTGGTCATGCGACCCAGACATTCCGCCTCCTGGTAAACACCGCCAGCCGGATCGACCAGGACAAAGGCGTAGGCCGCCAGCCCGGGATTACCCCGCGACCCGCCATCCGTGAACAGCAACCAGGTTCCTGAATCCTTGGACATCGCTTCCCATCCGTGAAAATCGCCAGACCGGCAGGGCTTTGCCCGCCCGGCCAACTGTGTCATGCTACACGACGAAAACCGGATGGTTGGACCGCAAAACGGGGCGCATTGATTGCGCCGGATTTGGAGGCAGGGATCAGACCGTGCCAAGCTCCCGAGAGTGGATGGTGGTAATGCAAACCGCGGAGGCCCCCTCCGTGGTGGGTTTGGCCTTGCCTTCGGGAATGGTGGATTCGTGCGAGGTGGGGTTGGGAAGGCGGCATTCGGGTGACCTGGCCCCCAAATTGTCCGACCTCATGGCCAGGAACAGCGTAAACATCGACGACATTGGCTCCGTGGCCGTCTCGCGCGGGCCCGGAGGTTACACGGGTTTAAGGGTGGGTTTGGCCAGCGCCCTGGCGCTTAGCCTGGTGAAGGATGCGCGACTGGTGGCCGTGCCAACCCTGGAAGCGATGGCCTGGCAATGTCCGCCAGAATGGGACTCGGTTCGCATGGTGGCGGACGCCCTGCGGGGGCGGGCATTTCTACAGGAATTCACCCGTCGGAAAGGCGATTGGGAGGCGGCCAGCCCCTTGGAACTGGTGGAATGGGAGTCCCTCCGGGGTTTTCCATCTGCCCTGCAGCCGAAACATTGGGCTGGGCCCGGGAGCTCCCATGCCGCTGCCATGGGAATTCCCATAAAGGAAAGCGCCCCCATCCGCCCTGATGTTGACGGGTTGCGTCTGGCTGCCCTGCACCGGTTGCGCATGGGGTGGGAGGATAATCCGGGAGAGGTGGACATCCTTTACGGGCAGCCCAGCTCCGCGGAGGAACAATGGAAAAAACTGCATCCCGAAAGAGTGGTGTGAACATGCGTTGGTTATGCATCCTGGCGGCGTTGTTCTTTTCCCAAAACACCTGGGCGGCCGGGTCCTTGGAATTTGAGCTGGCATATGGGGCCAAGGAATTTCCCGGACCATTCACCGGTCGGGTGTATGTGATGTTGACCAAGGGGACTCCCAGGGGCTTGATGTCCGGGCCGGACTGGTTCAATCCTGAACCGTTTTTCGCGATGGATGTGGTAGGGTGGAAAGCCGGGGAGAAACTGGTGCTGGGGGCTGGTGCCCGTTCTTTCCCGGTGTCCTTGCAGGATGTTCCGGAGGGAAAATACATCGTCCAGGCTGTTATGGACAGGAATCTGGGCGGGCGCAGCTTCGCCACCTCCCCCGGTAATGTCTTCGGACTGGTGCCACCCACCCAGCTTTCGGGGAAGGCAGGCGGAAGAATCAGCGTGGCACTGGATCAGGTGTGGCAAGAACGCCCCCTGCCGAATGTCCCGGGTGTGCAGTTTGCCAAAGTGAAAAGCAGACTCCTCAGCGATTTTTACAACCGCGAAGTTTTCCTGAGGGCCGGTGTGGTTCTGCCCGCAGGTTACGCGCAGAATCCTGAGGTGGTTTATCCCGTTGTGTATGAGGTTCCCGGTTTCGGTGGCAACCACCTGGGTGCCGCCGGGCGTGTGGGGGCTCCTTTCACCCGGCTTGGAGAAACCGAGGCGGCGTGGGTGGTGCTCAATCCCGATTGCCCCAATGGCCACCATGTCTTTGCCGATTCCCAAAACAATGGGCCTTGCGGGCAGGCGCTGGTCGAGGAATTGATCCCGGAATTGGAGAAACAATTCCGCATGGGCCGAAGCAGGGGCTCCCGCCTGGTGACCGGCCACAGCTCCGGCGGCTGGAGCAGCCTGTGGTTGCAGGTACGGTACCCCGATACCTTCGGTGGAGTCTGGTCAACCGCCCCGGACCCTGTTGATTTCCGTGATTTCCAGCGCATCGACCTGAATGCCCCGATGGCCAACCTGTTTTATGACCAGGGAGGCAAGCTGCGCGACCTGTCCAGGTCCCGCCGTGGCAAGGCACTGAATTTCAGGGATTTTTCCCGCATGGAGGATGTGATGGGCCGGGGCGGCCAACTGGGTTCGTTCGAGGCGGTATTCAGCCAGCGCGGTGCCGACGGCAAACCCGTGAAATTATGGGACCGCTCCACCGGCGTGATCGATGCGCGCACCTCACAGTCCTGGTTGCCTTACGATATCGCGCGGAGGCTGGACGAGAACTGGCGGCAACTGGAACCCAAGCTGAACGGCAGATTGTTCGTCTATTGCGGCACCGCTGACACTTTCTACCTGGACGGCGCGGTGATTCTGTTGCGCGACATGCTGGAGAAAAAGCAGGCCAAGGCGGTGGTGGAAATGATTCCGGATGCCGACCACGGCTCTTTTTTGACCAGGCCATTCCGCGAGAAAATCGCGCGCCAAATGGAAAAAGTTCTCCAAGCCAACCGCGAAGGGGCCAAACCGTGAGTTCCGAAAAGCTCACGGTTTTGGGTTTGGGCCTGATTGGAGGTTCCATTGCAGCAGCGGCCCGCGCGCGCCAGGTGGGGATGCCGGTGACCGGTTGGGACCCCTTACCTGAGGTTTGCTCCACGGCGTTGGCCCTGGGCCTGGTGGATTCGATAGAAACGACACCGGAAGCCGCTGTAGGCCGGGCCACGCTGGTGGTGGCTGCCTGCCCGGTGCCGCAAGTGGCTCCCTTATTGGTCCGGATTTCGGGAAAGGCTAAGCCAGGAACCTTGCTGACGGATGTGGGAAGCACCAAGCATTCCATCGTCGCGGGGATGCGGGGAAAGATCCCGCCAGGGATTGAATACCTGGGCAGCCATCCCCTGGCTGGATCGGAAAAATCAGGGCCGGCTCATGCGGATCCCAACCTTCTCGAGGGGAAGATCGTCGGACTTTGCCCCGAAGCGTCCACCACCTCCGATGCCTTGGACAGGCTTGGGAGATTTTGGAAATCGCTGGGTGCCACCCTAGTTTCCTGCCCCGCCGACCGTCATGATGTGTTGCTGTCGCTGACCAGCCACCTTCCGCACCTGTTGGCTTACCTTCTCGCCTCGATGCCGGAAGAGGAACACGCACCTTACCTGGCCGGAGGATTCCGGGACATGACCCGGTTGGCGGGTAGCTCGCCGAATTTGTGGATGGGTATTTTTCAGGACAACCGGGATGAGTTGCTTGCCCGGGCCAGGGAGTTTCGCGACCTGCTGGACCGTTCAATTGCTGCCTTGGAACAGCCGGACGACCCAACAGGCGAACTGAAAAAACTGATGGATCAGGGCTGGAAAATGAGAACGAGCTGGCAGGCGCATTGAGGCGCCAGGCCAGCCCGTGCCTTCATTTCTTTATGCGATTTATTCCTCGTCGTCGCGCAGCTTTGCCAGGACGGAATAATCCTCGAGGGTGGTGGTGTCCCCGGTCGTTTGCTTGCCGCTGGCGATGTCACGCAGCAATCGCCGCATGATTTTGCCGGAACGGGTTTTGGGCAGGGATTCGGCGAACCGAACCTCATCAGGACGCGCCAGGGCACCGATCTCCTTGGCAACATGGTCCCGCAGCCCCTGTTTCAGCTTGTCATCCGCAACCTGGCCCTGTTTCAGGGTCACAAAAACCACAATCCCCTCTCCCTTGATCTCGTCTGGCCGCCCGACGGCGGCGGCCTCGGCCACTTGCGGGTGATTCACCAGGGCGGATTCCACCTCCATGGTGCTCAACCGGTGTCCCGCGACGTTCAGGACATCATCTACCCGGCCCATGATCCATAAGTAGCCATTCTCGTCCCGCCTGGCGCCGTCGGCGGTGAAATAGACATGGGGCACCTGATCCCAGTAGGTGGCCTTGTAACGCGCATCGTCGCCGTAGAGGGTGCGCAGCATGGAGGGCCAAGGCTTGGAGATCACTAGGTACCCACCCTCGTTGGTGCCTACCGGATGGCCCTTCTTATCCACCACTTCGGCGATGATTCCGGGCAGGGGCAGCGTCGCGCTGCCCGGCTTGGTGGGGACCGCTCCGGGCAATGGTGCGATCATGATCGCACCGGTTTCCGTCTGCCACCAGGTGTCCACA
>Ga0169931_10009009_pt1 | contig 14465 bp, 9 predicted proteins | sample Kivu_15m_20L_FD_129675 | JGI IMG/M metagenome (GOLD analysis project Ga0169931, IMG submission 129675) | Freshwater microbial communities from Lake Kivu, Western Province, Rwanda to study Microbial Dark Matter (Phase II) - Kivu_15m_20L... | ecosystem: Environmental > Aquatic > Freshwater > Lake ...
CCGCCAGCTTCCGCCTCGAGCGCCGGCTGGGCGAGGGAGCGTGGAACGCGCTGACCAGCGTCGGCGCGGCGGCGACCGAGCACCTCGATGCCACCGCGCCGGCCGGCACCTCCCTCACCTACCGCGTGGCCGCGGTGAACGCCGCGGGGGCCAGCTTCGGCTTCTCCAACGAGGCGACCCTCCTCGCCGCCGCGCCGCCGCCGGTCACGCCGGGGACGCGTCCCGGCGCCTGGCTGGGCAACCTTTCCCTGCGCACCCAGCTGCCCGCCGAGCAGGGCGTGACCGTCGGCTTCGTCGTGGCCGGAGGCGCCCGGCGCCTGTTGGTCCGCGCGGCGGGCCCGGCCTTGGGCGCGTTCGGGCTGGCGGGGGTGCTGCCGGATCCGCGCCTCGATCTCTACCGCGGGACCGAGCGGGTGGCGGGCAACAACGATTGGCCGGCCGCCCTGGGCGGAACGATGGCGGCGCTGGGCGCGTTCCCGTTCCCCGCGGCAAGCCGCGACGCCTCGTTGCTGGCCACCGTGGAGGGACCGCACACCGCGGTCGTCGCCGGGCCCGGCGGCGGCGCCGTGCTGGTCGAGGCCTACGACAGCGGCGGGCAACCCGAGGGGCGGCTCGTGAACCTGTCGGCGCGCCACCGGGCCGGGGCCGGCGCCGACCTCCTCATCGTCGGCTTCCACCTCGCGGGGAACGGTTCCGCCCGCGTCCTGTTGCGGGCCGCCGGGCCGGGCCTGGCCGCCCTAGGCGTGCCCGGGACCCTCGCGGATCCGCGGCTCGAGGTGTACGACGAGCGCGGCGCCCGCTTAGCCGAGAACGACCAATGGGACGCCGCCCTCGCGCCGACCTTCGCGGCCGCGGGGGCCTTCCCGTTCCCGGCGGGCAGCCGCGATGCCGCCCTAGTGGCGACCTTGGCCGCCGGCCGCGGGTACACCGTCCAGATTTCCGGTCCCGGTACCGGGGAGGCGCTCGTCGAGATCTACGCCCTGCCGTGAATCAACGGCGAAGCCGGAGGGGACCAACCACGGTGCCCCTCCGGCTTGAAACGCGCCGATGAACCGCGCGGAAAATTAGCCTACCGGCTGGGCGAGCGCGACCGGAGGCGGCGCCTGCCGGCGACGCCCGCGGCGCACCACGAGCCAGCACCCGCTCAGGGCACCACCCGCGAGCCCGAGGAGTTCCATCACCGGCACGCCCTCCTCGACCTGAACCACGCTGTTCAGCGTGACCGGCGTGGTCTCGTACACCCCGGAAGTCGCCTGCCACGCAAAGTTGACGCCGCGGACCTGGGTCAGCGTGCGCGAAGCCAGGACGTCGAGGTTGAAGTAGCCGAGCGTGCGAGTATAGCCCGCGGCGTCGACGTAGCCGTCACCGAAAATGCGCAGCCACGGAGCGTTCACGTCGATCGTGACCGAGGTCAGGTAAAAACTGAAGTTCCCGGCGGTCCAGACCGCGTACGCGGCTCCCGGTGGTGAGGCGAAGGTGAAGTCGCGCACCCGGGCGGCGGACCCGAGGATCTCCAGAAAGCTACCGGTCGCGGTCGCCACCGTCGCGTTGGTGGCGACCACCGGCGTGTCGTTGGGATCGCCGTCGTTGAAGTCGAGGCCGGTGGCGTTGTAGATCGTGAGCGGATCGGCGGTCCCTTGCAGGTAGACGCCCTGCGTGCTCGTGAAGGTCAGGTTACCGGTGAGGGCGGGTAGGACCGGGGTTGCGGAGGCGGTGCTCCAGCCGAGTAGGCCCCAGACCGCCAGCAGGCGGATGGTCTTTGGGTTCATTTGTGATGTGGGTTAAGGAAGGATCATTGCGCGTAGACCTCCCCCTTAGCTCCACCCGTGCCAGCTTCCTGTAGCAGTCTTGAAAGAATCGTAAGTTAAACGATTGGAATTAGTTAAAATCTATCCGTGGTTTTGCTTACGTAGGATTACGCCCGTTTTCGGTGTAAGACTTTCAGACGCGCTTTCGTGCAAACCTTACAAGAGGCGCCGGCTGCCAACCCCCTCCGGGCCCACCTGCGGAACCGCGGGCAGGAATTCCGTCTCGGCCCCCGCCAACGCGCCTCACCCGGGCGCAACGCTCCCGCTCCCACGGGGCCCGCGGCTCCCCGCGGGCGACCCGTGGACGCTCAGTCCTTGAGGACGATCTCGAGGTCGCCGACCCCCACCCGCGCCTCGATGGGCTGCTGGCCACGGCCGGTGCCGTTCACCTTGCCGCCCACACCCCCGCTGCGGACGACGCCGTCCAGCCCGTGCAGCGAGGCGCTGCCGACCCCCGTCTTGCCGAAAATCGTGCCCGTATCCGCGAGCTTGGACTCGATGCGCGCATCGCCCGTGCCCAGCCGCACCTCGACCGCGCCGCCCGGCACCTTGAGGCCGACATCCCCCACGCCCACCTCCACCGCGAACCGCCGCGCGGCCGCCTCGACCCGCACATCGCCGACCCCGAGCTTGATCTCGACCGCGGACAGCAGCCGGGCCGGCAGGCGCACCCGCCACTTCTCCTCCACGTTCTTGGCGTCCACCCCGAGGATCAACTGGTCTCCGCGCACCTTGGCGCTGAGCTTGAGTTGCTCCGCTTCCGGCAGCGGGCTGAACAGGCCCGTCGTCCGCCGGGGGCGCAGCGTGACCTCCACCTCGAGCTGATCCCCGCCGCCCGCCTCCACCGTCACGCCGCCGAGCCCCGCCTTGAGCAGGACGGACCCCAGATCCGCCGCCGGGAAACGCTGCGTGCGGACGACCTCCTCGGGCGCGGAAGCGAAGCTGCGGGAAACGGCCGCGGCCGAGAGCCAGCAAACCAGGAGCGTCAGGGGGAACCGGAAGGAGCGCATTAGGGAAGGGGGGTTAGGCAGGAAAGACCCTGAACCCGCCAATAGGTTGCAGCGCTGGCGAATTGCAACCGCGGGCGTGAACCTCGTCCGCCGCGAGCCGGCGCGCGAAACCGGGTTTGCGCCCCGGCGGCGCCACGCCCAGCGTCCGACGCCATCCGATGCGTGCCCCCGCGCTGCTTCGCCTCGCCCTGCTCGCCGCCGTCCTCCTGCCGTGGAGTGCGCCGGCCGGCTCGCCGCCGGGGGCGCCCGAGTGGGTGACGCGGGCGGTGGCGGCGCCTCAGGTGTCGCACCACGTGTTCCGCAGCGCGGCAGCGGGCGGGCCGGTGAGTTACCACCTCTACACCCCGGCGGCGCACGGGGCGGATGCAGCGCGCCGCTTCCCGGTGGTGTACTGGCTGCACGGCTCCGGCGGCGGCCTGCCCGGGATCCCCGTCGTGGCCCGGCTCTTTGAAGCGGCCATCGCGGCCGGTCGTTTGCCGCCGTGCTTCATCGTGTTCGTCAACGGCCTGCCCGGCGGGATGTACCTCGATTGGAAGGACGGCTCCGTGCGGGTGGAGTCGGTGATCATCCGGGACCTGCTGCCGCACGTGGACGCGACCCACCGGACGGTGGCGGCGCGCGGGGGGCGGGTGATCGAGGGGTTCAGTATGGGCGGTTACGGGGCGGCGCGGCTGGGGTTCACGCACCCGGAGCTTTTCGCGGGCGTTTCCCTGCTGGGTGCGGGGCCGCTGCAGCCGGATTTCACGCGGACGCCAAGGGCCGGGCCGAAGCAGCGCGACGAGATCTACCAGCGCGTGTACGGCGGGGATGCGGCCTTTTATCTGGCGCAGAGCCCGTGGGCGATCGTCGAGCGGCAGGCGGGGCGGCTCGGGGAGCTGGTCATCCGGCACGCGACGGGCGACCGGGACGAGACCTTCGCGAACAACCTGGCGTTTCACGAGCGGATGCGGGCGTTGGGGGTGACGCACACGTGGAGCGTGGCCCCGGGCGTGGGCCACGACCCGACGGCGCTGATGGTGGCCCTGGGCGACGCCTTCTGGGCCTTCCACCGCGCGGCCTTCGGCGCGGCGGCGGCGCGGTAATCTACTCCTTCGATGAGCACCCCGACCCCTTCCTCCCCGTTTTCCCGCCGGGCCGGCCTCGCCGGTGCCGCCGCGCTCCTCGGCCTCGCCGCCGCCGGTCCCCTGCTCCGCGCCGCCGCCCCGCGCAAGGAACGCGCCGCGGGCAAGGCCGAGACGCCGCCGCCGACCCGGCCCCCGCTCGAGCCCGTCGACGTCGCCCGCCTGCCCGCCGGTTGCGACCGCTTCGACCTCTTCCTGCTGATCGGTCAGTCCAATATGAAGGGCCGCGGCGTGATGCCGGCGGAACCGCTGCGCGACGAGCGCATCGTGATGCTCCACCTGCGCGACGACGCCTGGTACCTCGCGCGCCACCCGCTGCACCTCGTCGGCGACGCCCGGACCTTCGCCGGCCACGACAACGCGGGCGTCGGCCCCGGTCTCGCCTTCGCCACCGCCGTCGCCGCCCGCACGCCGCGGGCCCGCCTTGGCCTGGTCCCCTGCGCGGTCGGCGGCTCCTCCATCGCCCTCTGGCAGCGCGGCGCGCGGCTCTACGACCAAGCGATCCGCCGCGCGCGCCTCGCCCTCGCGTCGCCGGGCACCGTCCGCCCCCGCCTGCGGGGCGCCCTCTGGCTGCAGGGCGAGGCCGACGCCACCGACGCGCGCTTCCCCGGCCACGAGGAACGCCTGCTGCGGCTGGTCGACGACCTCCGCGCGGACCTGGGTGAACCCGCGCTGCCGTTCCTCGCCTGCACCATCGGCGAGCTGCGGCCCGAAGCCGAGGGCCGGCGCGTGGCGGAGATGAACCGCCTGCTGCTCTCCCTGCCGCAAAAGCGGGCGGGCACCGGGTGCGTCGACGCGCGGGACCTGCGGACGCACCTTGGTGACGCGGTGCACTTCGACACCGCGGCGCAGGAGGAGATCGGCCGCCGTTACGCCGCCCAGTACCTGGCCCTCGCCGGCACGGGCTGAGGCGAAGGCCCGGCGCCAGCGGGGCTTTCGCCTTGTGTGGCGCGCCGGACCGGCGACGCTCCGACCGCCCCCGATCCCGATGCCCCCGTCCGAGCCCGAGAGCGCCCGCTGGTTCCGCGAGCACGTGCTGCCGCACGAGCCGATGGTGCGCGGCTGGCTCCGCGGCCGCCTGACCAGCGAGAGCGACGTCGACGATGTCGTCCAGGAAGCCTACGTGCGGCTCCTGCGGGCGCGGGAACGCCAGCCGATCGACGCCCCCAAGGCGCTCCTGTTCACCATCGTGCGCAACCTCACCCGCGACCACTGCCGGCACCGCGACGTGCTGCCGCTGGAACCTTTAGCGGAGGAGGGCGAGTCGGCCGTCTTCACCGAGGAGGCCGGTCCGCCCGAGACCGTCGCCCACCGCCAGGAACTCGAACTCTTGACCGCCGCCATCCAGTCCCTGCCCGACCGCTGCCGGCAGATCTTCACCCTGCGCAAGGTCTACGGCCTGCCGCAGGCCGAGATCGCCCGGCAGCTCGGGCTCTCGGAAAACACGGTCTCGGCCCAGCTGACCATCGGCGTCCGGAAGTGCATCGCGTTCCTCGACCGCTGCCGGCGGGAACGGGAAGGGCGGTGGCCGTGAACGACGCCCCACCCACCCCCGGCGAACCCCGCGATCCGGCCGTCGAGGAGGCGGCCGCGGGCTGGCTCGTGCGGGAGGACCGCGGCCTCACGCCGGCCGAGCAGGACGAGTTCCTGCAGTGGCTGGCGGCCCGGCCGGAGCACCGCGGGGCGCTGGACCGGCACCGCCGGCTCTGGCGGCGATTCAACGCGCTCGACCGCTGGCGGCCCGCCCACAGCGCCGCGCCGAACCCGGACCTGCTCGCGCGTCGGCGACCGCGGCGCCCCATCTGGTTCCTGCCGGCCGCGGCGGTGGCGGCGGCTGCGGCGGTGGCCCTCGCCGTGTTCCTGGGCGATGCGCCGGCCCCCGCGAACCCCGGGGCCCTCGCCCTCGAGGCCACGGCCTACCGGCGCGAGATCCTGCCCGACGGCTCCGTGCTGGAGCTGCACCGCGGCGCGCACGCCGTGGTGCAGTTCTCCCCGCTCGAGCGCCGGGTGCTGCTGGCGCACGGCGAGGCGCAGTTCGCCGTGACCAAGGATCCCCGCCGGCCTTTCGTGGTGCGGGCGGCGGGGGTGGACGTGCGCGCCGTGGGCACCGCATTCCACGTCCGGCTCGCCGGGGAACAGGTTGAGGTGCTCGTGACCGAGGGCCGCGTCCGGCTGTCCCAGCCCCGGCCCGCACCCGACCCCGCCACGGGGGAAGTGCCGGCCGCCCCGCTCGCGGAACTGGTGGCCGGGCAGCGGACGGTCGTGGCGGCGGCCCCCGTCCTGACCCCGCCCCCCGTGCTGCCCGCGTCGCCCGCCGAGGTCGCCCGGCTGCTCGATTGGGCGCCCCGGATGCTCGAGTTCGACGCCACGCCGCTCTCCGAGGTCGTCCACGCTTTCAACCAACGCAACACCGTCCAGCTGGCGGTGGCCGACGACGCTCTCCGCGGGCTGCCCATCGTGGCCACAATCCGGTCCGATAATCTCGAGGGCTTCGTGCGCCTGCTGGAGGCGACGCTCGGCGTGCGGGCGGAACGGGCGGAGCCCGGCGTCATCACCTTGCGCGCGGCCCGCTGAGGCGTGCCGGCCGGGCCGAAAACTTCCCTTAGCGTGAACGGCGCGCCCGTCCGTCTCCCGAGGTGGTCCGTGCCGTCCCGATGCCCCCTTGCCCCCACCCGACCGGCCCGTTGGCGCCGGCCCCGCGCCTGGCTTGCCGCCCTGCTCTGGCCGCTCGCCCTGCCGGGGCTGGAGCCCGCGCCCCCGCCCGCCGGGCCGGCCGCGTCAGCCGCGGAGGCCACCCGGGCGTTCGACGTCCCCGCCGGTCCCGCCCGCCTCACCCTCAAACGCACGGCCCGGCAGGCCGGCGTGGAGATCGTGTTCGGGGCGACGGTGGCGGAAGGCGTGACCACCCCCGCGCTCCGGGGCGAATTCCCCCCGCGCCGCGCCGTCGAGCGGCTGCTCGAGGCCACGCCGCTGCTGCTGGTCGTGGACGACCCGAGCGGGGTCTGGAGCGTCGTCCGCCGCCCCCCGCCCGCCCCGGCCGCTGAGGCCGCCCCGCCTTCCCCCGCAATGAACCCCCGCCCCACCCTTGCCCGCCTCGGCGCCTGGCTCGCCCTGGTCCTCGCCCCCGCCGCGCCGGCCACCGCCGCCGAAACCGCCGCGCTCACCGGCCGCGTCCTCAACGCCACCACCGGCCAATACCTCAACAACGCGCGCGTCAGCGTCCGCGGGACGGACCTGGTCGCCTTCACCGACCAGACCGGCACCTACCGGCTGCCGCGCGTCCCCGCCGGGGACGTCACGCTCGAGGTGTTCCACACCGGGCTGGAGACGCAGACGGCCGCGGTGGCCGCGCCGGCCGGGCGGACCGTGACGCGCGACTTCGACCTGCGCCGGGGCGCCGCCGCGGGCGCCGGGGACGTGATCCGCCTCGACGCCTTCACCGTGTCCACGGGCCGCGAGACCGACGGCCAGGCGATCGCGATCAACGAGCAGCGGTTCTCGCCCAACATCAAGAACGTGGTCGCGGCGGACTCGCTGGGCGACGTGATGGACGGCAACATCGGCGAGTTCCTGAAGAACGTGCCGGGGGTCACCCCGGAGTACGACTACGAGGACGGCACCACGGTGGCGACGGTGTCGATCCGGGGGTTCGCGCCCCATATGGTGGCGGTGGCCAACGACGGGGCCCAGATGGCCAACACCTCGAACGCGATGGGCGACTCGCGCGCGTTCTCCTTCAACCAGGCCTCGATCAACAACGTGGCGCGCATCGAGGTGGCCAAGGTGCCCACGCCGGCCCACCGCGCGGACTCGCTCTCGGGCTCCGTCAATATGGTCAGCAAGAGCGCGTTCGAGCGGAAGAGCGCGCAGTTCCGCTACAACCTCAACCTCGCCGCCAACAGCGAGAACTTCGACCTCCGGCGCACGCCGCACACCACCGACGAGCGGGTGCGCAAGCTCCGCCCGGGCGGGAACTTCGACCTCACGCTGCCCCTCGGCCCGCGCTTCGGGCTCGTGCTCACGGGCGCCGCCTCCGAACGCTACGCCAAGCTCCACTACTCGTACCGCACCTACAACACGAGCGCCGCGGGCACCGGCGCGACGCCCGCGCAGCCGTTCCTGCAGACCTACCGGCTGCTCGATTCCCCGCGCACCCTCGTCCGCCAGTCGCTCGGCCTGAAGGCCGACTGGCGCGTCACCCCCCACGGGATCCTCTCCGTCGGCGGGCAGGTGAGCGGCTTCCAGTCGACGCGCATCGCGACCGAGTTCACCGCGGGCGCCGGCACCGCCGCCACCCCGTCCGTGGCGGGCGGCGTCCCCCTCAGCTACGGCCCCGACTTCACGGTCGGCGCGACGGGGCGCGGCACGGTCACGCTCGGCGGCGCCACCTCCACGCACATCATCACCGGCGCCGAGGCCGCCAACGCCCGCTACCGCTACGACAACGGCGTCTGGAAGGTGAACCTCGCCGCCGACCGATCCCGCGCCGAGGGCGGCTACCGCGACCAGTCCAAGGGCCACTTCCGCCAGATGGCGATCAGCCTGCGCAACCCGGTCCGCCTGGAGTTCCGCCAGATCAACGGGGTCCGGCCCGAGAGCCTCCGCCTCCTCGACAACGCCAACCGCGAGGTGGACCTGTACGACGTCGCCAATTACCAGCTGGGCACGGTGAACTCGACCCCGCGGCGCACGCGCGAGGACTTCCGCTCCGCCTCCGCCGACGTCGGCCGGCGCCTGCCGTGGTTCGGGTTCCCCGTTTCCGTCGAGGCCGGCGCCCAGCGGCGCGCGCAGACCCGCGACCTCCGCCGCCGCAACGAGAACTGGACCTACAACGGCCTCAACGGGGACCGCTCGCCCGCCCCGTTCGTCTCGCCGGTCTACAAGGACCAGTACCACTACTTCGGCTTCCGCAACCTGCCGCACATCTCACCGATCCTCGCCTACCGCGCCCACCTCGCCAACCCGGGGCTGTTCACCAAGACGCCCGCCCAGCTCGTCGCCGAGGAGACCTTCCGCATCACGAACTCGCAGCGGTTCGAGGAGACGGTCTCGTCCGCCTACGGGCAACTCGAGCTCAGCCTCCTCCGCTCCCGCCTGCGCCTCCTCACGGGCGTCCGCTACGAGCGCACGGAGACGTCGGGCCTCGGCGCGCTCGTGAACCCCGCCGCGGTCTGGGCGCGGAACCCGGACGGGAGCTTCGCCCGCAACGCGGCCGGGCAGCGGATCCGGCGCCCCGAGGCCGGCGCGCTGAACTCGATGGAACAGCTGCGCCTCACCCACACGGAGCGCGGGTTCCGGGCCGACCGCGGTTACGACGGCTACTACCCTAGCCTCCATCTCAGCTACACCGCCACCGAGCGCCTCGTCGCCCGCGCCGCCTACGCCCGCACCTACGGCCGCCCCAACCTCAACAGCGTCATCCCCACCGCCACGGTCGACGAGGCGGACCTCGAGGGCGACCAGCTCGGCGACCCCGCCGTGGTCCAAGGCAACATCACCGTCACCAACACCGGCCTCCGCCCCTGGACCGCCGACAACTACGACCTCTCGCTCGAGTACTACACGCCCTCGGGCGGCATCCTCGGGGTGGGCTACTTCCACAAGGAGATCCGGGACTTCTTCGTGAACACGGTACGGATCGCGACGGCCGCCGACACGGAGCTGCTGGGGCTGGACCCGCGCTACGTGGGCTGGCGCGTGAGCACCACGCTCAACGGCGGCAACGCGCGCGTCTACGGCGCCGAGTTCAACGTCCGCCACTCGCTCGCCGCACTGGGCGCGTGGGCCCGCCCGGTCAGCGTCTTCGCCAACGGCACGAAGCTCGTCCTCGAGGGCCCCGGCGAGGCCGCGTTCAACGCCTTCACCCCCGAGAGCCTCAACTGGGGCTTCAGCTACACCCGCCGCCCGGTCAGCCTGATGGCGAAGTGGAACTACCGCGGCCAGCGCCGCCTCGGCGCCCAGCCCCAGCTCGGCGCCGGGGCCTACGGGTGGGACGACCGCCGGGTCACGCTCGACCTCAACCTCGAATACCATCACCGCTCGTGGCTGCAGCTCTACGCCGCCGCCCAGAACGTCCTCAACGCCCGCGCGGTCACGCTCCGCTCGGGCCCGCAGACCCCCGACTACGCCCGCAACTACCTCGTCGGCGCCTTCGGCGTCGGCCTCACCCTCGGCCTCAAGGGCAGCTTCTGAGCCGCCCACCCCACCTTCACCCGCCTGAACCGATGCCCGCGCCCCGCCCCGCCCCAATGCCCAGCCGCCGCCACTTCCTCCGCGCCGCCGCCACCGGCGCCGTCGCCGGTCCCGTCGCCCTCGCCCTCCCCGGCCGCGCCGCGCCCGCCGCCCCGGCCACGCCCTTCCCCGCCTTCGCCCGCGGGGAGGTGCTCCGCACCGCCGCCGAGGCCACCTCGCCGGACCGCCTCCGCGAGGCCGCCCGCGATGTCCCCGTCGCCGGCCGCAGCGATGTCCTCGTGGTGGGCGCCGGCCCCGCCGGCATCGGGGCCGCGCTCGCCGCCGCCCGCGCCGGCGCCTCCGTCCGGCTGCTCGAATCCGCCGGCTGCCTCGGCGGCGTCTGGACCGCGGGGATGCTCACCAAGATCATCGACGGCGGGCGCAAGGAGGGCGTGATGCGGGAGATCCTCGCGCTGATGGCCGCCCGCGGCAGCGACGTTGCCCGCCAGACCAAGGGCGAGATCTACGATCCCGAGCTGATGAAGCTCGTGCTGGAGGAGCTGTGCGTCGCGGCCGGCATCGCGGTGCAACTCCACACCCGCCTCACCGGCGCGGTGGTGGACCCGCGGAACCGCCTGACCGCCGTCCTCACGGAATCGAAGTCGGGCCGCCAGGCGTGGCTCGCGGAACGGTTCATCGACTGCTCGGGCGACGGCGATCTCGCGGCCCACGCGGGCTGCCGGTTCGACGTCGGCATCAACGCCCAGTGCGAGTGCCAGCCGATGTCGCTGATGGCCCTCCTCACCGGCCTCGATCCGGCCGCCGTCCCGGACTACATCCGCGAGGTCGCCGGGGAGAAGGCCAAACCCAACCTCCTCCGCCTGATGCACGACGCCGGGATCCGGCCCTCCTACAGCGGGCCGACGCTCCGGCTCCTGCACCCGGGGATCTTCTCGCTGATGACCAACCACGAGTACGGCGTGCCCGCCTACGACGCGGCCGCGATCACCGCCGCCACCCTCCGTGCCCGCCGCGAGATCCACGACATCGTGCGCGACCTGCGCCGGATCGGCGGCCCCTGGCGCCACGTGGCCGTCGTCGCCACCGCCGAGCAGATCGGCGTGCGCGAGGGCCGGCGCATCCGCGGCCGCGCGACGGTCACCGCCGCCGACATCAGCGCCGGCCGGAAGCACGACGACGCCGTGTGCCGGGTGAACTTCGGCTTCGACGTCCACAACGTCCGCCCGGGGGTGATGTTCGACGGCCCCGACGAGGTCGCACAGGAGGTCCGCCGCCGGCGCGCCGCCGGCGCCAAGCCCTACGACATCCCGCTCGGCGCGCTGATCGCGGCCGACGTCGACGGGCTGATGATGGCCGGCCGCTGCATCAGCGGGGACTTCATCGCGCACTCGAGCTACCGGGTCACCGGCAACGCCGTGCCGATGGGCGAGGCCGCCGGGCTCGCGTCCGCCGTCTCGCTGCGCCGGGGACGGCTGCCCCACGAGCTCGCCTGGTCCGAGATCAAACCCGCCTGAACCGATGCCCGCGCCCCGCCTGCTCCCCGCCCTGCTCCTCGCCCTCGCCCTCCCGCTCGCCGCCGCCGGGCCCGTCGACGTGGTCGTCTACGGCGCCACCCCCGGCGGGATCGCCGCCGCCATCGCCGCGGCCAAGGGCGGCCGCTCCGTCCTCCTGGCCGAGCCGACGATCCGGATCGGCGGGATGGCCACCAACGGGCTCCAGCACCCGGACTTCCGCGCCTTCGAGGCGCTCACCGGCACCTTCCGCGAGTTCAACCGCCGCACGCTCGAGCACTACACCCGCACCTACGGCCCCGACTCCCCGCAGGTGAAGGACTCCTTTCGCGGCACCCACGCCGAGCCCAAGGTCAGCCTGCTCGTGTTCCAACGGATGCTGGCGGAACACCCGCGGATCACGGTGCGCACCGAATGGACCCTCGTCGACGCCCTTATGCGCGGCCCGGCCGGCGACCGGGCGGTGCGCGCCGCCCGCTTCCGCGACGCCGCGGGCGCCGAGCACACGGTCGAGGGTCGCGTCTTCATCGACGGCTCCTACGAGGGCGACCTGATCGCCGCCGCCCAGACCCCGTACCGGATCGGCGTCGAGGGCCGGGAGGAATACAGCGAGTCGGCCGCGCCCGCCGACGGCAGCGGGGACCTCCAGGGCTACAACTTCCGCTTCGTGATGACCAACGTCCCCGCGAACCGCCTCCCCGTCACCGCCCCTCCCGGTTACCGGCGGGAGGACTTCCTCGGGATCGCGCAGCTGGTGGCCGAGGGGAAGATCAAGCGCGCGTTCGGGGGCTACCGCGACACCGACAACCTCGTGAAGGCGCAGATCCCGGTGCTGCCCAACGGCAAGCGCGACATCAACGACGTCTCCCGCGGCCACGTCCGCCTGTCGCTTCCCGGGGAGCAGCTGCTCTGGCCGGAGGGCGACCCGGCCACGCGGCGGGCGATCCACGCCGAGCACCTGCGCTGGAACGCGGGGATCATCTACTTCGCGCAGCAGGATGCCTCGTTGCCGGCGGAGTTCCGCGCCGAGGCGAGCCAGTGGGGCTGGTGCAAGGACGAGTTCACCGAGACCGGCGGCATCCCGCCGCAGCTCTACGTGCGCGAGGCGCGCCGGCTCCTCGGACTGCGGATCTTCACGCAAAACGACACCCGCCCCGCCGACGGCGACGCCCGGGCGGTGCTGCACCGCGACGCGATCGCGATCGGCGACTACGGCCACAGCAGCCACGGCGTCCGCCACGAGGGCTCGCGCTTCGGGGGCAAACGTTTCGGCGAGGGCCTCGGCGTGACCTACGCGCCCTACCAGATCCCCTACGGCACGATCGTGGCGCGGGACGTCCGCAACCTGCTCGCGCCGGTGCCGGCCGGCGCGACGCACATCGGTTTCTGCGCCCTGCGGCTGGAGCCGATCTGGAGCTCCCTCGGCCAGGCCGCGGGCCACGCGGCCCACCTCGCCCTCGCGCCCGCCGGGACCCCGGACGCGCGCGCGGTGCGCGTGCCGGAACTGCAGCGCCGCCTGCACGCGGACGCGTCGGCGACGGTCTACGTGGGGGATGTGCCGCCGGAGGCCCCGGACTGCGCCGCCGTGCAGTGGTGGGGCACCGCCGGGGGCCTGCACGGCCTCGCCCCGGCGCCCAAGGGTTCCCGGCTGGGCCGGCAGATCGAGGGCCAGCACAACGAGGGCTGGCTCAACCACGACGTGCAGCTCTCCGCCCCGCTCGACGCCGCCCTCGCCGCCCGCTGGGAGCCGATCGCGCGCGCCGCCGGCATCACCGCCACCCTGCCCCCCGCCGACGGCCGCACGACCCGCGGCGACTTCATCCGGGCCGCCTGGCGCGCCGCCCCGCCCTGACCGCGACGCTGAGAGCAAGGGGGAGCCAGGGGGGTACCAGATCCACCGGCCCCCGGAGGAGACCAGCGGTGATGATTTGTGCCCCAACGCACGTCGCACTGACCTCAAAGGGCCCCATGAGAAACCTCCTTCCGAAGCTCTTGGCGTGCGTGCTGGCCTCCGGCACGGCCTACGCCGCCGATCCATCCGCGGCGACTCAGCCGCTGACGCCTCAGCACCTGCCTTTCCCGCCAACGGTGGACCTTTCGCGGGATACCGCGCGGCACGTGATCATCGCGCAGGGCGACGCGAGCACTTATCAGGGCCACCCAACCACCCTGCTGCTGCCCGATGGCAGGACGATGTTCTGCGTCTGGACGATCAACCACGGCGGCCCCTGCGGGCCGATGAAGCGCAGCGACGACGGTGGACTCACCTGGAGCGGGCTCCTGCCGGTGCCCGACAACTGGCGGACCACGCGCAATTGCCCCACGATCTGGCGGCTCCAGGACCCCCGGGGCGCGGCGCGGCTAGTCGTCTACGCGGGGCAGGGGCCGGATGGCGCGATGCACGTGGCGCATTCGACGGACGAGGGCCGCACCTGGACGCCGATGCGCAGCCTCGGATTGGAGTGCGTGATGCCGTTCTGCACGATCGCGCCGATCGAGGGCGGCAGGAAGCTGCTCGGGCTGACCAACATCCGCCGCCCCGGCGAAAAGGTGGAGCCGCGCTCCAACGTGATCGCCCAGAGCATCTCGGAAGATGGCGGCCTCACGTGGGCCCCTTGGCGGGTAATTCTCGACCTGCCGGGACTGAAGCCCTGCGAACCCTGGGTCGTCCGCTCGCCGGACGGCCGGCAATTGCTGACGCTCCTGCGGGAGAACGACCGGCGCGAGGCGCTGTTCATCACCAGCGACGACGAAGGACGCTCCTGGTCGAAGGAAAAGAAGCTGCCGCCCGGGCTCTACGGCGACCGGCACGTCGCGAAGTAC
>Ga0169931_10009011_pt1 | contig 14461 bp, 9 predicted proteins | sample Kivu_15m_20L_FD_129675 | JGI IMG/M metagenome (GOLD analysis project Ga0169931, IMG submission 129675) | Freshwater microbial communities from Lake Kivu, Western Province, Rwanda to study Microbial Dark Matter (Phase II) - Kivu_15m_20L... | ecosystem: Environmental > Aquatic > Freshwater > Lake ...
CACACGTCCAGCATGCCGCGTGCGTCAGTTTCGCGCCAGACGCCGGTCTGTGCATCGGATACAGAAAAACAGCCACTACGACGCCCCACCGGATGAAGGCCTCCATGAGGAGCCGAGGCATGAACTACAGAACCTCCCCTTCCGCAACCTTCTTCGATCCTTCGAAGAGGTCGAACCGACTCCCCGACACGAAAAGCTCCGACGGCGCGTTGGGCACGAGGGGCCTGATTCCGACCTCAGTCGGATCCGCACCTTCGATTCGAAGGACTACGCTCCAACCTTCCCGCGGCCACCGATCCCTCAAGACCTCGAATCGTGCCGCTGTCGAGTACTGCGGTCCTGGCGGGGGGCTCTCCCGCCCCCCTTCCTCTTTCGTCAGCCATCGGATCCTTGCTCGTCCTTCGGTCATTTGAAGGCCCTCACCACGGCGGCGATGAGTTGGTCGAGTTCACCGTATCGCGCAGGACCAATCCCATCCAACCGCTCAAAGCGCATGAGCTGATCGGCGGCGCTGGTCGGCAGCTCCGCCTCAATGATGCGGAAGTTGCCTTTGCCCATCATAGCCTCGCCCCACTTGCCTGCGTGCTCAGCGGTTTCGGCAAAGAACTTTCCGCCAAGAGAATTCGGGCCCGCCGCGAACTTCCCGGTGCTCATCAGCTGCTTGAACTCCCCCTCGCTTACCGCCCTGAAGAGCTTGGTCACGCCTCCCGCACCTCTTGTGGCCTTACCGCTTTCGCTGCGAACGTAGAAGGCGTCAGCGACGCCGATCGGATCCGTTGATGAGACCTGGTGATCGTTTTGCGGGATCGCCTTCGGCGAGGCGCCGTAGCTGAACAGCGACGCGAGTACGACAGGCGTGGCGTGGCGCCGCTGGGCATCGAGCGCCTCCACGCTGACGACGCCACAAGTGATTGCTCGGGCTTCAGCCGACCCGAAACTGCGGGAGCACATCGCCTCGGAATGTTGCGCTCCGCTTCGAACCAGGGCCGCGTCAAGCGCAGGGCCCGTCGTACTTGAAGGTGCCGCCCATGCGTTCTTCGATGCGGAGACTGCGAACACCAGGAACGCGGCAATTAACAGCAGCATCCGCCCTGTCGCGCAAGGGATTCGTTTCGCGTCCATTGCCGATTCCGATCGCAGACCGGGGCAGGTCACATGACCTGCTGCTCGATCTCCTCCATTGGCGTGAAACGGACGTTCTTCGCCCGCGCGGAGATCAAACTTCTGACAACTTCGGTTACGAATACCCAGGCGGTTCCGTCCTCAGGCATGAACACGTCGGAGCCGTCCCAAGAAGTCTCATCGAACGCGAGGCCGCGAAGGACCGGGAAGAAGCCCGAGGGGAACTCCTTCATCACACGCATACTGCGTTCAGTACTCACAGGGCGGCACCGACCCAGCACGATGAGGCCATGGTAGTCAGGTAGCGACTCGCCGCTCTTACCCTTGACCTCGACGGGATACGTCGACCATCCAGTGCTACCAGCGGCTTTCATGGCATTCACGAGGTCTTCCCTCAAGAGCACCGGCCCAACGAACCGAGTCCATATGACCTCGCCCGGTTTGGAGGACCCCATCGCCCAGCGAGCGCGCGCTTTCCCGACCAATTGCTGTTTGCCGCGCGTCACTGCGAGCGGATCGCCTCCCGCTGGGTACTCGATGTCGACCGTGAAGTCACGCGACGCGCCCGTCCGTTGAAAGCTGTGCAGGCTGGCGAAGCCGGGGAATGGTTTAGAAGAAGACATCGAGCCCATACCTCTGCGCTAGACCGCGCCCGAAATCCAGGAGCTGACTTCCGGTTGCCCCTGGATTTGCAGTCAAGAAGTCGTCGAACGCCTGGTTGTAGGCTCCTGCCGCACGCTGATGAGCGCCCGCCTCCCACCAAGACCCGTGATACGGACTGTGAATGTCGATTCCCGCCCGCCGGAAGGTCGCCTCGAACTTCTGCGGGAACACATGGTGCGCCTGCGCGCCCTTCGGCGCGACACCGGTCAGTTTCGTGAGGTTGTGACGGAAGTTCCCACCGGTGAAGCTCCTGAAGATTCGGGCGAGGGCGCTAGTCCCTCTTGTGGCCTCTGCTTCAGGTGCCTCTTCGTGAAATGCTGACAGCGTCGTATTTGCGGGAGCCGACACGTGAGTCTCAGCGGCCAGTCCGTAGATGGCAGCAACCCAGCATCGATTGGAATCCAACCGAGAATCGCATCCTGTGCCGCTGCTCTCTTTTGCGGGCAGGCCTGGCGTCCTATTCGAAGGCTGGTCCGAGTTGCGTGCGGGCAGCAACCACCCACACCCCGGGCCTGAGGCATCATCACCGTGTGGTGATGCGCCCTCGCTAGGCGCGTCCGTACTGTTGCAGATTGCGCCACTCGCGACCTTCGTCATTTCAGGGTGTGCCAGCAAAGGCGCAACCCAAACGAACCCGAACAACCCGAGAATCGAAACGACCCAAAGAATTGTTGCGAGGCGCGACGGCATCAGCTCACGCGACCAGCTCGCCAGGCCCGCTCTTCGTCAGTCGGTGAGCGGACGTCAGTTCGATGTGACTGGCTAATCGCTCCGAAGCTCGCGAAGTTGTCGCGCGCTTCGCAGAGACTGACCGAGTTTGCGCCACCGGCGTAATGCGGGTCACGAAACTGCGAATCGTCATCTTCCCAAAAACAGATCGGACAGATCTCGAACGTACCCGGTGGCTGCCCGGCGAGAGTCGGGAATCCGCAGCAGGGGCAAGGATAAGTTGCGGAAACCATCAAGGCACCTGCCTCAGCCAATACCCCAGGCCATCCCCGGGTCGAAATAGGGTCTTGATGATCCCGTCGGCGGTACTCGCAGCGAACTCGTTCGTCCGCGCGTTGTAGCGAAGGATGTCTCCATTGGCCCGAACCGCGCCGAGAATGTCGCCACCGGCCTCGCGACCCAAGAGGTCTTGAGCGCGCTTGAGATACGCCGTCTTCGTAATGTTCCCGGCGCCCCATTCCGCTGCGTGCTTCGCAAAATGCTTCTCCAACTTCCCGGTCGCGAAATTTCGCAGGGGATTCAACAGGGCCTGACCACCTCTTGTGGCAATTGCTCCACCTCTTAACGCGGAGACACCCTTGAAAAGAAAGGTTTCCGGTCCTGCAACCATACCGGCGACCAACAACCCGCCTTCAGCCGACCAGCTCGCGAAGTTTAGATTCGGATTGAATCCTTCATCGGCCATCAACCTCCCGCCGACTGCGCCGGGCCAACTTTTTGCTTGGTACATTCCGCCGTTGCTGCTGGAGCAATACTCGCCAATACATGATTCGCCACTTGGGTTCGACCACCTCTCAGTCGGCCCAGGGGGGGGAGCAGTCGAACTGGAACCACTATCGTCACTCGAAACAAGGTCAACAGCTCCGTCAAAGATATTTCCCCATCCGTCGGCTGAGCGACTAAGAATGTCACCTGCGCCATCCCAGCCTTTCTTCACACCCGACTTCACACCCGACCAGCCATCCGAAATTTTACCCCCGAGCCAATTCCCAAAATCTTTAGCATCCTCCCAGCATCCCTGTTCACTACAGGTGGTATCTGAACCACCACCACAATTGGGATTCAATTCATCACATGCCTGAAACCCAGTTGGATCGACTAGGTTAATGGGATTATTGAACACATACGAGAATCGATTATGGGATCTCCCGTCAAACGGACTCTGAACAAACGGATCCGGCGACAAAAAGTGACCGGTATCGGGATCGTACATACGTCCCCTTGCGTTGATCAAACCGGTCTCCAGATCGTGTTCGTGTCCGGTGAACCCATGTCGTACGTTTCCCGGAAACCCTGTTCCAGCTGACAATCGCTCCCACGGTGCCAAGGGATTTGTCGTAGCCCCGAACGGATCGAACTTGAGTCTTCCCAATACCGCGCCTGCGCTCCCGGTTACAGTCTCGGTCGACCCCAAATGATCCGTATGTAGGTATTCTATCGTCTTCGACGTAATAGCTCCGCCGCTCTCCTCCCAAACGATTTGGGCGACCTGTCGGCCGAGCGCCGAGACCTGAAACACGTGTCGGGTAACACCGCCTACAACCCGCTTCTCGTACAAGCCCGAGCCTGCGTAATACGTTGAACTTCCTACGGTCGACTTCACTGTTCGGCGACGAAACGCGTCGAACCGGTAGTCCACAGACGCGCCTCCGTCTGCTGTGGTTCTACTAGGAAGGTTGAACGTGGTGTACTCAACGCCCCCCCGTGGACCAACCGTCTGTATCCCGCCCGCCTGATACTCATAGCTCCCGTAGTTACTAGACGTTAATGCGTGTGGCCCAACGGTTACACCGTCGCCGTCGTGACGAAATTCAAGCGACGGTTCGTTGCCCGCCGTCGTAGTTCGCCGTTGATAATTTCCGCTCCCATCGTACGCATACTCGAAAGCTGCAAACCCGCCTGGAGCGGAGATCGACCAGCCTCGAAGTCGGTTGAGCTGATCGTATGCGAACCACTCGGTGCTGCCGAGTCTCGCGTCAATGCGTGTTTTTAGGTTTCGATTGCCGTAGTAATCAAACTGCAAGTTCTGCAATCGCGTTCCGGTTCCAAGCGAACCAGGGGGTGAAACAACTGGAGCCCGCGATTGTTCCGATACGGTCAAGAGTGGCGGCTCACCAACAAAGGTTGCTTCGATGCCTTTCAAAAGTCCGGTCTCGGCTTCATGAGAGCGTCGTGAACGAACACCGTTGCCGAAGAGTTCTTGCGTCACATTGCCGAAGGAATCCACATCCTCGACTTGCCAGACACGTTCACCATTGTTCGTATTCAGGACATCTATCAGATCCCCGCCGCCACCTGGTGTCGCATCGTAGCGATACTTCAGTCGAAGCGGTGGTTGCCCGGGTACGTCGGGATACGTGATCTCCGAGATTCTTCCGTTTTGATCGAATCCCTGATCGATGACCATTGGTGATTTACCAGCAATCGAAATGCTTTCGGAAACTTGTCTTGAAAACTCATCGTATGAATGAGTTGAAACAATGCCGCTTGGGCTGCGCGTCTCCGCGATATTGCCGACACCAAACGGTGCCAAATCGTAGGCCAATGCAGTAACCCCATTCAGATCTGCGATGCTCGTGGCCCGACCTTCCGCATCAAAGGTGCTGGATTCGACCTGCCCCTTTGCATCGAACCGGTGAACAACCTCGCCAAAGGCGTTTTGCGCGAACAAAGTTGTCCCAGAATCTGGATCGATGAGCTTCGTTCTGCGCCCCCTAGTGTCATATTCGATCGAGACGACGTGATTTCCGGGTTGAATTACCCGTTCCAAACGACTGAATGGACCATAGAAGAATCGGGTTACTTGACCGCCTCTGCCAGTTTCAGTCGGTCGTCCGTCTTCGTCGCGAAGCGTATAGGACTGGGTAGCCTCCGCATCGGTTACTGTTGATCGGAGTCGTTCGTAGGAAACCGATACGATGTTCCCTTTCGCATCGGTTGATGAGGTGACACGCCCGAGCCTATCGTACGAAAAGCTATTAAATGGGACGCTTTCGCCGACGAAGAACGGCTCGGAAGCCCTAGATACTCGCCCGATGGCATCATATTCCACGAGTTTTCGCACTGTCCGCCGATCAAAGGAAGTCCTGTCGTGGGTGGTGATCCGTCCGAAAGCATCAAACACAGCAACTCCATAGGCTCCGCCTGTTTGGTCGAACGTCATCTCGAAGGCACCAGTCGTACTCGCTCTGTATCTCACGCTTACGTCCCCTTCTCCCGCACGACTTCCGCCTCGAAATCGACCGAAACCATCGTAACGCGAACGAGTAACGACGCCGTTCGGGTCTTCTGTGGCAACAAGAACGCCAAGTCCAGGATGAAAGTAGTGGCGTGTAACGTGCCCTTCGCGTTTCGAGTTAGCGTCGGAAAAACACCGTCCAACGTATCGTATGCAATCGTACTTCGTCGCGTTTGGTCTGACTGTTCTACGACAACACCGTCAGGGCGAGGGGCTGTCACGCGACCGGAATCTATCGTTTCAACGACTTGCCCTCGACTGTTTCGAACAAGCGTCCGCGTGAGACTTTGCGAAACATTCGCACCCGTCGCATTCGGTTCGACAATGATTTGGCGAATCTGTCCAAAAGCATCTGGCTCGAATCGGGTTTCTTTCAATGTCTGTCGCGCATTCGACGTTGCGTCTGCCGAAACGTAACCAATGACCGTGCGGTGTTTTAGAACGCCTAGCACGCGCGGATTCGACCAATTCTCAAAATTGGACAGAGTGGTAATTCGGTCACCCCTACCATTCGTGCGAGAATACGTATGAGCGTTGCCGAATTCGTCGTACCCAAGAGTGGCGCAGGATTCTGAAATCTCGTCAGAATTGCTTGGGATGCCCGCCGCGTTGTTCGTCTCGTAGGTTCGATCACAGTCTTCTTCGGCTCGCATCATCCGCCGGCCATTTCCACTGATGTCTCCATAGACGATGCTCCGTATCCTAACGATTCGCTTTCCGCCGGCCAACAGCCCCGACTTGAATGTCTCATTCTTGACCAAGTTCGCAAATGGGTACAACTGGCGAAGGCCTAACTTGGAAACGGCAGTACGGTTGTCCATCTCGAATATCAATTCGTTCCCCGTCTGCAGATCGATAACTGTGTGAGAAGCAGGCCCGAGATCTCCGTATAGAATCGATGCCCGTAGTCCGTCGAACCTGTGTTGCTCAACGCGCTTTCCTCCGACTCCGTCGTCAGTTTTGACCTCCCGAACCAACCAGGGTCCCCCTTTGACACACTGTTGAGGATACGAACACGACGGATCGAAGTAGTCGGGCGTGTGAACAGCAGAATTCGACGCGGGAAGATACGAAATCTCCGTGACCGGACGCTTTCCTCCAGATACCTTGACCAAGAGATCCGGCTTCTTCGACTCGCGCAAGTACAAACGAATCGCACCGTTTACGTACTGAACTACGTCGGAAAGACCATCGCCATTGGCGTCGAGCAGTTTGCTTAGAACCATTCCCTTGCTTGACGTACCTAGCCCCGTTGGAATGCTCGAGACTTCTCGGAACGACGGGACGGCAGGGTCGGGGTTTCTTATGTTCGCCCAGAAATTTCGCCCGGCAGTAGCCAGAATCAGAAGGTCTTGGCGCCCGTCCAAGTTTACATCCGTAACCCGTATCCCGGCGTCCAGTGGAATATCGTTGGCGAAGAGAGACGGGAGTGGGAATTCCGATGCGTTTTCAAGCTCTCCCTGTCCTGGGAATCCGTTACCCGGATTTGGCTGGGACACAAAACCTCTGGCGAGAAAGTCATTGAATGTCCAGACCGCGTCCGGCAGTCCGTCTCCGTTGAAGTCCGCGAAGTTATATCGGACACCGCCTCTTGCGTTAACTGACTGCGGCAAAGTAGACTGTTTTGTCGTAACGCTCGAAAAAACACGACTAATCAAGTCGTAGGGCGCATACGGGTTCCCCGCTACCTGCGGAGCTGCGAGCAACTCGGCCGCGCCGTCCCCGTCCATATCTGAGAGAAACGCATTCGTAATATTACTTGATACGAACGCAACACCCGATGGGCTTAGGAAGCTCCCAGGGTTGTTGGGGTCGTTTCGACGTGGCCGCCAATCTCCGTTTGAAGTGCGTTCTAGGGCATCGGGTAGTCCGTCCCCGTCCATGTCAGCGATGTAGTGCGACAACCCCGATGCACTGGACGTAAACACCTCTGTAGAAAACGCTGGTCCAACATGTTTCCAGTACGTTACTTTTGTTGATGCCGGGTCGACAATTCCAACGTGGTCGGCTCCTTTACCATCTATGTCAATCGCGACGGGGGCATAAACGGCTTGACCGCTCACACCAGTCGGAAGGCCAGGAACGCTACGTGGTGGACCGAAAGAAGAGCCCTGCGAAAACGAAATGTTCCAAACGGCCGCACCACTTTCACTTCTCGTTCGGTAAAGGATGTCCTCTAAACCGTCGCCATTCGCATCCATTGGCAGAATAAAGCCTTCCGGAGTATTGATTTGATTAGTCAATACTGTTATCGGCTGCGGTGCCTCATTCCACACATAGGATCCGGGCTCGTAGTCCATTTGCAACGGCGCCATGCACACACCCGCAACATCGCATTCGGTAACGGAACTGAGGAGGCTTCGTCCGGTGATTGTCAAGCCCTGCAGGTAACCCAAACGATACGAGCGAACTATTCCCGAGGCATAGGGATTGGGTGCGAACATCTCGATTTTGGAGAGTCTTTGAGTGAGCGTTGTCTTGAAACCGCGTGCAAACGCCTCACGAGTGTCGGAGCGGGCCTCGTAGGAGAATACTATTCGCCTCAAAACTGGACCACCGTTCTCCCGAACATAGGAAATCGTCGCGGGTAGTTGTTCAACCGCGTTGTCAGAGGGGCGATTCATTTTCAAATATGTGACTGCGTAGGCGTTCCCGAAAACATCTTCGGACCGATTCAGAGCCCATCCAAGGCGACCGTTTGCGCCATCTACGAGAACGCCTTCCAACAAACAAGTGTCGCACGGATACGCGTTGGGTGAACCGTATGTCATTACGTTCCCGTTCCCGTCCCGTACAAGAATCGACTTCGGACCCAAATCGTCTGACTCGGTTACAGTGATCGTGTAGCGCGAGTCTGTCTCAAGAAAATATTCCGTGGCTCGCGGAGCGATAGCTTGGTTGTATACGGCCTCGAGAGGTTCTCCATCCAAGCAGAGATCATATGTGGCCTGATTGCTTCCTCCTACAACAGGTTCCGAAAACTCGAATGGCGTCCGGGGGACAGCCTGGGTTCGTGGACAGCGACGAATTTCTGATAGTCCACTTAACGCCCATCCCACGCCAAGCGCGCCATTGCCGCGTCGGTGGTTATAGTTGATCGATAGGCTCGGCGTGTGATGTCCCGGCGGAACTTGCAGAGGAATCGAATAGCGTGCGACGCCGCTGTGACTCACCGACACCCCCGAACCTTGCTCACCAACCGTCTGACCTCCGATTTGGTTGGTTGCGATGATTCCCGTCTCGAGTTGGGTCCTAATATCAATACCTACGCCGAGGCGGACACCGGTCGACGTATAGACATAGAGATTCTCTTGGGGATCGCGGAAAGCAGCGCAAAGAGAGGTGGACGGTGTTACGGTGCGGACTTCGCCGCTCAAGGTCCAGCTCGTATTTTGAGTTAAGCCTCGAACACGAAACGCGTGGACACCGCTCTCGAACCATGTCGGCTGACCCCGATCAATTGGAAACGGAGAAATCGCGTTGGCGCTCCCACCGATGGGAACCTCAAGATTCGAAGCCCCCGCATTACTGTATGAAAAGACAGCATCAAACGTTCCGTCACCATTGTCGATTCGACACGCCTCGCCCGGGTATGGAAAAAACGGTGAAAGCTCCGAACCTAGCGCCCCCCGCATTGCAGCATAAAACAGCGCCCACGCAGTTGGTGTTACGCTTTGTGCCGCATCCGACCCGGTGTAGAAGAAGACTCGGTTTGCTGGCGCTTCAAACCCAACCATCTGATCGCCTTTTGAGTACAAGAAGATTGCGGATCGTGTCGGATCACCCGCGATGGTTACGACCTTTCTGGCGTTGACTCCGGGGCGTCCCCAAACGTACTTTCTCGGATTTGTCGTCGCAACAATCCGACCTTGCAACCCTGCCGCCATCGGATCGTTTGGCAGATTGATATCAAGCTCCGTTTGGTCTGCAGCATCACCAAAATCTGAATTCCAAACGGTGCCGGTCAAGTTTAGGTCGTCGGCAATCGAGGGCTCCATCGTTAAGACCGGGATCGCTACACCACGGTATGCGGACAAAACGTGAGAACTTGTCACAGATTCGGACACGACAATAGCCTTCACTCCAGTCGCGTCCGAAGATAGGGCGGGATTGCCAGCCCTCGCTACTTTTACGGTGACCGCCAGACCCATTCGTTCGAGTGCCGTCTTGATATTGTTGTCCGATACGGACAACGACGTGAAATCTGTGGCCGATACAGGACCTACAACAAAAAGGATCGGTGTTCGCACCGCCCACCGGATTGCGGACTCCAACAATGCCCACCCATTGTCACGCAAATAAGCAGGGGCATCACGCCCCGGAAAGACTCCGACACGCCTCCCAGCAGCTGTAAATCCTCCCGGTAACGTTGAACCGGCCTCGTATCCGAACAAAGATACCTTCGTTGAGTCGCTTGCCAGTGTCGCACCCACGATCGCTTGAGCACCGGGACGACCCCAAACTGCCTTCGTCGGAGCGAGTGACACGGTTGTTATTCCGGACAACCCAGATGCGAACACGGAATTATTTCTTACGTTCAACTGACTCTCGGAGTTGCTATCACCGAAGTCAGTTCCCCAAGTTGTCCCTGTCATCCCCAAATCATCCCAAGCCGCGACTTCGGAAATCACAATGGGGGTAACGACGGACTTGAACTTTGAGGTAACAGGACCGGAACCAGTTGGGGTTAACAGCTGATTCGATTGACAGGTTTCGGAAATGAATACGAGCTGTTTTCCAACGGCATCTGCTTCTACCGATGCGGTATCGTCTACAACCGACACCTCGAAACCCATCCGTTCAAGTTTCGCCTTCAACGCCGCGTCCGATGGAGACAATAAAGTTTCTCCAACGACGAACAAAGCTCGTCCTGCTGGATATTGAGCGGGCGAACGTTGTGTGAAGAGCGAACGCGCATCTGTCGCAGACAGAGCACGGTGATGAAGACGTAGATCATCAAGCTGGCCTTTCCACGAGAATGCCCCCCCCTGGTTGCTACCGACGAACAGAGAATACGACGACGAGTACGACAAAGTTGCTGCCGTTGCATTTTCAGCTGCAAGCACGCCGTCGGCGTATATTCGCTTCTGCGAACCGTCCCACGTTGCGACAATGTGGTGCCACGCCCCAATCGAAAGCGGCGATGTGCAAACCTGATTTCCGTTTATCGAGAAACAAACTGCGCCCGACGGTCCCTGGAGCAAATGAAACACCGAGCCGATCGATGAATTTCTCCTATACATCACATATTCATCACCAACGGCGGCTGTGTCTCGAAAGACCCAACCGGAAATTGAGATTTCACTGGTCGGTAAATCAAGATTGCTCGTAGGTGTCACACGTGCGTACCTACCTCCGGCTAATTTGAGAGAGGTTACCCCCACCTTGCCGTTGGTCCACGTATGAGATCCGCTCCCTTCGATTGCCGCATTGTGACCAAATCCGGAACTATCGGTGGCGATCGATCCCGAGACGTCGTCAAACGACCAAAACCCGACCAACCCCGATTCCAAACTTATTGCGCGCCGCGACACTTCGATCGTTTCCGGCTTTTCGACATCGTCTGGAGACGAACACGCACCGAAAGCAGTGACGACCACGAAGACCGTTAGAAGACATCGAAAACGCCGTAACATCAATTGCACCTCTGTTAAAATGCTAGCCTGACTCGACCCCGACACGTTTGACACTATGCCCCGCCAAAGTCAAGCCCAATTAAGGCCCGTCCCAATGACCAATGTTGATCAGTCGTTACGCGAGAGACCCCCCATAGGTTCTCGCACGGGGAAGATAATAGTGATCAACTACCCGGCGCAGGCCGGTGATAGATAGAACGCAGAGAAGCCGACTTGAATGCGGGCCGGACGGCCAGGCAGTCGGCCCTGGGGACGTCTGCAACCCTGCAAGCCCTACAACTCCTCCGCGCAGCTCAAATCATAGCCAAACGGCGGGGAGCAGTGCACCGTGTGACAGTTGATGCAGCGACGGGGTGTCCCCTCCTCCTCGACCCGACGCTCCACTGACACCCGCTGCCACAGCCAATCCCCTTCGCCACCCGGGCCCTTGTGCATCACGGTGTATTGCAGCAGATCAGCGGGATTGCAGCCGGCAAGTTGATATTCCAGTTTCACGAGGGTCGCGCCCGGAGGAAATGGCGTGCCCACCTTGAGCGTCCGGTAGGGCAACTGCGCCTCCGGACTCGCGAACACCCGAATGTGGCGCAGCTCGTGTTCATGGCTGTGCCGGCAGGTGCGCATCTCGAGATAGGTCTGCTGAAAATTTTCGGGGAAGCGGGGCTGCTGCTCGGAATCGTCACAGCCGGAGAACGCGACCACCGCCAGGCCGAATCCAAACGCAATACGTTTTAACCGCTCGTTCATGGCGCAGGGAGGGTCGCCCCCGAGGCCGCGATGACACCCTGATGATCCGGGGCCACGGTCATGATGTTACCGCCTGCTGCATACACGGCCGTGCCGAGTCCGAAGAGCGCATGAAACGCGAGCGCCGTCTTCGGGGGCGCCACTCGCCATTTCGTCCCGCCATCGTAGGCCGCGAGGAATCCTCGATAGCCGCTGACCCAGACCGGCTGGCCCGGCGCAGTCCAGACCCCCTGCAAGACCGGTGGTGTCTCGGCGGGTAGCTCGACCGGTGTCCACGCCTTGCCGTCGTACCTCAAGAATACCGCGGTGCCGAGCCCGCCCACGGCGTAGACGTCGTTCGGGGCGCGACCAAACACGGTGAACAGCGGTTCGTTGCCGACGCCCGAGGCCTGCTGCGTGAAGGCCGTGCCGTCGTGGTGCAGGATCATGCCCGAGGCGCCGACGATGAAGATATCCTTGTTGCTCGTGCCCCAGACCTTGAACAGATCTTTTTGCGCCGACATGGGCTTGGCATCCAGAACCGCAACACGAATTCGGGTCCAGGTGGTGCCATCCCAGTGCAAGATCACATCGCCCTCGCTGGGCGTGACGCCAAAATCGGGGCCGCCCACGGCGTAGATGTCGTTCGGTGCAGCACCCCAGATCCCGTAGAAGATCGTCCCGGCATAACCCGTTTCGAAAACCGTCCAGGAGCCACCCGGATCGTGACGGGCGATGACCCCGCCTGCGCCCGAGACGAAGACGGGCCCACCTACAAAGCCGTGAACCCACCACAGCTGATGGTTGATGGGCGGCTCCTTGCGCGCGAAACGCGTCCCATCGAAATGCAGCACAAGCGGCTTGCCCTGTTCGCCTCCCACGGCCCACAGGTCATTTGGCGCGGAACCCCAGAAGGACAGCAGCGCACCGGGCTCGTAGCGATCCACGGCCAGCGTGTACTCGGGTATCGGCAGCGAGCCGTCGTCATCACAACCTGCAAGCGACGCCGACAGACACAACGCCAGGGGCGCTAGGGATCGGTGCATGTGGAATCTCGCCCTTCGGTGCAGGTGTCGTGGCAGGTGATGCACTTGCCCGGTTTGTCGGGGCCGATGACCTTGCCCTTCGCATCGGTCTCTTGCCAAACCCAGGCGTTGGTCGCGTCTTTTTTCATCGCGACGAAGCCATCGAGCTCCTTGCAGGCTCCGTCGTTGTGGAGCTTTTTGACCAGCACCGTTGCAACGGGCAACGGGTAGGTCCCCGCGCGATAGGCCGCCGCACCCTCGGGACTCGCCCACACGGTCATCGACTTGCCGCCGTGATCGATGCTGAGTCGACAGTCACGCACAAAGGTGTAGGTGGACTCAAAGTTGGAGGGAAAGAGCGCGGGCTCCGGCGATGAATCGTCACACGCGACGAAGAGCGCGAGTAACATCGCGCCGCTACACCCCGTTTCCTTTAAGGCCATACAACTCGAATCCGATGGTTGTGGGTGTCGGCAATGTAGACCTCACCCTGGCTTCCAATCTCGACACCGTAGGGGCGATCCAGGAGCGCCTGGTTGGCCGGACCGCTGTCGCCGTCAAAACCCCGCGTGCCACAGCGGCCCGCAAAGGTCGTGATGATGCCGGCGGCATCCACCCGACGAATGCAGTGGTTATCGGTGTCGGCGATATAGAACGAGCCGTCCGCTGCCACGGCGACATCGGTCGGTCGCTGCAGCTTGGCGGCGACGGCCGGGCCACCATCGCCGGAATAGCCCCCGGTGTAGTTGATATCGAAACTCGCCGGACCGCTGCCTGCCACGGTTCGTATGGTTCCGTCGGCATCCACCGTGCGTACACGTTGATTGCCCGTATCGGTAAAGTACAGGCGATCCGCCGGACCCATTTCCATGCGACCGGCTGGAGGCGCAGACTGGCTGAACGGTTGGAACATAAGAGCAGCAGTTGCGGGGCCTCCGTCTCCGGCAAAGCCCTGCGGTTTGAAGTTGACACCCTCGCACGCCGGATCGGCCGCGAGTTCGGTGCGACACACCTTGCAAGTCTGTCCGCCCATGCCGTCGTCAAAGCAGGCGCGGGTAAACCCCGCGGGAATATGCACATAGGTTTTCGGAGGACCCACGATGGTGTCGATGATCCCGGCGGCGTCGATGCGTCGCACGCGCTGGTTGCCCTGATCCATGATCAACATGCGCCCCGCCGAGTCGAACACGGTCGCGACCGGTAGATCGAGAACGGCCGTCAGTGCGGCACCACCGTCGCCGCCATAGGCGCGCGCACCCGTACCACAAAGGTTTTTGATGGTGCCAGCGGCGAGATCGATTTCCATCACCTTGGAGTTGTGCCAG
>Ga0169931_10009012_pt1 | contig 14460 bp, 11 predicted proteins | sample Kivu_15m_20L_FD_129675 | JGI IMG/M metagenome (GOLD analysis project Ga0169931, IMG submission 129675) | Freshwater microbial communities from Lake Kivu, Western Province, Rwanda to study Microbial Dark Matter (Phase II) - Kivu_15m_20L... | ecosystem: Environmental > Aquatic > Freshwater > Lake...
GAGCATTGATGAGCTGCTTTTGAAGAATGCGAAGGGGATGAGCTTCGCGCCACCGGCGGAGAAGGCGGTGTTGGTGAGGAGGCTGTATTTGGATCTCACGGGGCTGCCGCCGCCTGCCGAAAGTGACGAGAATGACCTGAGTGACTTGATTGACGAGTTGCTGGCTTCGCCAGCTTATGGGGAACGCTGGGCCCGCCACTGGCTGGATGTAGCCCGCTACGCGGAGAGCACGGGCTTCGAGCAGGACTATGACCGGCCCCATGCCTTTCATTACCGCGACTTCGTCATCAAGGCGCTCAATGCAGACATGCCATACGATCAGTTCGTGAAATGGCAGCTCGCCGGAGATGAATACGACCCGCAAAACCCGCTGGCCCTCGCCGCGACGGGCTTCCTGGGCGCAGGCGTGTTTCCTTCCCAAATCACCGCCAACGAGGTCGAAAGCTCCCGCTACGATGCGATGGACGACATGCTGGGCACCACAGCGAGCGCGATGCTCGGTCTCACGCTGAGCTGCGCCCGCTGCCACGATCACAAGTTCGATCCGCTGCCCACCCGCGACTACTACGCGATGCTGAGCACCTTCACCACGACGACGCGCATGAACGTGGACGTGCATCCCGACGGCAAGGTGACCTCTGCGGTGACGACGATGAACGCGAAAAAGAACACGCCGGAGGTGAAGGGCGCGACGCGCATGATGATCTGCGCCGAGGGCTACGAGCCCATCGTGATGCACACGCAGGGCGGGCCGTTCTTTGACAAAACGTATGTGCTGAAGCGCGGCAATCCACTCATGAAGGACGGCGAGGCCACCCAAGCCTTCCTCCAGGTGCTGAGCAAACCAGGCGACACGAAGCGCTGGCAGTGGCAGCCGCCTGCGGGCGCGAAATCGACCGGCAAACGTCGCTCGCTCTCGAATTGGATCACCGATGTGGATGGCGGCGCGGGCGCGTTGCTCGCTCGCGTGATCGTGAACCGGCTGTGGCAGCATCATTTCGGCACTGGCTTGGTGCCCACGCCAAATGACTTCGGTAAAACGGGCACGCCCTGCACGCAGCAGGAGTTGCTCGACTGGCTGGCCGCGAAGCTCATCGAGAACGGCTGGAAGCTGAAGCCGATGCACAAACTCATCCTCAGCAGCCGCGCATGGCAGCAGAGCAGTGCCCGCGATGCGAAAAAGGAGGCCGCTGATCCGGCGAACGGGCTTTTCATGCGCTTCGTGCCGTATCGCCTCGAAGGCGAGACGATCCGCGACTCCATGCTCGCCGTGAGCGGCGTGCTGGACTCGACGATGCACGGCCCAGGCACTCGCGATGAGAACAGCAAGCGCCGCAGCATCTACTTCAACATCAAACGCAGCCAGCTCATTGGCAGCATGGTCGCCTTCGACCAGCCTGAACCGCTCGTGAGCCAGGGCGCACGTCCCACGACGACCGTGGCACCTCAGGCCCTCATCTTGATGAACAGCCCGCAGGCCCGCCAATGGGCCGAAGGACTCGCCAAACGCGTTTCCAGCGCTGGTGATGCTGCGAAGCAGATCGCGATGACCTATCGGCTTTGCTTTCATCGCGAGCCGAAAGCCGCCGAACTGGCCACGGGCCTCAATTTCCTCCAAAGCGGTGCCTCGATGGCGGATTACTGCCAGGTGGTGATGAGCTTGAATGAATTCGTTTACGTGAACTGATATGAACACACCCACTTACTCTCGTCGTGACATGCTTGCCCGCGCGGGCGGTGGTTTTGGCATGCTGGCCTTCGCTTCGATGCTGGAGGCGGCGAAGAATCCCTTCGCGCCGAAGGTGCCGATGCAGGTCGGCGGCAAGGCGAAGTCGATCATCTGGATCTTTACCAATGGCGGGCCGTCGCAGGTCGATACCTGGGACTACAAGCCGGAACTCGCGAAACGCGATGGGCAGACGCTGGAGGGCTTTGATCCTAAAACGGGCTTCTTTCCCGGCTCCGTGGGCGGCTTGATGAAGTCGCCCTTCGGCTTCAAGCAATACGGCGCGAGCGGGACGTGGTGCAGCGACCTGTTTCCGAAAACGGCGATGCATGTCGATAAGATGTGCTTCATCCACAGTTGCTGGACGGGCTCGAACAACCACTCGCCCGCGCTTTTCATGATGAACACCGGCACGACGCGCATGGGCTACCCCTGCGTCGGTTCATGGGTGAACTACGGCCTCGGCAGCGAGAGCGATTCGCTGCCCAGCTTTGTGGTAATGAGTGATCCGATGAATCGCGGCCTGCCGAAAGGCAGCGCGGCAAACTGGGGCGCGGGCTTTTTGCCAAGTGTGTATCAAGGCACGTGGCTGAAGCCGAGCGGCGCGCCGATCGACAATCTCGCCGTGCCCGCCTCGCTCACGCCGCAGCGTCAGCGCGCGCAGCTCGACCTCATGGCGCGGCTGAATCGTCAATCGCTCGCCGGATCGGCTATCGAGAGCGAATTGAACGCGCGCATCGAGAGCTTTGAGCTGGCCTACCGCATGCAAACCGCCGCGCCGGAGGCTTTTGCGCTCAAGGACGAGCCGGAGCACATCCAGAAGCTCTACGGCGTGAATGAGAAGCACTGCGGCCACTTTGCGAAGCAGTGCCTGACCGCGCGGCGCATGGTGGAGCGCGGCGTGCGCTTCATCCAGATCTACAGCGGCGGCATGGAGAACCAGCAGAGCTGGGACGGCCACAAGGACATCCTCGGCAATCACAGCGGCTTCGCGGCGGAGAGCGACCAGCCCGTGGCCGCGCTCCTCAGCGATCTGGAGCAGCGTGGGCTGCTCGACCAGACGCTCATAATATGGGGCGGCGAGTTTGGCCGTCTGCCCATCGCGCAAAAAGGCGCGCAGCCCGGCCGCGACCACAATCCGCATGCCTTCACCGTCTGGATGTGCGGCGGCGGTGTCAAAGGTGGCTACCATCACGGTGAGACCGACGAAATCGGCTTCAAAGCCGCGATCGACAAAGTCAGCGTGCACGATCTGCACGCCACGATCCTCGCCGCAGCGGGACTCGATCACGAACGCCTCACCTTCAGGTTCCAAGGCCTCGATCAGCGACTGACAGGCGTGGAGAATCCGAAGGTGGTGAAGGCGGTGTTTGCGTGAGATACTGCAAAGCCATGACGCGCGGCCTTTTTGTCTCCCTCCTGCTGCTCAGCCCCTCGATCTTCGCTGCACCGGCAAAGGTGCAGTTCAATCGCGATGTGCGTCCGATCCTCTCGGACAAGTGCTTCTTCTGCCACGGCCCCGACCCGAAGAAGCGCGAGGCCGATCTGCGGCTGGATGAGCGTGATGCGGCCATTCAGGCAAAGGCATTCGTTCCCGGCAAGGCTGAGACGAGCGAGATGATACAGCGCATCTTGACCACGGATGCCGATGATCACATGCCACCGGCCAAATCGAAGCTCGGCGACCTCACGAAGGATGAAATCGCCATTTTGAAGCAATGGATTAATGAAGGCGCGGAGTATGAAGCGCACTGGGCGTTCATTCCCTTGAAGCCCGAGACGACCAAGGCTCAGAGCATCGACAAGATCGTCAGCACTGGCCTGCGGGAGCGCGGATTGAAGCTCCAGCCCGAAGCGACGCCCGAAACACTCATCCGCCGTCTCAGCTTCGATCTCACCGGCCTGCCGCCGACGCCGGAGGAAGTCACCGCCTTCGCTGCTGAATACCGATTTGATCCAGCATCGAGTATCCAGCAGCTAGCATCGCGTCTCCTCGCCTCACCGCACTACGGTGAACGCATGGCGGTGGACTGGCTCGACGTGGCGCGTTACGCGGACAGTTACGGCTTTCAGGTGGACCGTGAGCGCGAAGTCTGGCCGTGGCGCGACTGGGTGGTCAAGGCGTTCAACGACAACCTGCCGTATGACAAGTTCGTGACCTGGCAACTTGCAGGCGATCTGCTGCCGAATGCCACGGACGAGCAAAGGCTCGCCACCGCGTTCAATCGACTGCACCAGCAGGAGAACGAAGGCGGCAGCGTGGAGGAGGAGTATCGCGTCGAATACGTCGCTGATCGCGTGCAGACCGTGGCGACAGCGTTTCTCGGCCTAACCTTTGAATGCTCGCGTTGCCACGATCACAAGTATGATCCGATCACGCAGAAGGACTATTACGGGCTGTTCTCGATGCTGCAGAACATCGACGAGGCCGGCTTGTATTCCTTCTTCACGCCTTCGCCGCCGACGCCGGCGATGATGCTGATGGATCAGCCGGCCAAGGATAAGATGAAGGCGCTGGAGGGCAACGTGACGGAGTTGGAGAAGAAGCACGATCGTTCTGCCCCCACAACGCTCGAACTGCGGGCAGGAGTGCCCGCATCACTGGAGGGGCAACTGGCTCACTTCACGTTTGATGAATTGAAGGGCGGCAAGCTGGCGGACTCGCTGCATCCGGCACCTCCCCCGCAGCCCAAAAAGGACCCGAAGGACAAAGGACCACCTGATCCTGCCGCTGTGCTCAAGGGCGAGAACAAATTGGTACCCGGCAAGCTCGGCAACGCGATCCTATTCACCGGCGATGACGCTGTGGACACGCCGCTGGGCAATTTCCAACGCCATGAACCCTTCAGCGTGTCGCTGTGGATGCAAACGCCGGATGTGAAGGATCGCGCGGTCGTGTTTCATCGCTCGCAAGCGTGGACGGATGCGGCGAGCCGCGGCTACGAACTGCTGATTGAGGAAGGAAAGCTCAAGTGGTCGCTGATTCATTTCTGGCCGGGCAACGCGATCAGCATCCGCACGAAGGAGAACATTCCGCTAAAGCAGTGGCTGCAGGTGATCGTGGCCTATGATGGCAGCAGCCGTGCGGATGGCTTGAAGATCTTCGTCGATGGCCAACGAGCCGCTGTGGATGTGATTAAAGACAACCTGACGAAAACCATCGCCGGAGGCGGGCATGACAACATCAGCCTCGGCGAGCGCATGCGGGATCGCGGCTTCAAAAACGGGCTGATCGACGACTTCCGCGTCTTTGGTCGCGACCTGACCGCAGAGACGAACACCGAGCTGCAAAAGGCGCGTGCGGAGCTGTTCGCATTTCAGGACGCGCAGAAGGAGCTGATGATCATGAAGGAGCTGCCGCAGCCGAAGAAGGCCTACGTGCTCACGCGTGGCGAGTATGACAAGCGCGGCGAAGAAGTCGGTCCCACGACTCCGGCAGCGTTGACACCGTTTCCGAAAGACGCACCGAAGAACCGCCTCGGCTACGCGCAGTGGCTCACTGCGCCGGATCATCCGCTCATGGCACGTGTCACGGTGAACCGTCTTTGGCAGAGCTTGTTTGGTCGAGGACTGGTGAAGACCACGGAGGACTTCGGCAGCCAGGGAGAGAGGCCGTTGTATCCTGAGTTGCTCGATTATCTCGCGATGAAGTTCATCCAGAGCGGCTGGGATACCAAAGTGCTGGTGAAGGAGATCGTGACGAGCCAGGTCTATCGACAAAACAGCTTCGCCGATGCCAAAACGATGACGGATGATCCCGACAACCAATGGCTGGCCCGTGGTCCACGCTTCCGCCTGCCTGCGGAGATGATCCGCGACAACGCGCTCGCTGCCGCAGGCTTGATCAAGCTAACCCTTGGCGGCCCGCCCGTGCATGCATATGAAATGTCCGAGGCCTTCAAGCCCGTCACCCCTGGCGCAGGCGACACGGTTTATCGTCGCAGCCTCTACTCAAGCTGGCGGCGAACGAGCCCGCCCCCCGCGATGGTGGCCTTTGACGCACCACGGCGTGCGGTGTGCATTTCTCGCCGCGAACGCACCGATTCACCGCTCCAGGCGCTCATTTTGCTCAATGGCGTTCAGTATGTCGAAGCCGCACGAGTGCTGGGCGAGAAGCTGCACCTCGAAGCGAAGGGTGATGTGCCCCAGATGATCGAACTCGGCTTCCTGCGCTGCCTGAGCCGCAAACCCGATGCGAAGGAACTGCAAATCTGCACAAAACTTTATCAGGAACAGCTCGCTCATTTCAAAACGACGCCGAAGGAGGCAGAAGCGCTGCTCAAGACGGGAAATGCGAAGCGTGACGCCACGATTCCAGTCTCCGAAGCTGCCGCAGCGGCTGTTCTGGCGCAAGCCTTGTTAAATCATGACGCCTGCGTCGTTAAACGTTAACCCACTCGACCCAATGAACTCACCGTCTTCGATGTTGGATCGCCGCACCTTTCTGAATCGCTTCGGCATGGGCCTCGGCGGCATCGCGCTGAATGAGATGCTGGCGCAGGCCTCGGACGACCGTGGGGTTCTGGGAGGCACGCATTTCCAGCCGAAGGCCAAGCGCATCATCTACCTGTTCATGTCGGGCGGGCCGTCGCATCTCGACCTGTTTGACTACAAGCCGGTGCTGAACAAGCGCCACGGCGAGCAGCTTCCGGATTCCGTGCGCGGCGGACAGCGGCTGACGGGGATGTCGGGCAATCAGTCATCGATCCCGATGGTGGGATCACCGTTCAAGTTCACGCAGCATGGGCAGGCGGGAGGTTGGTTCAGCGAGCTGTTGCCCCATACCGCGACGATCGCGGACGACATCTGCGTGGTGCGCTCGATGTTCACGGAGTCGATCAATCACGGGCCCGGGGTGACTTTTTTCCAAACGGGATCGCAGATCGCAGGACGGCCGAGTTTTGGGTCGTGGCTGAGCTACGGGCTGGGCGCGGAGAACGCGAATCTGCCGTCATTCACGGTGCTGATCACGAAGGGCAAGGGCGGGCAACCGCTGGGCTCGCATCTGTGGGGCAGCGGCTTTTTGCCAACGAAGCACCAGGGCGTGCTGTTCCGTGCGGCGAAGGATCCAGTGCTCTATCTCGGCAATCCGGCGGGTGTGAGCGCGGAGAGCCGTCGTTTGATGCTGGATCGCCTCAAGGCGCTGCATGAGCATCAATTCGCGGCAACGCCAGACGCGGAGATTCGAAATCGCATCGACCACTACGAGATGGCCTTCCGCATGCAGTCGAGCATTCCGGAGGTCACCGACTTGAGCGACGAGCCGCAGCATGTGCTCGATAGCTATGGGCCGGATGTGAAGACACCGGGCACTTTTGCGGCCAACTGCCTGCAAGCGCGGCGCCTAGCGGAAAAGGGCGTGCGTTTCATCCAGCTCTATCATCAGGACTGGGATCATCACGGCGGCCTGCCGGGTGCCTTGCCAAAGCTTTGCCAGGAAACTGACCAACCAGCCGCAGCACTGGTCAAGGACCTCAAGCAACGCGGCATGCTGGATGACACGCTGGTCGTGTGGGGCGGCGAGTTTGGCCGCACCTCGTATTGCCAGGGCAAGATCAGCCCGAATTTCGGTCGCGATCATCATCCGCGTTGTTTCAGCGCCTGGTTTGCCGGCGGTGGCATCAAAGCAGGCTCGGTGTATGGCGAGACGGATGATTTTGGCTACAACACGATCAAGGACGGCCTGCACATCCACGATTTCCACGCCACGCTGATGCATTTGCTGGGTATCGATCACGAACGACTGACCTACAAGTTCCAAGGGCGGCGATATCGGCTCACGGATGTGCATGGGCACTTGGTGAAAGGGATCGTGGCGTAGGGGGGGTGGCGAAGCCCGCCCGTCATTCCAGCGTTCGCGCAAGAGCCAGCGCCCCAAGCCGTCGGGCGGTGCTGCGAAGAAGACCTCGCGAACATCGGTCAATCCAGAGCGCAGCACACACCCGACCTACTGGTTGCGTGGCGCTGCGAACGCGTGTTCATTCGCCCCCACATGAGCAGAACCGCCAAGCAGCACCGCAAGACCGCCGAGACGGACATTGAAATCGAACTCAATGTCGATGGAAGCGGCCAATCGAAAATCGACACAGGAGTGCCGTTCTTCGACCACATGCTGACGTTGTTTGCCAAACACGGCCTGTTTGACCTGAAGGTGAAGGTCGTGGGCGACATCGAGGTGGACTATCACCACACGGTGGAGGACACCGGCATCGTGCTGGGGAATTGCTTCCGCGAAGCGCTCGGTAACAAAGCAGGTATCGTGCGCTATGGCTTCTGGCTGCTCCCGATGGACGAAACGCTGGCCGAGGTCGCGCTCGATCTGAGCGGTCGTGCGTTCCTGAGCTATCACGCGCCGGAGAATGTCGAGGCCATTGGAGGCGTTAACCGCTTCAGCTACCAGTTGGTGGAGGAATTCCTCCGTGCCTTTGCATCAAGCCTGCTGGCGACGCTTCACGTCGAAATCCGCCGTGGTCGCGACGCGCATCACATGGCAGAGGCGATCTTCAAAGGGCTCGCACGAGCACTCGACGCGGCAACAAAGCTCGATCCGCGCGTCACCGGCATTCCCAGCACGAAGGACGTTCTGTGATGAAACTCGGTGTGCTTGATTATGGCGCGGGAAACCTGCGCAGCGTGTTGAATGCGTTCGAGGCGATCGGTGCGCATGCCAATCTCGTGACCAAACCTGCGGATTTCGCGGACATCGATGTGCTGGTGTTTCCCGGCCAGGGTGCTTTTGGCGATTCGGTGCGCATTTTGAAGGAAACCGGGCTGTGGGAGCCGCTGCGAGCCTGGCTGAAGGCGGAGAAGCCGTATCTGGGGATCTGCCTCGGCTACCAGCTCTTGTTTGAAAGCAGTGAGGAATGCCCCGGGGTCGAAGGGCTGTGTGCCGTGGCTGGAAAAGTGCGCAAATTCGATTCCGGCAGCGGTTTGAAGATTCCGCACATGGGCTGGAACGTGGCTCAATGGGAAACAGGGCAAGCAGCCGTCTGGGATGGCCTGCCAAACCCAACGCACGTCTATTTCGTGCATTCGTATTACCCCGAGGTGCAGGATGAAACGCTGGCGCTGTGCCGGACCGATTACGGTGTGGGCTTCATCAGCGGCATCGCAAAGAAGAACCTCGTGGCGGTGCAATACCATCCAGAAAAGAGCCAGGAGGCAGGTCTCACGCTGCTGCGCAATGCACTGAAGGTGCTGGCGAGTTGATCAAACGGCATTCAGAGCCTTCTGAAGAATGCTTTGCTGACGTTGCGCCATCTCACGCGCTTCTTTTTTCTCATGATCGTCCCAGCCCGCAAGGTGAAGCAGGCCGTGGATGAGGTAGAGGGCCAGTTCGTGATCGAATGGATGCATGTGTTCCCTGCCCTGACGTTCGGCCGTATCAGCGCTGATGATGATCTCGCCATGGTGGAAGGTGATGACGTCGGTGGGGGTGGGATCGTCGAGGAATTCGCCATGCACGCGGGCGATTTCCTTGTCGCTGACGATGGACACCTCCAACAGCGGCATGCCGGAGAGCGGAGCCTCTGGCGAACGAAGCGCGGCCACGCACGCGGGCATCGCAGCGGCTCCAAGCTTGCGTAGCCAGGGAAGAGCGATCTTGTGCCTGCGCTGGTGATTGTGGATGCTCAGCTTTGGCAGCATCACGCGGCGGAAGTTTTGCGTCCGCGGGGCTTCTTCACCACGGGCTGGTCAGCGGGTGATGCGGCAAAAGAGGCCTCCACGATATTCGCGGTGCTGACAGTCGGCGGCGAGGCGGCGGGCTCATCATCACCAGCGAGGCGCGGTCTGGCTTCAACAAGGGCTGTGACGGCCGGCTTGGTCTCCACAGCCTTCTGATACTTGATGCGGCCATGCATCATGCTGAGCAGCGTCTTGGCAAAGCTGGCTTTGATTTTGGCGAGTTCGGCGATGGTCAGGTCGCACTCATCGAGCTGGCCGTCCGCCATGCGGGCCTGCACGATCTCGTCGATCATCGTCTCGATTCGTGAAGCATTCGGTTTTTCCAGCGTGCGGGAGGCGCTCTCGACCGCGTCGGAGAGCGAGATGATGGCGGATTCTTTGAACTGCGGCCTAGGGCCGGGATAGCGGAAGGTCTCCTCGCTGACTTGCTGAACGTCGTCTTCCTTCACTTTCCCAAGCTTCACAAGACGCTCCTGCTCGGTCTTGAAGTCGAGAGCCTGACGATAGAAATAATACGCGAGCGAGGTGCCGTGATGCTGCTCGATGACGTCGATGATGCGCGAGTTGAGGTTGTGCTTGATGGCCAGATCGACCCCGTCCTTGACGTGCGCGATGATGACCAGGGCGCTCATGCGCGGGGTGAGGTCCTCGTGCGGATTGGCCGCCGGGTCCATGTTCTCGATGAAGTACTCCGGTTTGCTCAGCTTTCCGATGTCGTGAAAATAGGAGCACACACGGCACATGTTCGCGCCTGCTCCGATGGTCTCAGCGGCGGCTTCCGACAGATTCGCCACGACGAGGCTGTGATGGTAGGTGCCCGGCGCTTCGATGCTCAGACGGCGCATCAGCGGGTGGTTCAGGTCGCCCAGTTCCAGCCAGGTGACGTCGGTGGTGACTCCAAAGACGCTCTCCAGCACTGGCAGGAGGCCACCGACCACCATGCCCGTCACGATGCCGATGATCAGCGGCAGGCCGACCATGCGGCTGATTTTCTCATCCATGATCACGCCTGCGGCCTCATGCAGGAGCAGCGAAAACGCCATCGCGACAAGGCCGACATACAAACCGGCCATGAAGAGGCGGTTGCGCCGGCGGACACGTTTGGTGAGCAAAACGCCGGTGAAGCCGATCAAGGCCGACGTGGCCAGAAAAGTCGGCGCAGAAACCGAGACGCAGACGAGCACACCAAAGAGCGTGGCATAAATGGCTGCAAAGAGACCGATGCGGCGGCCGAGAATCACGGAGAGAACGAGCGGGCCGAAAGCATGCGGCAGGACGACGGCCTTGAGCGTTTTGCCCCAGCTCAGGCCTGCGGACATGTCCAGCATCAGCACGATCAGGGCGATGTGCATGAGCATCGTCCCGAGCACGAGCAGCAGGATGCCGTTGTCCTTGATCTGTTCACGCAAGGCCACACGCTCATGCGAAACCATCGCAAAGCCAACGGCGGCAGCAAACAAGGCGTGCAGCCAGCTCAGGGCGGGCAATCCATCCTCGACCAGAGTCCCGACACGCATCAAAAGAGCCATGCCGGCGAAAAAGAGCACATAGACACCGACGGTCCCTGCCGGGTGAGTCCGGAACTCGTCGAAAAGGTCACCTTCCTGGTGCTTCCGGCGGGTTTTACCGCAGGAAAGCCCTTCGCGTTGCAGGCGGGCACGACGAATGGACTCGAACATGGTTTGGGGACGGGAGTGGGGAGGAGCCTATCACACATCCAAGCCCGGACAAGAATCTTTCCCTTGGCCTTGATCCTCTTTGAGCCGTTGTGGCGCAGAATTCCGGCTTCTCCCAGCCTGATAGGCCTCGATGATGCGCTGAACGACAGGGAGTCGGACGATGTCCTTCGGGGCGAAAGCGACGAATTTGACCCCTTCCACATCCTGGAGCAGTTCGACAGCCTCTCTGAGTCCGGATTTCACATGACGCCGCAGGTCCACCTGCGAGGGGTCGCCTGTGACGACGCAACGTGCTCCATCGCCGAGGCGGGTCAGGAACATGAGCATTTGCTCGGTGGTCGTGTTTTGCGCTTCATCGAGGATGATGAAGGCATTTTTCAGCGTGCGGCCACGCATGTAGGCTAGCGGCGCGATCTCGATGCTGCCGCGTTCGATGAGACGCTCGGCCTCCTCAGGCTCCAGCATGTCGTAAAGCGCATCGTAGAGCGGACGCAGGTAGGGGAAGATCTTCTCCTTGAGATCCCCCGGCAGAAAGCCGAGCGCCTCACCTGCCTCGACCGCAGGACGGGTCAGGACGAGCCGCTGCACGGCTTTTTCCTTCAACCAGTGCAAACCTTGCGCCATGGCGAGGTAGGTCTTGCCGGTGCCGGCCGGGCCGATGCCGAAGACGACCTCGCACTCTCGCATGGCCTGCACATAGGCGATCTGGCTGCGAGTTTTGGCCAAAACAGCCGGGCGTTTGCCCGAACCGAGCATCTTGAGGTGCATGATCGCCTCCGCAGGCGCATCGCCGGTCTCGCGCTGCACGCCTTCCGTGACGAGGCGCACCATGCCAGGAGTGACCTCGCCGCCTTGACGGCGCACGCGCTCGAGCTGGACAAAAACCTCACGGGCAGAAGCGATTTTATCCGCATCACCTTCGATCCGCACCCAGCCTTCACGGCTGGTCAAATTCACGCCAAACGCCTCGCCCACCAGCCGCAGACTGCCGAGGTCGTTGCCAATCAGCTTCTGCAGAAACTGCGGCGTCTCATAGGTGAGCGTCTCGACGGGCATTGTAAAAAAGCGAAGCAATACAGCCAGTCAGGCTCTCAGTTTTCCTTTTTGCCACTCATGGCAACCAAGTCCGGTTTGGAATGAGACTTTCGCCACTCAAGTCTTCTGTAATCATCCAGAACCTCCAAAACCTTCATGCCAAGGTGGAGATAAACCAGAAGCGCTGACGCCGGGAAAGCCGCCAGGTACAAAACGATGAGATTAAACCCTCTCTCGATGAGCATTGAGAAAGGCAGCAACAAGGCGGCGACACACATACCTGACTCGATGAGTAACAAAGTTAAAATCACATAAGAAACATGGCGCGGAGACAGCTTGATCAACAGACCGGCACCACAACCAATTAACAACACACCAGTAAAGAGTTTCGACGTAACACCGCCATGCCAGTTCCGAATACCCAGGCCAAACCAGACGAGTCCCACAATTAAACACCAAGCACCTAACGTCTGCGCATCACCTTTGTATTGCACCTCATCCTGCGGAAGTGGCGCATCTGGTCCAGCCACTTGTTCAGGCGATCCCTTCACACCAGTCTCTTTGTGCTTCCTGCAGAGCCGACAGTAGTCGGTTTTATAGACAACCAATTGCCCGCAATGCGGACATTTTTGGAACTGTTTGCTTTTTTCGGGCTCCATGGAGGCCAAAATAGGTCAGCGGTAGCCATACGCCAGCGCCCACAGCACGCTGGGTTCCTTCTTCGACTTCAGCTCGAAGACGATGCGGTAGGTTCCGGTCTTCGGCGGGTTCACGCGCACGCTCATGAAAAATTTGTCCGCCTTCGCGTCGATCTGCACCGGCTGGCCTTTCTCATCGAAGACCTTCATGTCCAGCGCGACGTTCTCATTCGCCGTGCCGAGCCAGAAGGCGTATTCGTTGCCCTTAAAGAGCTGGTGAGTGATCATGAGCTTCTGTCCGCTCTTCACCTCGCCGTTCCAGTAGTCTTCACGCACGATGAAGCCCTGCGCCACAAAGGGAACCGCAGCCTCCATGGCGAAATCATGCGACTCGTCCACCGTGGCATGCACCAGCGACGCCAGCGAAAGCACCAACGCGACGAGAACGGTTTTTCCAAGGGTCGAATTCATGGCAGGAGCGGTCGAAAATGATTACTTCGAGAGGATTTCCGTCAGCAGACTGTCGCAGGTCTTGCCAATGTCGGAGACGGCGTCCTTGGAGAAGCCGTCCACCGCGCCCTCCATCTGCTGAAGCACGGATCCAAGCCCCTTGCGGATGGATTTGACCACGTCGTGATCGCGGGTGCTCGCGGGCATTTTTTCGATCTTGCTGACGAAATGCTCGACGAGCATCGGCTGGTTCAAAAGCTCGGCACGGTCGGCAGAGAAGCTCTTTTTCACCACCGAGGTCACCGAGGCGGTGCCGCGCAGCCAGCCACCGAGGCTGACGCACTGCGAAAGGTCCACGTCCTTCATCTGCTCCATCGTGTCGCGCACGGTTTTCTGCGTCTGGTCGAATTCCTTGCGGATAGCGCTCCAGTTCGACTTGTCGGCAGCGTCCAGGATGCTCTGCGCATGCGGCAGCACCGACTTGCTGAGGCCAAGGCTTTTCGCCAGGTCGATCACATCACGCCCGAGATCCTTCACCGCCTCCTTGTCCTCCGCCTGCACGGCCACAAAACCTTCCGCCACGGTGTAACCAAACAGCAGCGAAAGCTTCGTGCGGTCACTCGTGGTCGGCATATCGGCTTTGCGCAATTCGGCGCGCCAGTTCGGCTCACCGAGCTTGTCGAGCACGGAGAAGACCTCACTCGGCACCGGCACGACCACGTCATCGACTACTTTGCCCGGGAAGGCGAGCGGATCGAAGTCCTCAACCCCCTTCGTGCCCTGGGGGGCGGCAGCGAGATTGAAGGTTCCGAGAGCCAGTCCGACGAGGGCAGACACAAAGACAGATTTTTTCATGGGGAAGGCGGGATTAGTACAAGAGGAATCAAGCCGCGATCCCCTCGTGCCGCAACTGGTTTGACCGGCCGACCCAGGGCGAAACGCAATTCACGCTGGGAAGACCGCATTCAAGGCAGTCGCGGCAGCACCTCGACGACATCCGCCAGCACACGACCGGAGCCATGACGCAGCTCGTTGCATCTTCCGAAGAGCATCTGGCCGCTGGTCGCTCCCAGCAGTTCGGCGAGACGTTGATCGACGGAAATGCGGAAATAGCCGCGTGGATGGCTGGAATGCGGCACGGCGTATTTTTCCAGGATCGCCCCAAATGGCACGCGGCCCTCCAGCACGAGTTTTTGCGCCTCTTCCGGCAGCAGATCGAGGTGGATGCCGATCGCGCCAAATTCCA